>ERZ809276.945-NODE-945-length-11555-cov-4.966957_pt1 | contig 11555 bp, 8 predicted proteins | sample MGYA00520512_ERZ809276 | MGnify/ENA primary metagenome ERZ809276 (study PRJEB31576, sample SAMEA3212661) | Homo sapiens | biome: human-gut; feature: human gut; material: fecal | place: Sweden | collected 2012 ...
GTCAACGGAGGCTGGGAGCTGGGGTGCAAAATAGATGGATGTCAGGCAGAATACCCGCCAGCACAGCCGCGGCGGCTTCCATGCTGCTGTCCTTGCCAATATGCCCGCCAACGATCTCGCTGGAAGAGCAGCCGACCACAAAAATATCCCCGGCGCGCAGGTGTGCAGCCGCCAGCAGTTCTTCCGCTGCCTGGCGTGCCTGCGCCGTAATGGCGGCGCAATCCAGTTTTTGAACGGTGTTTTGTTCCATAATCTACCCACCTTTTTCATTTACTGATCCGGCATTATTATAACACGGGATGCAAGGTTTGTACATTCTTAAACGGTTCTAAACCAATCTTACCCCCATACAAAAACGGTGCAGCAAAGCCGCAGCCTGCTGCACCGTTTTGGGGCACTGCTGAAAACAAACTTATTCTCAGCGCTTGATATCGTAATTCATGTCCATCAGGTTGCGGATGGTGGAAACATCATCGGTGATGTTGGCATCGCCATGGATGGTGTGCTTGATGGCGGAGCTTGCCACCGCAAAGTTGACCATATCCATCGGCTTGTAGTTGTGCAGCATGGCGTAAATCAGGCCGCTGGCAAATGCATCGCCGCCGCCTACACGGTCCAGAATATTAAAGGTAAACAGCTTGCTTTCAAAGGTATGGTCCTCATACCACATAAAGGCTTTCAGGCTGTTCTCGGAGCCGGAATGGGCATAACGCACATGGCGGGCAATGCACTTGATGTTGGGGTAACGCTCCACAAAGCGCTGGAAGATCTCATCCTGCTGTTCATAGCTGGGCTGTAGGGGCACGCCGTCTTTCCAGTCGCCCTGGGCGTGGTCGGCATCGTCTTTCCACAGGTGGTAAGGCTCAATGCCAAACAGAACATCCACATAGGGCAGGCACTTGGTGCAGTAGTCACGGGCTTCTTCCCAAGTCCACAGGGTGGAGCGGAAGTTGCCGTCAAAGCTGACGGTCAGGCCCTTTTCCTTGGCTTTTTTCAGGCAGGCCATCACAAAATCGGCGCAGTTCTGGCCCAAAGCCGGGGTAATGCCGGAAAGATGCAGCCAGTCAAAGCCGTCCAGCAGGGCGTCCAGATCCACTTTGGAAAGGTCATACTCAGTAAAAGCGGAGTGCTTGCGGTCGTAAGTAACCTTGCTGGGGCGGATGCCGTAACCGGTTTCCAGGTAATAGGTGCCCAGACGGTGGGTCGGGGTTTCATCCGGGGTGGAAAGGATCATCGGGGTGCAGTGCACATCATTGGAGCGCAGCCAGCGCACCGCACTTTTGCCCAAAGAGTTGTTGGGCACCACGCTGAAAAACGTGCTGTCCACACCCAGGTTGGCCAGAGCCAGGGCAATGTTGGCCTCGCTGCCTCCATAGCTGGCTTCAAAGTTGGAAGCCATACGAATCTTTTCATAGTTCGGCGGGGTCAGGCGCAGCATGACCTCACCAATCGTAATAAATTTAGCCGGGCTGTCGTTATGCAGGAGCAGGGGGTTAAAATGTTCCATAACATCTACCTCTCATTTCTGGCCCCACGGGCAAAACCAGGTCATGGCCCGCCGCAGAGTTTGTTATGTCATATTTATTGTACCGTATTTTCGTCCCGGTTTCAACGATTTTTACACAAACTGCGCTCATATTTTGCGTTCCTTTTCACTGTTGCACAAAAAGGGCGGTACCGGGCGGCAAAAAACATCGCACACCCATGATTTTTTGCCGCCCGGTTCGAATTGCATTTTAATGTCTTTTATTGTATAATAGTAGAAACTGTGCCCTGGCGGCGGCTGCCGCGCGGGGTGTTGATACAAGTGCCGCACAAAACAGCGTTCTGACGTTTTATGCGGGCCATAAATCTGGAGGGAGCCAAACATGGCCGAAACAATGCAGGTCTCCGCGCAGCGCGCCTGGACCCACCTGAAAAAATACCAACCGCTGATCCATGAACTTGTCAGCCGCGATCTGAAAGTCAAATACCGCCGCAGCTTTCTGGGTTACATCTGGAGCATTTTGAACCCGCTGCTGATGATGCTGCTGCAAAGCATCATCTTTTCGTACATGTTCCGCAACGATATCCCAAACTTCCCGCTTTACCTGATCTGCGGCAACACCCTGTTTACCTTTTTCAATGAGACCACCAGCATGGGCCTGACTTCTGTTATCCAGAACGCCCCGCTGATCAAAAAGGTGTACATTCCCAAGTTCATCTTCCCCATCAGCCAGGCGGTTTCCCGCTTTGTCACCATGCTGTTCAGCTTTGGTGCGGTTCTGCTGGTCATGATCTTTACCCGTGCCACCTTCTATTGGACCATCTTTTTGAGCTGGCTGCCGCTGGTGCTGCTCTTCTTTTTCAGCTGCGGGCTGGGGCTGCTGCTTTCCGCGCTGGCGGTGTATTTCCGTGATATGATGCACCTGTACAGTATCCTTACCATGGGTTGGATGTACGCCACCCCGCTGTTCTACCCCATCACCGCCCTGCCGGAAACCCTGCAGAAACTGATGAAGCTGAACCCGCTGTACCACTACATCAACCTGTTCCGCAACCTGATGATGTACGGCAACATTCCCGGCCCCAACACCTGGATTGCCTGCATTTTTTGCGCCGTTGCCTCTATGGCTATTGGCCTGTTGGTGTTCCGCAAGCTGCAAAAGAACTTTATCCTGTATATCTGACGTGAGGTAACGTATGGACGAGATTATTAAAGTCAATGACGTTTCCATGCGCTTTAACCTTGCGCAGGAAAAAACTGAGACCCTGAAAGAATACACCGTAAAACTGCTGACCCACAAGCTGTTTTTTAACGAATTTTACGCACTGAAACATGTTTCTTTCAGCATGAAGCGCGGCGAATCCCTGGCGCTGATCGGGCGCAACGGCAGCGGCAAAAGCACCATGCTGAAAGTGATTTCCGGCGTGATGTACCCCTCCGGCGGCAGCGTTGCCGTCAACGGCGAAATTGCCCCCATGATCGAGCTGGGCGCCGGTTTTGACATGGATCTGACCGCGCGGGAAAACATTTTCCTGAACGGCGCGGTGCTTGGCCACGACCGGGACTATATGATGGAGCATTTTGACCGCATCATTGAATTTTCGGAGCTGAAAGATTTTGTGGATGTTCCGGTCAAAAACTTTTCCAGCGGCATGATCGCTCGTTTGGGCTTTTCCATTGCCACTGAAGTACAGGCCGACATTCTGGTTTGTGACGAAGTGCTGGCCGTTGGCGACTTTATGTTCCAGCAGAAATGCCACCGCCGCATGGAAGAGATGCTTTCCAACGGCACCACGCTGCTGTTCGTCAGCCATGATATCAACCAGGTGCAGCAGCTGTGCCAGCGCTCCATCTGGCTGGATCACGGTGTTCTGCGCGGGGATGGGCCATCGCGTGAAGTCTGCGCGGACTATGTGCGCGCTATGGAGGCCGGTGAAACCTGATGGAAAAGCTGCTGACGGTTTCGGTTGCCGCCTATAACGGCGCTGCCACGCTGCAAAAAGCGCTTGAATCCTGCCTGGTGGCAGATGAAAGCCTGCAGGCGCTGCTGGATGTGATCATTATTGATGATGGCTCCACCGATGGCACCGCCGCGCTGGCGCAGGCCTTTGTGCAGGCACACCCCGGCAGTTTCCGGCTGGTGAGCAAGGTGAACGGCGGGTACGGCTCCACGCTGAATACCGCGGTAGAGCTGGCCTCCGGGCGGTACTTTCGCACGCTGGATTGCGATGACTGGTTTGACACCAATGCTTTGCAGACCCTTTTGCGCCGCCTGCAAAACTGCACGGCGGATGCGGTATACACCAACTACCGCACCGTGCAGGAAAACGGCAGCGGAAAGGCCTTTGATGTCTGCTGCAAATTTGATACAAACCGTGTGTATGCTGTGGGTGAAGTGCAGCAGGCCACACCTGATTTGTGCATGGAGATGCACGCGCTGACCCTCTGCACCAAAACTCTGCGCGCCGCATGGCGCCCCATGCCGGAGCATTGCAGCTACACGGATATGGGCTATACGTTTGTTGGCATGGCTGCGGCGCAGACCATCTGCTTTGTGCCGGTGGTTCTGTACCAGTACCGCCTGGGGCGGGATGGCCAGAGCGTGAGCATGGCCAGCTACCGCGCCCACACGCAGGATTACATCCGCGTAGCGCGCATTCTGTTGGATGTTGCCGAACCGCTGGCCGCACAGCCTGCCCCCGCCGGGCGGGACCTGCTGCTGGTGCAGCGGGCGCGGGATGTGGCGCAGTACCTGATTGAGCTGTACCTGCGCTTTCCCCCCGACCGTGAAACCGGCCTGGCCCTGCGCCGGTATGACGAGATGCTGTGCCAGACTTACCCACACATCGCTGCCATGATGACCAACAAAAACACCCGTCTGCTGCGGGCCGGGCGTTACCTGCCCTACCGCACATTGAGCGCATGGGCGCGCGGAAAACAATCCAACGGCGGCATTTTATAATGCTGTGCCGGATACTTGAATACTTTGCCGGATATGATAAGGCAAAAAGTGAAAGGAGAATACCGTATGCTGCTGCAAAAGCTGCTTTGGCCCCGCGTGGGCATATGCACCGAGGACCGACTGTATTACCGTATGAAAGCCCCCAGCTTCCGCGATGAGGGGGATATCCTGCGCATTGAGCAGGGCGAACGTGTCTGCTTTGACACCTACTTTAACAGCGTCAGCGCAGACAAATGGCGCCGCTACACCGCCGCGCAGAATTTTTCGCTGCGGCTGAAACTGAGCGGCAAGCTGCGCGTTGTGCTGTGCAGCCGCCATTTCATCAACAGCCAGAGCGTGCGCGCCGTGCTGGCCGAAAAAGTAGTGCAGGCGGATTCCGTGCAGGAATTCTGCTTCGATTTTCCCAAGGGCGCTGACGGCATGCTGTTTTTTGAGCTGCAGGCCCTGAGCGGCAATGCCGCCTATTGCGGCGGCGCTTATGAGTGCGATGCCGCTGAAAAGGATGTGCAGCCCGTCAAAATCGGCGTGGATATCTGCACCTTCCGCCGGGAGCCGTTCGTTATGGGCAACATTGCCCGCATGCGCAGCGATATTTTGGAAAACGCCGCCAGCCCGCTGCACAACCACCTGGAAGTGTTTGTTTCCGATAACGGCCAGACGCTGGATTACGATAAGCTGAACAGCGATACCGTGCATGTTGTGCCCAACGCCAATGTGGGCGGTGCCGGCGGCTTTACCCGCGGCATGATCGAGATCCTGAAAGCCAACGAAAATGGCGCAGGCGTTACCCATGTACTGGTCATGGATGATGACATTGTGCTGGATACCGATGTGCTGCTGCGCACCTACACCCTGCTGAGCCTGCGCAAGCCGGAATATGCGGATGTATTTGTCGGCGGTGCCATGCTGCGGCTGGACCGCCCTAACATTCAGGTAGAAAACGGCGCCGCCTGGAACCAGGGCCAGTTGATCAGCCACAAAGCCAACTTTGATCTGACCAAGGTTGACCTGTGCGTTGCCAATGAGCTGGAAGAACGCCATGAGTATAACGCCTGGTGGTATTGCTGCATCCCCATTGCCGTTGTGCGGCCGGACAACCTGCCCATGCCCATCTTTATCCGCGGCGATGACATTGAATACGGCCTACGCAACTGCAAACGCCTGGTCACCCTGAACGGCATCTGCGTATGGCATGAGCCGTTTGAGAGCAAGTATTCTTCCTCGATGTACTACTACATCCTGCGCAACCAGTGCATTGACAACAGCATGCACTGCCCCGGCTATGATGCCAACGCCCTGAAAGCCGACCTGCGCAGCCAGGTGATGGGCGAAGTGAACCGCTACCGCTATAAGAATGCTGACCTGCTGATCCGCGGCGTGCGCGACTTTTTGAAAGGCATTGACTGGCTGGAACAGACCGATGCCGAAGCCCTGCACAAAGAGATTATGGCATATGGCTACAAGGCCCAGCCGGTGGACCAGCTGGATGTTCCGTTTGATTATTCCCGCTACCTGTACGCCACCAAAGAGGAAGAAAAAAACAAGGGCAAGCTGAAAAACCTCAAGGTCAAGCTGACCCGCAACGGCTGGCTGGTGCCCCCCACCCGCGAAAACACCGTTGTGAGCATGATGCACATGACCGCCTACAATGCTTACCGCGTGCAGAAGGTGCTGAACTATGATTCCAACTCCCAGAAAGGCTTTGTGACCGAGCGCAGCAAGGAAGAATACAGCCGCTGCGTGCGCGAGATGAAAGCCTGCATGAAGGAGATCGATGCCCAGTTTGACGCTGCCGCCCAGAGCTACCGCGAGCGCTGCGGCGAAGTGCGCAGTCTGGACTTCTGGAAAAAGTATCTGAACCTGGACAAGTAATTTTACCGGGCCTATCCCCGGTTTTCCCTAGAAAGGAATCTTACACTTATGGCCAAAAAAGAGGCAAATTCGTTTGTTCTTACCATTGCGGGCATTGCTGCTGCCACCGTGATCGGCGTGGTCGGGGTCAAGCTGACCCCTGCCCCGCATGTGATTTTCAGCCTAGCCCCCAGCGCAGAACCACAGGCTACCGCTGAGCCGGATCCCATCAGCTGCGTGCTGGCCGGTACCGGGCAGGTTGTGGATTTTGCGGATCCCGGCGCAGAGGAATATGTTTCCCTGCTGGATACCGACAGCCAGAGCCTGACCGAGCGCTATGCCCTGCCCGCTTTGGAACGGATGACCCAGTCCGACACCGAAAGCCTGATTGCCCCTTTGCAGGTCATCCAGCGCATTCAGACCCTCGGTATTGACCCTGCCACCTTTGATACCCCGGAGGCCAACTGGAAAAACCTGTACAACTCTGTCATGACCCGGCTGGCCCCCCTGGCCACCGCCGAGACCGCCCAGGCTGTGAATTTTACCGGTTCCAGCCTGGCAGAACTGAATGACTTTCTGGCAGCCAACCCCGGCAGCACGGTGGAGGTCATCACCCCTGCTCTGGTGATGGATGCTACCCTGGTGGTACCCACTGGTACGATCCTGCACGGCAACGGCGCAGTGCTGACCCCCGGCAATGAAACGCTGGACAAAGCCATTGTTCTGGACCAGGCGGAAAATACCGCCGTGACCGGCTTTGTCATCAACGGCGGGTGCAATTACGGTGTGTATGTCAAGAATTCCAGCAGTTTCTATCTGGCTGACCTTGACATCAGCAATGTTTCCCTCAAGGGCCTTTGCGTTATGGGGGAGAACACCGGCTTTGCACTGGTCAATAACAGCATCCATGAAAACCAGAATGGTGCCATCTTCCTGAACGGCGAGATCAGCAATGGCGTGATCGAGGGCAACCGCATTGAAAATAACTCTGGTGCCCGCAACCTGACCGCCGGGCTGGTGCTCTGCTCCATGCCCATTGAGGACATTGAGACCGCCTACAATCCGTTCCCGGATGAAATGCTGTACGATATTTTACAGTCTCCCCATCAGCTGGTTGTGCGCGGCAACACGGTTGCGCAGAACCATTCCTCCGGCATTTATTCGGAAAGCGGCTACCTGAACTATTATGTAGAGAACACGATCTACAAGAACGAAAAAGAGGGCATGTGCCTGGATTACGGCTCCTTCGGCAACTACATTACCGGATGTGAGATCCGCCAGAACGGCGGCCGCAACCGCATGAGTAATGAGGATCTGGAAGCTGACTTTATTCTGGATCAGGGCCGCATGGCGGATGGTTCCTCCCCCGCCAAGCTGCCCGGCATCTCGCTGGATAACACCGCCTACAACACCATTTACGGCAACATTGTGCGGGACAATTACGGTTCCGGCATCAAGGCTGTGCGCTCGGCGTTCAGCAACACCATTCTGTGCAACCAGATCATTGACAACAACCGGGGTGCCAGCGATACCTTCCACTTCTTTGGTATTGAGCTCAGCACTGACCTGAACGCGGACGAAGCCGTGCAGGGCCTGGATTTTACCCCCTGCTATGAGAACATCATTGCCCGCAACACCATTTCCGGCGGGCATTACGCCGGGGTGTTTATGGGCGAAGATGCGTTCATGAATGATATTTTTGACAATACCTTTATGGACTGCACTGACTGGGCTATGGAATCCCTGGGTGAAAAATACAACTCTACCCTGAACAATATGGCAAACATGCCCACCCGCGGGATCGAACTTTCTAACGGTCAGGGCTGATGCCGCGAGGCTGCTACATGAAACAAACACTGCAAAACCGTTTCCCGCGCCGGTGGCTGCTGCTGGCTTTTGTGCTGAACTTTGCCATTGCCGCGGCTGCACTGCTGCCCTACATGATACGGGACGGCGGCCTGCTGTTGGTTGCGGCGGATTTTGACGCAGAACAGCTCTCCTACAACATGCTGTGCAACAACGCCATCAAAAGCGGCGAGGTGCTGTGGAACTGGCGCATTGATATTGGTTCGGACTTTGTATCCTCGTTCAGCTTTTACACCCTCGGCAGCCCGTTTTTCTGGCTGAGCTTTCTCTTCCCCGCCAGCGCGTTTCCCTATCTGGTCGGCTGGATCTATATGCTCAAATATGCTGTTGCCGGGCTGACCTCGTTTGCCTACTTTCGCCGCAGTGCCAGCGAGAAAAGCGCCCTGCTTGGCAGTGTGTTGTATGCATTTTCCGGTTTTTCCTGCATCAACGTGGTGTTCTATCACTTCCATGATGTGATTGCCCTGTTCCCGCTTTTGATGCTGGGGCTGGACAAACGCATGCAGGAGGGCAAAAAAGCTCCGTTCCTGTTTGCCGTTACCATCAACGCGCTGGTCAACTATTACTTCTTTATCGGGGAAGTTTTCTTCCTGGTGTTTTACTATATTACGCGGTATCTTTTTGGCGGCGAGGACGCACGCCCCGGGGCGGATCTGCGCAAAAATGCCCGCAAAATTCCGGCCTGCATCCTGGAAGGCTGTCTGGGCGTCGGCATGGCGGGGGTACTGTTCATCCCCTCCATTGCGGCGGTGCTCAATAATCCCCGCGTATCGGATCACATCAGCTTGAGCCAACTGACCTTTGACTGGCCCAATTACCTGCAAATGCTGCGGGCGCTCTTCTTCCCGGCGGAGAATATGTTCAATTTTTCCGCTGTAGTGCATGATAACTGGTATTCCATCGCGGCGTACCTGCCCTTGGCAGGCGTCTGCCTGGTTCTGGCTTATCTGCTGCGCTGGAAGTGGGACTGGCTGCATGTGCTGCTGGTGGGGCTGTTCCTTGTAGCAGCCAGCCCGGTCAGCAACAGTCTGTTCGTCATGTTCACCAGCGAGCCGTACCGCCGCTGGTATTACATGCTGGTGTTCCTGCTGGTGCTGGCCACCATCAAGGTGCTGGACCATCTGCAGGACTACCCTTGGCGTGTGGGCTGCGGTATTTCGGCTGCAGTCATCGCCGCTATCACGCTGTATCTGTACGTCAAGCGCGATACCATAGTGTACCGCAAATACTGGCTGGTTGTGTTGACATTGATTGCCATCGGCGGCGTGGTTCTGCTGTTTGCTGCCCTGGGCGGGGTGCGGCGGCTGCGCCTGCGCCGCCCCATGGCTGCCCTGACGGCCTGCACTGCTCTGGTTGCTGCACTGACCACCGGTTTTACCGTGGGCACCTATCAGCGTGCCTACACCCAGACGATCGGCCTGACCACCACAGAAATTTATGGTGACGTTATCCACAGCGGCGACGGCCTGCCTGATGCCCTGCCCTACCGCTATTATTTCTGGGAGCCGTATTCCAACCGCGGCATGGCGGCTTACCTGCCGGACCGTACCTCCTTTTTGAGCACGCTTTCCCCCTCCATCTTTACACTGTATGATGCCCTGGGGGATGAGCGCCACGCCATTACCCCCGCCGGGCCGGAGGGCACCAACGAGCTGCTTTCCGTTGGGTATTATATCCGCAACAACTCCGACTGGCCGGATGAAATCTACACCAGTTTTTCCAACGGTCACGAGCAGATCAACGTCTATCAGGATTCCCACGCCCTGCCCATCGGCTTCTGCTATGATACCTACATGACCCGCAGTGAGTTTGACGAGATTGACCCCGCCGAGCGCGCCCACTCCATGTTAAAGACACTTGTGGTGGCAGACGAGGACGAAGCCACGGTTTCCACCATACTGCGCCACTATGATGCCGCGCTGGATGGTAAGATCAGCCAGGAAAACAAGTATGCCGACATGGACAAGCGCCGCGAAGCCTGCACCGATGTGTTTGATTATGGCACAGACTATTTTTATTCCGAAATCACATCCGGCAGCGAGCAGTACGCATTTTTCAGTGTTCCCTATGACAAGGCGTGGAGCGCCACGGTCAACGGCGAATCTGCAGAGATCCTGAACATCAACGGCCTGATGGCCGTCAAGGTGAATGCCGGTAAAAACTGTATTCGTTTCCACTATTCCCCCACCCCGCTCTGGTGCGGGATCGGGGTCAGCGCCATTAGCATTCTGCTGACGGCAATTTACCTGCTGGCCGGGCGGCGCAGCAGAAAAAGCAAAAAAGAGGTGCTGTAAACCATGAAGGCTACCCGCGAAAATCCGATCCTGTACATCGTGATCCCTTGCTATAACGAGCAGGAGGTTCTGCCCATTACCAGCAAGCTGTTTTTGAAAAAGATCACCGACCTGGTTGCCGCCGGTAAAATCAGCGATGACAGCCGCGTGCTGTTTGTCAACGATGGCTCCAAGGACAAAACCTGGTCCATCATCTGCGACCTGGCCAAGAGCGACAAGCACTACATCGGCATCAGCCAGAGCCGCAACCGCGGTCACCAGAACGCAGTGCTGGCCGGTTTGATGGAAGCCAAGGACAAGTGCGATATCACCATCTCCATTGACTGCGACGGTCAGGACGATATCAACGCCATGGACGCCATGGTAGATGCCTATGTGAACGATGGCTGTGAAGTTGTGTACGGCGTGCGCTCCAAGCGCGATACGGATACCTTCTTCAAGCGCTTTACGGCAGAAAGCTTCTACAAGCTGCTGAACGCCATGGGGGCCGAGGTTGTTTACAACCACGCGGACTACCGCCTGATGAGCGCCCGCGTGCTGCATGAGTTTGCCAATTTCAAGGAGGTCAACCTGTTCCTGCGCGGCATGGTGCCGCTGGTGGGCTTTAAATCCACCAGCGTTGCTTACGAGCGCCACGAGCGCATTGCGGGTGAAAGCCACTATCCCCTGTCCAAAATGCTGTCCCTTGCGTTTGACGGCATCACCAGCCTTTCCGTCAAGCCCATCCGGTTCATTACCGGGTTTGGCGTTATTGTGGCACTCATCAGCTTTATCGGCGTGATCTGGGCCATTGTGGAAGCGCTGCTGGGTGCCACCGTATCCGGCTGGGCCAGCATGACCAGCATCATCTGCTTTGTTTCCGGCGTACAGCTGATCTGCCTGGGCGTGATCGGCGAGTACATCGGCAAGATCTACATGGAAACCAAGCGCCGCCCCCGCTACATCATCAGTGACCGCACGTGGAATGAGGATGAGAAGTAATCGGCTGGGCAGAGTTACGCCTGTTTGCTTTACCTAAGGCAATACCGCATAATTCTAAGTACCGATACGGCGAGCGAGGTGCGGCAGATGCCAAGCCAAAAGCGCAGATAATACT
>ERZ809276.949-NODE-949-length-11517-cov-8.656343_pt1 | contig 11517 bp, 6 predicted proteins | sample MGYA00520512_ERZ809276 | MGnify/ENA primary metagenome ERZ809276 (study PRJEB31576, sample SAMEA3212661) | Homo sapiens | biome: human-gut; feature: human gut; material: fecal | place: Sweden | collected 2012 ...
TTTACAGTTGGAGGCACAAGTGGCCATGTTAAAATTACAACGATCAATATTACACATAATTGAACTCCGGGCGGGGGTGGTGAGGTAACACCTCCCACCCCGGACCCTACCCCGGGATTCGATGCAGCGCCCTATGTGACCGTGCAGTCGGAAACGTCCGCAATGGTCTACTGCACCGGAACCAACTGGGAGTACGCCTCGGGAGGAATTGCGTTCCGATACGCATCCTCGGACGGCAGCGACACGGGCAGTGTCGCTGCTTCCGTCACCGGGACATGCGCCCAGGCAACGCTGACAGGGCTGCGGCCCGCAACCGACTACACGGTGTGGGCCGTCGCCACCACGGCAACCGGTGCGACATACACTTCGGCTGAGGCCTGGTTTACGACCCCGCAGCCCGCGACGAGCCACAGCGGCTGGCTGGAGCTTCCGGCCAAAAGCACCTCGTCCACGGCGCAGGAGTACACCCTTTGGGCCGGAGAGCGCAACTATACGATGTACTACGACCGCAACCTCTACACGGCCCTGTGGGTCGCCTACCCGCTGGCCGCGGGACACATGGGATCAAAACCGCGGCCGGGCAGATGGTACGAGAACCCAGACATATCGACCAGCCAGCAGATCAACGTGTGGGACGGCAGCTACGGCGTAAGCTACGGCTCGACGTCCTACGCCCGCGGGCACCAGATTCCGAATGCGGACCGCAACGGCAACAGCACGATGCAGAAGCAGGTCTTCTACGCCACGAACTCGACACCTCAGATTCAGGACAAATTCAATGGCGGGGTCTGGGAGCAGTTCGAGACGGCCGTACGCGGACAGGTTCCGACGCGAGACTCGCTCTACATCGCCACGGGAGCCGTCTTCCGCACGACGGGCGGCTCGGAGAGCATCACCTACATCCGGCCGGCCGAGGACTCGAAGCAGTGCCCCGTGCCGAACTACTACTTCAAGGTGGTGCTGAAGGTGAAGCGGTCGGGCAGCACGATCACGTCGGCAATGGCGGTCGGCGCCTGGTTCGAGCACCGGCAGTACTCGGACAGCTGGACGAACTACGTGGTTTCGGTCGACGAGATCGAACGGCTGACGGGCTTCGACTTCTTTGCGAACCTGCCCGACGACGTGGAGGCCACAGCGGAACAGAACGGCAGTTGGAGTACCTTCTCCTCCTTCTGACGCAACAACGGCCGGCGGAGCACCGCCGACTGCGAACAGACAGACTGAGACGGACAACGGGCCGAAGGGCCCACACGGCGGCGACATTCCAAAACGGGAGTGTCGCCGCCTCTTTTTATGTATGAGTGCGTCTACGCAGGGCCGGGCTCTCCCGAACGGGGCAGGCACACGGCGCATCACACATGCAGGCCAACCGCGGCCGCATCCCGATGAAGCGCATCCGCACCGGTGGAATCGGACGCGACAGACAAAAAAACGTTTTGAAAGGCCCGTTTGCGGCCCGCAGAACGATTTTCACTAAGTAGACGGTAACTTCTCCGGACGGCACACTCGCGTCCCGTATGGCCGCAAAAAAGCGGGCAGCGGAAAACCGCCGCCCGCCCATTCGGGATCAAAACAAAATCGGAAGTACCCATCCCGCGAATCAATCCGAACCGGACCAACGCCCGGAAACCGGGAGAGGATGACGGACGGGCCCGCGGGCACAACAGCCGGAATCCTGAAACACGGACCCGGGCACGGGAAGGATCAATGCTTTACGTTGCCGAGTGCCTCGGGGTTGTGCCTGTACTTGAAGACCATTGCGAAGACCACACCCACGACAAGGGCATAGCCAGCAAAGATGAGCCACGTGGCGGACCAGCCTCCGGCCACACCTTCGCGGGCAACCAGGAAGCCGCCCTGCCAGTCGCAATAGTGCGAGACGATCTTGCCGGCGATCCAGGTCCCGACCGAGGCGCCGATGCCGTTGGTCATCAGCATGAAGAGCCCCTGCGCGCTGGCCTGCATGGGCTTTGCGGCCTCCTGCTCGACAAAGAGCGCACCGGAGACATTGAAGAAGTCAAACGCCACGCCGTAGACGATGCAGGAGAGGAAGAGCAGGACGATGCCCACGATGCTCTCCGTGGAGCCGATTCCGAAGAAGCCGAAGCGCAGCACCCAGGCGAACATGGCCATCAGCATGACGATCTTGATGCCGAAGCGCTTGAGGCAGAACGGAATCAGCAGAATACACAGCGCCTCGGAGACCTGCGAGACGGAGACCAGCAGGGTCGGATTTTCGGCAAACCAGCTTTCGGACGTCGCGGCAAAGCTGTTGATATAAGGGGTGGCATATCCGTTCGTGATCTGCAGTGACACGCCCAACAGCATCGAGAAGAGGAAGAAGAGGGCCATCTTGCGCTGCTTGAACAGCACGAAGGCATCCAGACCGAGGCGCTGGGCGAGGGACTTTTGCCCGGCAGCGGCCGAACGGTCGATGGGGCACGACGGAAGGCTGAAGGCATAGAGACCGAGCACCAGGCCGAGGACTCCGCAGACGATCAGCTGCATGTAGGTGAACTGCGAGGCCATGGGGACGAGTTCGAGCACCTGCACTCCGTCGCGGAGTTCGGTCTGAACGCCCGAACCACCGAAACCGACGAAGTTGACGAGCCACATGGCGGCGATAAAGCCGACGGTGCCGAAGACACGGATCGGCGGGAAGTCCCGGACGGTGTCGAATCCGCGGTTCTTCAGGATCGAGAAGGCCACGGTATTCGAGAGGGCGATCGTCGGCATGTAGAAGGCCACGCTCAGGCAGTAGGCCGCAAAGATCGGGCCGATGGAGGTCGCCTCGCCGGCGAGGGTCAGCTCCGTGGCCTGGAAACCGAACCAGGCGGCCACCAGCATGAAGACGGCAGCCGTGAGGTGCGAGATGCCGAGCAGCCGCTGCGGTTCGATGAACTTGTCGGCAATGGCCCCGATGATCGCGGGCATGAAGATCGAGACAACCCCCTGCGCGACATAGAACCAGGAGATATACTCTCCCAGCCCCACGCGGCCGAGGAAATTGCCGATACAGACAAGATAGGATCCCCAAATGGCGAATTGGAGAAAGTTCATGATGATGAGACGCGACTTGATTCCCATAAATCCTTGTTTTAGTGTACGTTTCAGGTTCTGTAAGGTTCTCTTTCGGAACGATTAGAACAAATGTACGAAATTTTTTTTTGATTTTTCTTTGTAATTGCAAAATAAAGTTCTACATTTGCATCACCAAAACGTCATTGAGCTATGGTGTAATGGTAACACAACAGATTCTGGTCCTGTTATTCTTGGTTCGAATCCAGGTAGCTCAACACCGAAAACCCGCAGCCTTCCGACTGCGGGTTTTCGTTTCCTGCCACTCATGCCGCCTCTTCCACACCCCTGCGCCGGGGCACCGGACCGCTGGAGCTCCCCGCGAGAAAGAGCCGCCGGGTCCCTGCGCAAAAGAGCCACCCGGACCGGCACGTGTCCCCCGGACCGGCACACACAAATCGAAAGACAGGCTACCCTCTCCCTTTACCCGATCCGACCGGACATCGGGCCGTCCCGTTCGGCGGACCGCTCCCCGGCGCCTCTTCCGATCGACAAATCCATGTCGGCTGAAACAGGACGGCGTACAGGCAAAAAAGAACAAAAAAACAGATGTTTAGTCTATTTTGGTTCACAAAATAAACAGATACGGTTAAAAATCCGCTCTTTTTGACAAAAAATCCATCCCCGAAAATAACAATCAACCTACCTTTGCAGCCGATCCACATTATATAAAATATCATGCAAAGCATTACTAACCAGAAGAATCCCCGTAAGGGGGGGGTTGCTGCGCCCGCCGGATGCCGTATGAGGCGCCCGACATGCAGATTGTACACATTCAGATCGAAAAGGGTTTCGCTCAGAGCGGCATCGGCAGCAACGCCGGAACTGTTGAAGCCGACAACTCGTGGGGAGATACCGACTGGCCCGAATAATAAAACGTCAAAAACTGCATGAACATGAGACACATCATACTTCTTCTTGCCGCACTGACCGCCTTCTCGTGCGCCAAGGAGCCGGACGTAACGCCCGAAGGTCCCGAACAGAAGGGCACGCCCATCACCGTTACGGCCCACAATGCGGGCTACGACACCTCCAGCCCGTCGAGCCGCGCCGAGTTTGCCGGCGACAACTTCGGAGCCCTCACATGGAATGGAAAGGAGCGGCTCGGCGTTTACTACCACCAGGCAACCGGCGACAACTGGGGCATTTTTGAATATGGCAGCCCCACCGAGAACGGAGGTGCCTCCTTCGTCTCTCCGGCTGATTTCGTGTGGAACGAGAGCGCCCTGACCCACGATTTCCGCGCCTACTATCCTTACAACGAAAACCACACCATCCACCAGAGCAACAACTCGGAGGCGGTGACCTTCACGCTGCCGGTCAACCAGGGCGAGTTCTCCTATGCCGAAAGCCAGCTCTGCATCGCAGAGAAGACCGGAGTGGCCCTCTACGGCCAGGTTCACTTCCAGTTCCAGCCGGTGCTTGCCTACCTGCAGCTGAAGCTCTACACGACGGATCAGGTGGCCGAGGGCGAGAAGATCTACCTCTCGCAGCTGAAGATGTACACCGAGGATCAGGACGGTCCCATCGCAGGCAACTACACCGTCAACATGGGTACGGGAGCGATCATCGACGGCTCGTCGCACACGATCAACTTCCAGCTGGGCAGCAGCACTTCGAGCGGCCTCGACATCACCGGCTACACCTCGAAGGAGAACGCCTATAAATTCTATGCCGTCATGCTGCCGGTCAATCTGAGCGACCGTCCGCTGCGTTTCCGTGGTCTGGTCACGCATGAGAAGGACAACGGCGACGGGACCAAAAGCTACACATCCTATTCAATGGTCGCACGTGCCAAGGCCGGTACGGCCTTCAAGTCCGGCAAGGGCTATGCCATGACCATCGAGGTACAGTCCAATGATTCGATGGTATTCCCTGCCGACGCCGACTTCGCCGTCCGTCTGGGTGACCGCTGGGTCGATTTCAAGGACATCTATAGCGAAGACGCGGAGGGGAACATCACCATCACGATGAGCGAAGAGCAGCTCACGAGCATGGGCAGCGACCTCTACTTCGCGGCCAACGCAACCAAGGACGTTCAGTTCGACAAGGACGGCGGACAGCTGGCCGTCATCGACGCCCTCGTTGAGAGCATGTACGCCGCACAGGGCGGCACGGACCCCATCGACGTCGATCTCTCGAACATCAGCTTCGACGGCGAGTTCGGTCTGGGAGGATTTTTCGAGGGCAACACCGCGCTGGGCAGCATCATCCTGCCCTCGGGCATGACGAAGATCAACAACCCGGGATTCACCGGCTGCACGAATCTGACTTCGGTCACCCTGCCCGAAACGCTCGAGACCATCGGCGGCAATGCCTTCCAGGGCTGCTCGTCACTCAAGAGCGTCATCATCCCGAACAGCGTCACCTCCATCTCCGGCAGCGCCTTTGACAGCTGCACGGCCCTGACCTATGTGAAGCTCCCGGACGGCATTACAGAACTCTCCGAATCGACCTTCCGCTACTGCTCGGACCTGCCCTCCATCACGATACCCGCATCCGTGACGACCATCGACAAGCATTGCTTCCTGGATTGCAAGGCGCTGGCCGAAATCACGCTGCTCAACCCCAAGCAGGTCGTTGAAATCAACGGCAGCGACACCTTGGAGAATGTCGGCACGTCCGTGGCCGAAGGCACGACGAAGAAGCTGCGCGTACCGGCCGCTCTCGAAGAGCAGTATCGAAGCGACTCGAACTGGAGCGAACTGCTCGATGCCGGCTTCGAACTGGAGACCTTCTGATCCGGGAGATCCGAATCCGCATACGAAAAAACCGTCTGCCCTCCGCAGACGGTTTTTTCATGCACACGGCGAGCGCACCATCACCTTCTAAAACGGCAATCCAGAAGACACCGGCTGCCCTCACCAGAACCCGGCCGCATAAAACAAGGTTCCGCCAAAACCGACAGCAGGTGGAGGGGGCTCGGCGCTCAAGAGGCGGAGGATGGCAGGAGGCGGTTCCCGCGCCCAAGCGACAGTCCAAAACAACAGGTTCACTGCACCGCCGCACCGCCGCACGAAAAAGAGGCTGCTCCCGACGGGGCAGCCTCTTTGACGGTGCAATCCGGAACCGTCCGATCCGTTACTTGCCGAGACCCATCTTCTCGATCAGGGCGCGCGTCTCGGGCTTGTGGCCACGGAAGGCGACGTAGAGCTTCATCGGGTGCTCCGTACCGCCCTTCGAGAGGATGTTCTCACGGAACGAGTCGGCCACCTCGCGGTTGAAGATGCCCTTCTCCTTGAAGAGCGAGAAGGCATCGGCCTCGAGCACCTCGGCCCACTTGTAGCCGTAGTAGCCCGCGGCATAGCCGCCCGAGAAGATGTGGCCGAAGGCTGGCGCCATGGCCGTGCCCGGCACGACGGGCAGCACCTGCGTCGGGGTCATCGAGGCTACCTCGAACTGCTCGACATCCCCCTCGAAGGGTTCGGTCAGCGTATGCCAGGCCATGTCGGTCATGCCGAACGAGAGCTGGCGCACGTTGGCATAGGCCGCCAGGTAGTTCTTCGCGGCAACGATCCGCTCGACGAGCTCGGCGGGAATCGGCTCGCCCGTCTCGTAATGGACGGCCCACAGGTCGAGGAACTCCTTTTCGGTGGCCCAGTTCTCCATGATCTGCGACGGCAGCTCCACGAAGTCGCGGTAGACGTTCGTTCCGTTCAGCGACTCATACTTGCCCTCGGCGAGCATGCCGTGCAGCGAGTGTCCGAACTCGTGGAGGAAGGTCTCCACCTCGTCGAAGGTCAGCAGCGAGGGGGTCTGCTCCGTGGGCTTCGTGAAGTTCATCACCAGCGACACGAGCGGGCGCGTCTCCACGCCGTCGACGGTCTTCGTGCCGCGGAACTCGGTCATCCACGCTCCGCCGCGCTTCGACTCGCGCGGGAAGAAGTCGAGGTAGAGCACCGCCATGAAGCGCCCCTTCTCGTCGGTCACCTCGTAGGCCGTCACGTCGGGATGGTAGACCTCGATCGCCGGATTGGGCGTGAAGTTCAGCCCGTAGAGCTTGTTCGCGAGCAGGAAGACTCCCTTGCGGACATTCTCCAGCTGGAAATAGGGCTTGACCGCCTCGTCGTTCAGGGCGTACTTCTCGTCCTTGTACTTCTCCGAATAGTAGGACCAGTCCCACGGCATGAGCTCGCCGCGGAAGCCCTTGGAGGCGGCGTACTCGCTCACGGTGCGGTAGTCGGCATCGGCATACTCCTTCGTCGCGTCGAGCAGCTCGTCGAGGAAGGCCGTCACCGTCGGGGTGTTCTCGGCCATGCGTTCCTCGAGCACGTAGTCGGCATAGCACTTGTAGCCGAGCAGGTTGGCGATCTTCAGCCGCGTGTTGGCAATCTGCTTGACGATCTCCGTATTGTCGAACTCACCGCCCAGCGCCCGCGCGTTGTAGGCCTTCCAGAGGCGCTCCTTCAGGGCTCGGTTCGACGAGTAGCGCAGGAAGGGGGCGTAGCTCGGCGCCTGGAGCGTCACCGTCCACCCCTTCTCGCCGCGGGCTCTGGCATCGGCGGCCATGCCCTCGCGCACGAAGGCCGGCAGCTCGGCCACGACCTTCGGATCGGTGATGTTGATCGTAAAGGCGTTCGTCGCCGAGAGGGCGTTCTGCCCGAATTGCAGCGTCAGCGCCGAGAGTTCGGTGGTGTACTTGCGGTAGAGCTCCTTGTCGGCATCCGACAGCGCCGCGCCGTTGCGGGCAAAACTCTTGTAGGTATTCTCGAGCAGCTTCCGATCCACGGCATCCAGACCGCGGCCCGGATGTTCGTAAACCTGCTTCACGCGGGCGAAGAGCTCGGGGTTGAGCATGATGTCGTTCGACAGCTCGGTGAGCTTGGGCTGCACGCGCAGGGCGATCTGCTGCATCTCGTCCGACGTGTCGGCCTCGAGCAGGTTGAAGAAGAGGCCCGCAATGCGGTTCAGCAGCGCCCCGTGGCGCTCGAGCGCCACGATCGTGTTGCCGAACGTGGGTTTCGCGGGGTTGGTGACGATGGCCTCGATCTCGGCGCGCGAGCAGGCGATCGCCGCATCGAAGGCGGGTTCGTAGTCCGAGAGTTCGATCTCGGAGAAGGGAGGCGTCTCGTGGGGTGTGTTCCACGCCGCCAGCAGCGGATTCGTCATGTCCAGTTCGGGGAGCTGGGCCTTCGGAATCGAATTGTCGGCACAGCCGGCCGCAAGGGCGGAAAATGTCATGATTACAATTGCTTTTTTCATATCCGTTCGTTTGTGGGTTTCTTCTCGATGGGAGAACCGGCGGCAATCAGCGCGCCGCCTGCATGTCGTCGCCGGGGCGGGGCTCCGTCTCGTCGGCCGGTTCGGGGTCGGGCTCGTTCCACAGGCCGCGTCCCTTGAGCATGGCCCGCTTGTCGGGGTCCTTGCCGCGGAAGGCGCGGTAGAGGGTCATGCCGTCCTCCGAACCGCCGCGTGCGAGGAGCTTGTGGCGGAAGTCGTCGGCGATGCGCCGGTTGAACAGGTCGCCGCTCTCGCGGAAGGCCTCGAAGGCATCCTTGTCGAGCACCTCGGCCCACGTATAGAAGTAGTAGCCGGCCGAGTAGCCGCCGTCGAAGATGTGGCTGAAATAGGGATAGCGGTAGCGGGGTTCGATCTGCGGGATGAGTCCGCGCTTTTCGGTGAGCGCCTCCCGCTCGAAGGCCATCGGATCGAAGGGCGCGTACTCGGTCATCGAGTGGATGTCCATGTCCGAGAGCGCCGCGGCGATGAGCTCCGTGGTCATGAAGCCCTGGTTGAAGAGCTCGCTGCGGCGCAGCTTGTCGATCAGATACTGCGGAATCACCTCGTCCGAGCGGTAGTGCACGGCATACTGGCGCAGCATCTCCGGCTCGAAGGCCCAGTTCTCCATGATCTGCGAGGGCAGCTCGACGAAGTCTCCCTCGACCTCCGTAAGGCCGCGGTACTTCACGTCGTGGAAGAGGAAGTGCAGCGCGTGGCCGAACTCGTGGAAGAGCGTCTCCGTTTCGTCGAGGGTCAGCAGCGCGGGGTCGCTGCGCGTCGGGCGCGTGAAGTTGCAGACGATCGACACGACGGGCGCCACGCGCTTGCCGTCGCGGTAGGTCTGCTCGACATAGTTGCCGCACCAGGCTCCCTGACTCTTGCCGTCGCGCGGGAAGAAGTCGAAGTAGATCACCCCGAGGTGCGACTCGTCGACGTCGAGCACCTCGTAGGCCACGGCCTCGGGATGGTAGAGCGGCACGGCGACCGGACGGAACGTAATACCGTAGAGACGGTTGGCAAGGAAGAAGATGCCGTTCTGGACGTTCTGCAGCGAGAAGTAGGGGCGCAGCATCTCCTCGTCGAGGGCATACTGCTGCTTGCGGAGCTTCTCGGCATAGTACCACCAGTCCCACGAGGCGAACTCGCCGTCGGGGTAATCCTTGCGGAAGAGCTCCTCCATCCCGGCAAGCTCCTTTTTGGCGCTCTCGAGCGCCGGCGTCCAGATCTCCTCCAGCAGGTTGTAGACGGCACCGGTCGTCCCGGCCATCTCGTCGGCCACGACGTAAGCCGCATAGGAGGGATAGCCCAGCAGGTGGGCCTTCTCCGTGCGCAGGCGGATGAAGTCGTTGATGAGCTGCTTGTTGTCGTACTCGTCATCGTGGTTGCAGCGGTTCAGATAGGCCGTGTAGAGCTCCTCGCGCAGGCCGCGCTCGGAGGAGTAGGTCAAAAACGGCAGCATACTCGGCTTGTGGAGCGTGAAGACGTACTTGCCGCTCTTGCCCATCGACTCGGCCTTCTCGCGCGCCAGGTCGCGAACCCCTGCGGGCAGCCCGTCCAACTGGTCGCCGTCGAGCACCAGCGCATAGTTGTTGTTCTCGGCCAGGAGGTTGTTGCCGAACTTCACGGCCGTGAGCGCCAGCTCCTCGTTAATCTGCTTCAGGCGGGCCTTTCCGTCGGCGTCGAGCAGCGCTCCGGCACGCACGAAACCGTCGTAGGTCTTCTCCGTCAGCCGCATCTGCTCGGCATCCAGCCCGAGCGTTGCCCGGTTGTCATAGACCGCCTTCACCTTGTCGAAGAGCTGCTCGTTGAGCCGGATCTTGTCGGCGTGGGCCGTCAGCAGGGGCATCACCTCCTCCTGCAGGGCCTGCATCTGCGGCGTGTTCTCCGCCGCGCAGAGCATGCCGAAGATCAGCGAGGTCTGCGCAAGCATCTGCCCCGAGTTGTCGTAGGCGAGGATGACGTTCTCGAAGGTCGGTTCGTCGTTGTTCGACGTGATGGCGTCGATCTCGGCGTCGTGCAGCGACATGCCCCGCTCGAAGGCCGGCATGAAGTGCTCGGGGCGGATCTTGTCGAAGGGCGGAACGCCGTAGGGCGTCTCCCACTCCGAGAAAAAGGGGTTCTCCCCCGTCTGTTTCGCGGAATCGCAGGATGCGAGTGTCATAAACGTCAAAAGTGTGAATAATCCGGTTATGCGTTTCATGAATCGTGTTATTTTGTTTACCTTTGCGGCAAAGTTAATAAAATTACGGTCAGAGCCGCACTTCCGCGCGTTTTTTTCTGGGCGGATGCGGACCCAACAAGGACAGCCATGCAACTCTTCTACGCCCCCGACATCCGTCCGCCGCAGTACACCCTCTCGGAGGAGGAGTCGAAACACTGCGTGCGCGTGCTGCGCCTTGCGTGCGGCGACACGGTGCACCTGACCGACGGACGGGGCACGCTCTACCGCTGCGAGATCACCGACGACAACCCGCGGCGGTGCGTCGTGCGCGTAATCTCGGCCGAGGAGGAGTTCGAGCGGCTCCCCTACCGTCTGACGATGGCCGTGGCCCCGACCAAGAACGCCGACCGCTTCGAGTGGTTCCTCGAAAAGGCCACCGAGGTGGGCGTCACGCAGATCATCCCTCTCGAGACGGCCCGCAGCGAACGGCGGGTCTTCAAGCCCGAACGCGGCGAGAAGGTCATCACCGCGGCGATGAAGCAGTCGCTCAAGGCCTACCGGCCGCAGCTCGACGTCCTCACGTCGTTCCGCGACGCCGTGGCGGCGCCCTTTGCCGGGCGGCGGATGATCGCCCACTGCGACGCGGCCCGCACGCCGGAAGGCAAGGCCTACCTCGCCTCGACGCTCCGCGCGGGCGAGGCGGCACAGATCTTCATCGGTCCCGAAGGGGACTTTTCACCCGAAGAGATCGCCTTTGCGCTCGACAACGGATTCGAAGAGATCACCCTCGGGCCGCAGCGCCTGCGCACCGAGACCGCAGCCCTCGTGGCGGTGGTGATGGCCGCCACGGTGAACGGACAGGCGGCGGCCGGAGAGCCCCACGAATCATGACCCGGAAAGACACGAAACAGATTTTGCCTATAGACCCGAATTTTACCTTCACGACATGTTCTTCCTCTACACCTTGTTCGCCCTGGCCGCAGTGGCGACGCTGATCTTCGCCGTGCCCCTGCGGGCCAAGGCGTGGGCGGCGACAGCCGTCGTGGGGCTCGGCGCCC
>ERZ809276.952-NODE-952-length-11483-cov-4.519776_pt1 | contig 11483 bp, 7 predicted proteins | sample MGYA00520512_ERZ809276 | MGnify/ENA primary metagenome ERZ809276 (study PRJEB31576, sample SAMEA3212661) | Homo sapiens | biome: human-gut; feature: human gut; material: fecal | place: Sweden | collected 2012 ...
AATATCTGTAGTACCATTTTCTTCTCTCTTTCGCATATCGGGGTGGGTCATATAACAGAAATGGTTTATACCGTAAAAAATGTATGGTAAGAATACGAAAGAGAGAAGAAAATGGTACTACAGATATTAACATATACACATCATACAACGACAATGCTGTTTGGAATCTTCCTGTCGGCATTTTTTCTGGGAGTGAAGCAGGATAAGAAAAATATATTGCAATTGTTGTCATTGGCGGTTGTTTCAGGAATTCTATATGTTCTGTGTGTACTTCTCTTTGGAACAGAAACAGTAGATCAGATTTATCCACTGATCGTGCATGCCCCATTGTTATTTGTACTGGTTTTGCATTATAAATTCCGTATTCTTCCTTCCCTGATTTCTATTTTCACGGCATATCTATGTTGTCAGTGCAGTAACTGGATGGGACTGTTTGCTTTGGCTCTGACAGGACAGGAATGGTGCTATTATGTCTGTCGTATTCTGGTGACGGTGGGAGCTTTCATCCTTTTATGCCGGTATGTATGCCAGACCACAGCCATGCTGTTTGCCAAAACGGACCGGGAACTTCTGATCATTGGAAGCCTGCCGATCATTTATTACATTTTTGACTATGCCACGACCAAATTTTCCAGTCTGTTGTATTCCGGCAATAAGGCGGTGCCGGAGTTCCTGGGCTTTGCCATGTGCCTGACGTATCTGCTCTTTTTACTGGTATATTTCCGGGAGTACGAGATGAAGAACAAGGCAGAGCAGTACAATGAACTGATCCAGATGCAGCTGAATTCATTCCAGACAGAAATGACCAATACGAGAAAAAGCGAGAAAAAGATGTCCATTTTGCGGCATGATACGAGGCATCATCTGTCGGTGCTGCGAACACTGATCCAACAGGGAGAAACCGACAAGGCGCTGGAATATCTGAATGAGGTCAGCCAGACTTATGATGATACAGTGATCAAGACCTATTGTAGAAATGAGATGGTGAATTCCGTACTGTCCATCTATAATATGCGGTTTGAGGAGCAGAGGATCCGATGGGAGATACAGGTCAGCATTGGAGAGAAACTTCCCTGCTCTGAAATGATGTTCTGTGCGATCCTGTCAAACGTACTGGAAAATGCCATGCATGCCGTACAGGAACTGCCGGAGGATAAACGATACATAGAATTGTCTCTGTCGGAAAAGGCGGGGCATCTTCTTCTGATGGAGAAAAATACAGTGCGTAGTGTTCCCACATTTGCGGATGGCGTTCCGGTGACAGAACGTTCGGGACACGGGCTGGGAGCCAGAAGCATCGTATATTATGTAGAAAAACTTAGCGGACAATATCAGTTTTTTATGGAGGATGGGGATTTTGTGGTTCGGATCATCTTGTAAAATCAATAAAATGTTTTTGAGGCTCTTTCTGTCAGAGAAAGAGCTTTTCTTGTGGATGTATTGGGAAATTAATGCTATTATTAGGATAAAAGATACAGAAATATAGATATAACAGGAAGGGAGCAGACAGATATATGAAATATACATTGGATTATGAGAAATATGCGGAACTGGCAAGACGTGTGGCGGCGGAGGGAAGCGTACTGCTTCGAAATGAAGACGGTGTGCTGCCTCTGCAAAAAGGGCAGAAAGTGTCGATCTTCGGCAGAACCCAGTTCGAGCATTATAAGAGCGGTACGGGTTCCGGAGGTATGGTCAATGCTCCATATGTGACCAATATTACAGACAGTCTCAAGGAAGACGGCACCGTACAGGTGAATGAGGTACTGGAGGCACAGTACCGGGAATGGCTGAAGGATCATCCTTTTGATATAGGAGAGGGATGGGCTATGGAGCCCTGGAACCAGGAAGAAATGCCCGTCAGCGAAGAACTGACGAGACAGGCGGCGGAACAGTCGGATCTTGCGATTGTGGTTCTCGGCCGAACCGCAGGAGAAGACAAGGATAATAGTGCTGCGGAAGGCAGTTATCTGCTGACAGCTGCGGAGGAAGAAATTCTTCGTAATGTCTGCAATGCATTTGCCAGGACGATCGTTGTGCTGAATGTGGGTAATATCATGGATATGAAGTGGGTCGACCGGTATCAGCCACAGGCTGTGCTCTATGTATGGCAGGGCGGCCAGGAGGGCGGCAGAGCTACAGTAGATGTCCTGACAGGAAAAGTGAATCCCGGTGGTAAGCTCAGCGATACTATTGCGGAAGATATTGAGGATTATCCTTCCACGGAGAATTTCGGGGATCCGGTGGAGAATTTTTATACCGAGGACATCTATGTAGGTTATCGCTATTTTGAGACCTTTGCCAGAGACAAGGTAAAATATCCCTTTGGCTTTGGACTGTCCTATACCCGGTTCCAGACAGAGAGCATGGGACTGGCAGTGCAGGGTACCGAGGCAACTGTCATTGAGAAAGTGACAAATGTTGGCGGTATGTCCGGCAGAGAGACCATACAGGTCTATGTGGAGGCTCCTCAGGGAAAGCTGGGAAAGCCGCTGCGTCAGCTGGCAGCTTATGCCAAGACGGAAGAACTGAAGCCCGGAGCAAGTGAAGAACTGATCCTGAAAGCAGAACTGACGGAGCTTGCGTCCTATGATGACAGTGGTGTCACTGGACATAAATCCTGCTATGTATTGGAAGCAGGAGACTATATCTTCTATGTGGGCACAGATGTGCGGAGTGCAAGAGAAGTCGGAAGAGTGACATTAGCGGAGCTGCAGGTCGTACGGACAGCTACAGAAGCATTGGCACCGGTGCAGGCATTTAAGCGCCTGAGACCGTTTTTCTTCGGAGAGAATGACCATGCCATCGCCAACTGGGAGGATGTGCCCTTACGGACCATAGATCTGGCGGAACGTATTTTGCGGGAAAGACCTACCCAGAGCGAATATGTGGGAGATCAGGGCTGGAAACTGGCGGATGTTTACGACAAAAAAATCACGCCGGAGCAGTTTCTGACACAGCTGTCAGACGAAGATCTGATCTGTATGACCCGTGGAGAAGGCATGTGTTCTCCGAAAGTAACACCTGGAACGGCAGCAGCTTTCGGCGGTGTGACGGATGGACTGCAGCAATTCGGTATTCCGGTGGCCTGCTGTTCCGATGGTCCTTCCGGCATCCGTATGGACTGCGGTACCATGGCCTATGCACTGCCGAACGGTACGTTGCTGGCATGTACCTTTGATCCGGAGTTGGTGGAAGAACTGTATGAGATGGAGGGCATGGAGCTTCGCAAGAACAAGATTGATTCCCTCTTAGGCCCCGGCATCAATATTCACAGAAATCCGTTGAATGGACGTAACTTTGAGTATTTTTCCGAAGATCCGTACCTCACCGGCACCATGGCGGCAGCACAGCTGAAAGGTATGGGAAAATACGGAGTTACCGGTACCATCAAGCATTTTGCATGTAATAATCAGGAATTCAAACGGCATGATGCCAATGCTATTGTATCCGAGAGGGCGTTGCGGGAGATTTATCTGAAAGGATTTGAGATCGCCGTAAAACAGGGCGGAGCCTACAGCATCATGTCCACCTATGGCCCGGTGAACGGACTGTGGACCGCAGGCAGCTATGATCTTCTGACAACCATTCTCCGTAAGGAATGGGGCTATCAGGGTATTGTCATGACCGACTGGTGGGCAAAGATCAATGAGGAAGGCGAATCCGGTTCCAAGAGTCAGACGGTACCTATGGTCCGGGCGCAGAATGATATTTACATGGTGACCGCAGACGCAGCATCCAATTCTAATAAGGACAACACTGCGGAAGGACTGGCAGACGGCAGGCTGACCAGAGCGCAGCTTATGCGGAATGCTGCAAACATCTGCTGCTTCCTGTTACGTTCCGTTGCCATGGAGAGGCTGCTTGGCAGAGAGGAAGAGGAGTGTACGGAGCTTCACAGTCCGGTAAGCACCGAAGGAGCCGGAGACAGCGGACAGGTGCTGGCCCGGCTGGAACTGCCGGAGCCGAAGACCGGCGAGGAGATTGAACTTCCGCTGGAGAAGCTGTCCACGAAGAAAGGTACCGGTGCGGTATACCAGCTGCGTTTCCCGAAGATCGGACGGTACGAACTGGTATTCCGGATGAGTTCCACGCTGGGTCCGCTGGCACAGTTACCGATTTCCGTATTCTTGAACAACACGTTGCAGCAAACTGTGACGATTAACGGCACGGAGGGCAAAGTGGTGGAACAGTCCGTCACGCTGGCAATCCGGCAAGACGGTGAGAAGTACATGAAATTGTATTTCGGAGAAAGCGGTATTGATATGCACCGGATGTTCTTGCGGTATGTGGGAAAGAACGATATCGAAAGCTTCCGGAATGAATAAATAACAGGATATGAAAAGGCTCTTGAAAGTGAGTACGCATGATACAAACTTTCGGGAGTCTTTTGTATTTTCAGCTGAGAAAACTTTAACGGAATATTTATGCATAGAAGCCAAAAGAAGAATTGACTTATGCCGATATTTCGGATAGAATCAAATCTTAAGCGTTCTAAATCGTGAGGTGCGAAATCCACTTAATTTCTCATAAAAAGGGGAAAATAAAAGGTGAAAGCAAGATTAAAAAACGCTTAACGAGATAAAATGATAAATTTACAAGGAGGCAGGGAAAGTGGTAGCACAAATACTTGCAGTAATCATATTTCTGGCGATGTTTGTACTGATCGTCCTGGAAGTATGGGAGAGACACATTATCACATTGGGCTGCGGTCTGCTGACACTGGTACTGGTATTCGGACTGGGAATGCACAGTATGAGCGCAGTGCTGGAGACTTTGAACTTAGGCAGCTTTTTCACAAGTCATTTCTGGTACACGGCGGGACAGTCCGCAGAGGCTTCCAGTGGTATCAACTGGGAGACCATCGTGTTCGTAGCAGGAATGATGATCATGGTAGAGGGAATGGCCCGGGTGGGATTCTTCCGCTGGCTGTGCATGCGCCTTGCCAAGATGGTCAAGTATAAGGTTGTACCGCTGTTTGTCACCTTTATGGTATTATCCGGTATTCTGGCAATGTTCATTGACAGTATTACCGTAATCCTGTTCCTGGCAGCCGTTACCATTGAATTGTCACAACTGTTGAAATTCAATCCGGTGCCTATGATTCTGGCAGAAGTGTTCTGTGCGAATCTGGGAGGATCCGCTACTATGTGCGGAGATCCCCCCAATATCATCATCGGTACTTCCCTGGGATATTCCTTCACGGATTTCCTGACCAATACCGGTGTGATCGCAGGCGTTTCCCTGGTTGTGGTCGTACTGTATTTCTATCTGGTATTCCACAAGGAACTGCGTGCCAGTGAGGCAGCTGCAGCAGGCAGCAACCAGACCTACCCAGATCCTTCCGAAGCCATTACCGATAAAAAAGGATTTATTATCAGCACTATTATTTTCCTGTGTGCGGTAGTTCTGCTGGTGACCCACGCACAAACCGGTCTGACCGTATCCTGTATTGGTGTATTCATTTCTATCGTGACTTTAATTGCAGCAGGCAAGGACGCACTGAAACTGATCAAACAGATCGATTACAAGACCCTGTTGTTCTTCATCGGACTGTTCATGGTAGTGGGCGGCCTGGAGCAGACCGGCATCCTGAAAGTTATGGCGAATTTCATCGGAGACATCAGCAACGGCAATCTGATGCTGATGATCGCTATTATCCTGTGGATCTCTGCGATTGCCAGCGCCTTCGTGGATAATATTCCTTTTGCGGCTACCATGATCCCTATTATCAGCAGTCTGTCCGCTACCCAGGGTGTGGAGCTGTCCATTCTGGCATGGGCACTGGCTATGGGAACCGATATTGGAGGAAGCGCAACTCCCATCGGAGCTTCTGCCAACGTAGTAGGTATCGCCACCGCAGCGAAAGCCGGTCATATGATTAAGTGGGGAAAATATTGCAAAGTTATGGCACCTGCGACTATAATAGTAGTAGGGATCTCTATGCTGATGATCTATGCAAGATATCTGTAAGATGTATTTGCAGAATACGAGTTTAAAAAATTTTGGAAATACATCCAGCCATAAGGAGGGCAGATCAATGAGTGAACAACTGATTATCTCCGTCAGCCGTGAATACGGCAGCGGCGGACATGAGATCGCACAGAAGCTGGCAGAGTATTACAAACTGCCGATGTACGATCACAACCTGTTAGATGAGGTGGCTGCAAGCATGAATGTAAGCAGCAAGGAGCTGGCTGAGTTCGACGAAAAGAGACGTAATAAATTCCTGTACCGCAGTGTAATGGGAATGAACAGCTCTCCAGCAGACAATGTGGCCAGAATGCAGTTCGATTACATTAAGAAAAAAGCAGAGGCAGGAGAATCCTTCGTGATCGTAGGACGTTGTTCCGAAATCGTGCTGAAGGACAATCCGCACCTGATCTCTATCTTCGTATTGGGAGACAGAGAGGCCAAGATCGAACGTGTTATGCGGATCTATGAGTTGGATGCCCGTCATGCGGAAGAGCGCATGATCGAGAAGGACCGTCGCAGAAAGTCTTACCACAATAGCCATTGTAAGGTAAAATGGGGCGATTCCCGTAATTACGATCTGTCTATCAACAGCAGCAAGCTGGGCGTAGAAGAGACGGTGGAATCTCTGAAAAATTACATAGACGCAAGAGTCGCTCATAAATAGAGCAGACATAAGTCAACAAAAATACAGAGACCATCTGAGGAAAGCATACGAAAGAAAATCGTGTAGCTGCCGCAGATGGTCTTTCTTGTTGTCGTTTCTTAAGAAATACCGGATAACATTTAAACAAATTTTAAGGATTTCTGTCGTGACGAATACAGCAGATTATGGTATTATCCTAGAAGATGAATAGGAATAAAAGCGTGCAAAATCAGGTATGTGGAAGTGAGGTACAGGATGAGCGATAAGGAAAGAGACTCCATTCAGGAGATGGAAGATATACAAAAGGGTCTGGAAGCCTTTTTACAACAGGAGATGCAGGAAATGCAGGCATCCGGGGCGGGAGCCCGCCGCAGTACGGGGCGCCCGGCGGCGAATGCGGGGACACACTCTGCGGAGCGTGAGGCAGCCCGCCCGGCTCCGCAGATGTATGATATGAGGGAAGATGACGAGGAAGAGGAGGAACTGGATGTGATCGGATCCGACAGAAGAGCAGGATCCCGTGAGGACTATGCAGAGGACTGGGATGATCCCACATACCGCAGGAGACAGGCAGCCCGCAGAGAGACGGCACGTAAGACTTCAGAGAGTCGTAACGGTGGCGGCCGTAGCAGTAACGCTGATCACCGCAGACAGGAGACCTCAGGCAGAACCCGCCGCAGCAGACGGGATGACTATGTAGAGGACTATGAGGACGATTATAACGATAGAAAACGCTCCGGAAGAAGATCCGGGAAGCGTGAGGAGATAGACACGAAAGCGGATAAAAGGAACAGAAAAGGAAATAAAAAGGGAGCCGGGAGCGGCAGAAAGAAGAAAAAGTCAGGACTCAAGCGTTTCCTGATCGCAGTGGCGCTGATCCTTGTATTCCTGGCAGCAGGATTGTATGTGCTGGTAGGAAAGGTCTACGGAGAGATGAACTATGAGAAGATCGAGTCGGTAGCGTCCTCTCCCATGAAGGAAGAAGGCGTGACCAATATTCTGCTGATCGGTAACGATTCCCGTGAAAACGGTGAAGACGGCAGATCAGATGCCATGATCCTGCTGTCCATCAGCAACAAGACGAAGAAGATCTACATGACATCCCTGCTCCGTGATATGTATGTGGACATTCCGGGACATAAGGGGAATCGTCTGAATGCGGCATATTCCTATGGCGGCGCAGAACTGCTGATGGAGACTATTGAGCAGAATTTCGATATTCATATCAGCCGCTATGTACTGGTGAACTTTGAAGCATTTGCCAATCTGGTGGATGCAGTGGGCGGTGTGGATCTTGAGCTGACCAGCAAGGAAGTGGAATATGTCAATGGTTATCTGGTGGAATACAACATTCTGCTGGGAAGACCGGAAGGTACCGACTATTTTGAAGATACTTCCGGCGGTATGGTACACCTGAACGGACCGCAGGCACTGGCGTATTGCAGAAACCGTTATATCGGTACGGATTTCGGCAGAACCGAGAGGCAGAGAAAGGTATTGGCAGAGGTGATCCACAAGCTTCCGCAGGGAATGCTGACCAATCCCCAGGAGCTGATCGATGGTCTGATGCCGAATCTGACCACGAATCTGACCCAGACAGAATGCTATCGGCTGAGCCTTATGGCACCGAAGGTTGTGACCTATGATATTATCCAGAACAGTATCCCGCTGGAGGGCACCTATAAGGATGCGACCATTCGTAAGATGGCAGTGCTGGAAGTGGATTTCGAAGCCAACAAGAAATTCCTGCAGGAGAATCTGTACGGAGACGGAGACAGTACTTCCACATCGGAGGCTTCTGCGGAATGATATTATAATTGACGTATGAGAGTCAATGTGCCAGCATGATTGACGAACGGCGAATGGGATCATGATAGTTGCGAAGCAACGGTAAGCACCAAAGGTGCGGATCATGCTACGATAATGAGGGAGCAGCTTATGGGGTATCGAAAACAAAGGTTTGCAGCACTGTTCTGTGCAGCGGCTGTCATAATGCTTGGTGGATGTGGCGATGATCTGACCCAGCAGGTCTACATTCCGGGAAGGGAAGATCTGGCGCAGCCTATCGGCGGTTACAATGCAACTACGCAGGCTGGGCAGACGGCAGAAGATTCTGCTACGGGGGCACAGACAGGGACGGCTTCCGGTGGAGAGAACGCAACAACATCGGGATCTTGCCATGACTCCGGTGGTTTGACGGGTGAACGTTATACGATCACCATCTCCGCAGCAGGGGATGTAACGTTGGGAAATCATCAGGAACAAGACTACAGTGCCTCCTTCCGTCAGGCCTATGATCAGGCGGAGGACGAAGGTTATTTCTTTGAAAATGTGAGAGACATCTTTGCGGCGGACGATATGACCATCGTGAATCTGGAAGGGCCTCTGACCACATCGGAACAGATGCGGGAGGGACAGACCTACTGCATCAAAGGGGATCCGGCCTACGCACATCTGCTGACGCTGGGGAGCATTGAGGCCGTCAGCTTCGCCAACAATCACCGCCTGGATTATGGCGAACAGGGAAGCCGGGATACTGTGGTGGCATTAGAGAAGGAAGGGATCATTTATGCTTATGATAAAAATGTGGGTATCTATGAGATCCCGGACAGTGCGGCAGCCCACGGCGGAGAACGGAACCTGAAAATAGGAATAATCTCTGTCAATGAGGTAGAGTGGGGCGCACAGGCGGAAAAGCTGATCCAGAACAATATCGAGACCCTGCGGGAACAGAATGTAGATCTGATCCTGGCATGCTGTCACTGGGGGATTGAGAAAGATACTTATCCGGAGAATTACCAGCAGGTACTTGGCAGAAAATGCATTGACTGGGGCGTGGATCTGGTCATTGGTCATCATCCCCACGTCCTTCAGGGAATCGAAGAATATAAGGGCAGATATATCATCTATAGCCTGGCGAATTTCTGCTTCGGAGCGAACCGGAACCCGGCAGATAAGGATACCATGATCTTCCAGCAGACCTTTACATTCGAAAACGGACAGAAGGTGGAGGACCGAAATGCCAGGATCATTCCCTGCATGGTGAGTTCTGTGTCCACCCGGAATGATTTTAAGCCTACTCCGGCAGCAGGTGAGGATAAGAAGAGAATTTTGCAGCGTATGAATGAATACAGCAGGGATTTCGGTGTGGAATTTGATGAAAACGGTGGGATTCTCGTGAATTAGATGAGAGAGCGGTAACGCGGAAAGGAAACGGTCCGATCATGGAAAAAGCATTTAAACTGGATTTTGTCAATGATAAAACAGGAAGTCTGTATGTGAACTGTTGCGGATGCTCCCAGACGGCACCGCTGCACAGCTTCGGGCCGGCCTCCAAGCCACATTACCTGATCCACTATGTCCTGAGCGGCAAGGGACATTTCCGGTTTCATGACAAGGAATACCGGCTGGAGGCGGGTTACGGTTTCCTGATCCAGCCCAATGAACTGGCTTTTTATCAGGCGGATGCGAAGGATCCCTGGAGCTATCTGTGGGTGGGCTTTGCTGGAAGCCGCGCCGAAGAATACTTACACAGCATGGGACTGTCGGACCGGCATCCTATTTTTTCCTGTGATAAATCGGAGGAACTGTATTCCATTGTCCGGGATATGATGGAGCATAATACCTTTGGCATTGCGGATGATCTGCGCCGGAACGGACTGCTGGGAGTATTTCTGTCGGTGATCGCCGACAGCGCCGGTGTGGTGGCAAGGGAGGAAGAGGATAAGGGGAACCAGTATGTGAAAAAAGCGGTCTCCTTTATCCAGAGCAACTACTGTAACCCCATCAAGGTCACGGATGTGGCGGACTATGTGTGTATCAACCGCAGCTATTTATATACGCTGTTCCAGAACTATCTGGGGATGTCTCCCCAGCAGTTCCTTACTACCTTCCGTATTACCAAGGCGAGAGAACTTCTGGACTCCACGAATTATCCTATCGAGAGTATTGCATTGTCCTGCGGATACAGTGATGCCCTGGTATTTACCAAGGCCTTTCACGCCATGAAGGGAATGTCCCCTTCGAAGTACCGCAAGGAAAGCCACAAGGAGAGCACAAAAGAACAGCTCCAGGAGGTCGAGGGCCTGATCGCCCGGCTCCTGAAGCCATAGATGAAACTATAAAACCAAACAAGAAAGGGTGTCGCACAGCGGCACCCTTTTGTATTTGACTATTTCTTACTTTCCAGATTTTTCTCTACATATTCCAGAATATAGAAATTATCCTCCGGCATCTGGCAGCCTACGATGAACAGACCGTTATCATCGGAGCAGCGGATGATACGTCCTTCCAGCACATTGTGATCCGGGAGAGCGAAATCATGGATAGTGACAGTGATCGAGGCATTCTTGCTCTGGGTGAAGATATTGTCTGTCGCCAGGAAAGCAAAGCCGTTGGCACTGATATTATCCATGGTGGCCGCATATTCCGTATCAGAATTTTTGAACTTGATGGTGCAGGCATTGTTCAGATCCATACGGGGGTATTTACGGCGGTTATTGATCCTGGGTCTGGTATTAATGATGATTTTGAAGGCATGAGCACCCTTTTCAGGAGCGGGAGAGATGACTGCCTTGTCCCAACAATACAGGATGTTGCCTGCGGTGATCTGTAAGGTACAGGAAGCGGTATCTGTGAGTGCTAGCTCCTTCTGACAGGATACCAGCAGCCCCTCCGGAATCTGTTCGATCAGTTCTCCAAGGTATTCCGTATCTCCCTGGCCGGCTACTTTCAGATCGATCTTCATACCTGGCTGAATATCTTCGATACCCATGAAGCCGCCGATACCCAGATCACACATCATGTTCTCCATGACATCCTCGATGGTGTTGATAGATCGGAAGAGCGTCGTGTAGGGAAAGAG
>ERZ809276.968-NODE-968-length-11374-cov-5.010955_pt1 | contig 11374 bp, 10 predicted proteins | sample MGYA00520512_ERZ809276 | MGnify/ENA primary metagenome ERZ809276 (study PRJEB31576, sample SAMEA3212661) | Homo sapiens | biome: human-gut; feature: human gut; material: fecal | place: Sweden | collected 2012 ...
TTTTCATAAAACTTCCCCTAAGATGTCTTTCCTACACTATTTCCCGATTGAGAAGGATTTTTCATTATTTTTTCCAGTTGCTGGAAAGCAGCTGCATTCATTCCGCTTTTCAGGGCTTCCATCATTTTTTGTTTCATCCCTTCATTCTGTTTATCATTCAAGCCGGCTTTGTCGGCAAGAGAATTCAGATTAATGGAAGCAACAGCCGAAGCATCGGCCGGAATCACATGGATATATTCCGCTTTCTTGGAGCAGGCTGCCATGAAAACGATCAGTACTGCCAGTACCGAAAGTCGGGAAATCATTCGTTTTACCATAATTACTATCTTTTTTATTTCTGTAAATTACATATTCATTGTGTGGCAAGCCACCAATGCTGCTGTTTCTGTGCGCAGTCGCGATTTGCCTAAACTAATAGGGACAAATCCTTTCTCGATTGCTTTCTTGACTTCCTCTTCGCTGAAGTCACCTTCCGGTCCGATCAACACCAGGGCATCTTCTCCTTTTGTCAAGACATCTTTCAGTAAAGGTTTCTCTCCTTCGTAACAGTGGGCAATGAACTTTTGCCCTTTAAAGTCTTTTTCGATAAATGTGCAAAAATCAGTCATCTCGTTCAGACGCGGTAAACGTGCTTTTAACGATTGCTTGATGGCAGACACCAATATCTTTTCAATGCGTTCGGTTTTAATTACTTTCCGTTCGGAGAAGCGGCAGTTCAAGAATGTTAATTCGTCGAACCCTATTTCAGTTGCTTTTTCAGCAAACCATTCATTACGATCCATATTTTTTGTGGGTGCCATAGCAATGTGCAGATGTCCGTCCCACAAAGGCTCTTGGTAAATTGTTTCTTTAATATTCACCAGGCAACGTTTATGGGTTGCCACGCTGATCTCTGCCCGATAGAAGTTTCCCTTTCCGTCGGTGAGACTAATTTCATCTCCGGCTGTCAGGCGGAGCACACGTACACAGTGCTGTGCTTCCTCTTCAGGAAGTTCTGTGCTGGTTTGTATATCAGGGGTATAAAATACGTGCATATCTTTTATTTATGTCGGTTTATTTCGTCACGAAGTCGGGCTGCCAGTTCGTAATTCTCTTCTTGAATGGCTTTATTCAATGCTTCTTCAAGAGAAATAATGCTGACCGGCTCCATGCGTGAGTTTTCATCCTCTTCCGGAGTATCGGGACGTTCGTCCCCGTCTGTCAACCGTATACACTCGCGTTCAAGAATAGATTCGTATATAAAGATAGGACAATCTGCCCTGACGGCCAGTGCCACTGCATCCGAGGTACGGGCATCTATCCGAATAATTTCTTCGTCTTTTTTAAAGTAGATATACGAATAGAAAACGCCTTCTTTGGCTTTGTATATTAGTACCCGGAGCAGAGTTGCTCCCAAAACATTCAGACACGAATAGAATAAATCGTGTGTCAGCGGGCGTGGGGCCTTTATTCCTTTCAGGCAAATGGCTGTAGCTTGTGCCTCGGCAGGTCCTATTATAATAGGTAGCTGCCGTTCGCCATCTACTTCTCCCAATACCATTGCATAGGCACCTACCTGCGCCTGGCTGTTAGAAATGTTCAATACCTGTAATTCTACTTTCTTATCCATTGTTAATTGTTCACTTTCTTAAGTTCTCCCGGTTGATGTTTGTATCTGAAAACAATTGCAAACAAAATACCGATAGCCAGTGCATATGCTGCAAATATGAACCAGATAGCCGGCCAGTTGCGACTTGCCAACATTCCGTTTTCATATACAGAGAATGCATCCACTACGGCTCCACTGGCATATCCTCCGATGACAGCGCCCAATCCGTTTGTCATAATGAAGAACAAACCTTGTGCACTGGCCCTTGTCTCAGGTTTGGTTTCCAATTCAACAAATAAAGAACCGGAAATGTTGAAGAAATCAAATGCCATACCGTATACTATCATTGATAAAATCAGCATCCAGATGCCTGATCCCGGATCACCAAAGCCAAACAGTCCGAATCGGAATACCCAGGCAAACATACTGATGAGCATGACACGTTTGATTCCGAAGTGCTTCAGGAAGAAAGGAATGGCCAGGATAAACAGTGTCTCGGACATTTGTGAGATGGACAGCAGGATTACCGAGTGCTTGACACCGAAAGAGTCGGCAAATTCGGGTATTTTGGCGAAACTCCCCAAAAATGCATCACCATATGTATTTGTGATTTGCAAGGCTGCACCCAGTAACATCGAGAAAAAGAAAAAGATAGCCATCTTTTTTCTTTTGAATAGGCTGAGGGCATCTAGACCGAAAGAAGACAATAGGGTTTTGCTCTGATTTTTTGCAGGGGGGCAGGGGGGCAGAGTGAAAGAATACAGTCCGAGAAGTAATGCTGAGCTTGCTCCGACATAAAGTTGAGCACTGGAGTTTTTGAATCCGGTAAGGTCCACTGCCCACATAGCACAAATGAAACCGATGGTTCCCCATACACGGATAGGCGGGAAGTCTTTTACTAAATCGCATTTATATTGTTCGAGTGCATTGTACGAAACAGTATTGGCGAGCGAAAGAGTAGGCATGTAAACCATTAGATTGAGTAACATGGCCCAATACATTTGACTATAGTCGGTGGCGGTAGAAGCGTAGAACAAGCAGCCGGCTCCCAGCAAGTGGCAAATACCATAAAGGCGTTCGGCATTGAACCATTTGTCGGCTATAATGCCTGTTATTCCCGGCATGATAATGGATGCGATTCCCATTGTTGCGAAAATGGCTCCGATTTGCCCACCTTCAAAATGGAGGCCTCTTTCCATATAGCCACCTAGTGAAATTAACCACGACCCCCATACAAAGAATTGCAGGAAGTTCATAATAATCAAACGATTTTTTATATTCATAACTTTTATTGATGTGTTTCCCGTCGTGCCTGTCTATGGCAGATCAGGTGCAAATATAATATTTTTAGTTGACAGAGTGGAAAAAGCATGGAATAAAAGGAAATGAGAAAAGGAAAATGGCAAAAGAAAATTGGAAAAAACAGAGAATGAAAGGTCTATAAAAAAGAAAGCGGTCTATTCCAAATGACTTACTTCTATTGTATAAATGACTAAATGTCAGAAATAAACCTGCAAAAGTACGATTAATAATTTGTTTTTATAATGTGGGTATATATAATCCGTTGCTACCTTATTCAATCTAAGAGCTGGTTTAAATTTTCCTCCATAATAATCTTAGAGCCTGTTATTTCGATAACGAAGGTGTGGCAACCGAACTTTGTCCGGTATTTGAGGGGCGATTTCAGCGGACTCTAAAACCTTTTGTACGCTTCTCATACGGAAAATGAATTTCGATCTTCCATTTTCCACTCTTCGTTTTAGTAGAGAAAGTAAACGTAACGGTTTGACATATAGCGTGATGTATCTGTTATCTTATTTGTTTATGCCTATAAAAGCATTTTGTTTTCCTTCGTATCTTTAGCGAAGATGGTCTGAATCTTATCCGGGTATGCGGGCCGGAGTAAAGATCGCATGAAGGATCGTAATAGTCTTGTTTATAATGGCTTATGATAAGAGGGGAAATCCATTTGTTTTCTTCTTTATTTGCGTAGGGAAAAAAAGGTCTTTAGGGAATTTCTCTAATAGCAAGTCAAAATCCAACAAGGTCGCCCATTTGCGATAGTAGTAGTAAACCAACTGCCACTTAGGGAGGTCAAGAGGAAGCATATGCCATTGGCAGCCGGTCTTCACTAAATAAAAAATGGCATTCTAAATCATTTGTAAATCTTATTTTCGCTTTCTTTCTTGCAGGTTCAATACTTTTGTTATATATTGCCACTCTCTTTCCTTAAAATCAGTCTGATATATCTTTTTTAAAGTTTGGTTACTCCAAAGAAAGAAACTATTCGGCTGATACGGAAAGTTTAGATTAAAAAGATTTCAGCCATTTTTTTACAGGCTCTAAACAGGTTCTTCTTTATCAAATAAACAATAACTGAAATGAAACAAACAAAAACGATTTTAGCGGTCATTCTGTTGGTGGTATTAGCGGGGTGTGGAGAAAATAAACAGTCAAACAATGATTTAATCATTGTTGACGTTTCGAAAAGTTATCCTAAAAAAGAATTGATTCTTCAGGACTTTATGGATGTAGAATATGTTGCGTTGGAGACCACTGACGAGTTTCTTACACAAGGTCTGGTGCAGGATGTGGGAAAAGAATACATATTGGCGACAAATAGGAATAATGATGGGGATATTTTTATTTTTGACAGAAAAACCGGTAAGGGAGTGAGGAAGATAAATCGTCGGGGGCAAGGAGCAGAAGAATATGCGAGGATTAATGAGATTATTCTTGATGAAAACAATGGTGAAATATTCGTAAAGTCACCGGGAAATAAAATCTTAGTGTATGATCTTTATGGAAAGTTCAAACGGTGTTTGAGTCTTGATCGGGAAGTTTCATCTATTTTCGATTATGACAAAGATAATTTGATTTGCTATGATATGTCAGATTATCACAGTAAAGGAGAGGATAGAACCAAATCATACCATATTATCCTATCAAAACAGGATGGAAGTATCACCCGTGATATTTTTATTCCTTTCAAAACGATTGATACACCAATTGTGAATGATGGAGATAGGTTTATAGCAAATTATTCTTATCAGATACGCCTGAGTAACGGGAAATGTACACTTATGGATACATCGGCTGATACATTGTATAACTATGCGTCGGATGGTACATTAAGTCCTTTTGTTGTAAGAACTCCTTCTGCACATACCATGGAACCGGAAGTTTTTCTTTATATGGGTATCCATACCGACCGTTATTACTTTATGGAAGCCGTTAAAAATGTATTTAACTTTGAAAAGGGCAACGGATTCTATGCTGATGAACTGGTGTATGACAAAGAAGAAAAGGCTGTATTTCAAGTTACCATATACAATGATGACTATGTGGACAAAAGAACAGTGGCTATGACAGCGAAACCAATTAATCGTGAAATTGAAGACGTCACAAGTCTAAATGCAGCCCGACTTGTTGAAATTTATAAGAAAGACCAACTGAAAGATGGTAAATTGAAAGAAATAGCCTCTAGGTTGAATGAAGAAGATAATCCGGTGATTATGTTAGTAAAACAAAAGAAATAAAAGGTAGAGGTTACTGCTTATTTAATTAAAGAAACAGGTCATCCACCACCTGCTGCAGGACGGTTCTTTTACATTATTAGATGGATTGTTAACCAAATGGAGTCAATGAATAAATTGGAGGAGGTAAAGGGCTGAATATCTATCTTTATTTCTAAGTTTATTCATTGATCCCGCAGTAATCTATTCTCTCTTCATATATACAAATAAAAAAAAGGCTATCCTCCCGGACAGCCAATCTTTATTAACCTTAAATCTAATACCATGAAAAACACAGTGCAAAGATAAAGGGATTTATGTTATATAACATAATGATTTGATGAAAATCTTCTATTTGTTAACTCTAATTAACTTTGAAACTGCTGCTTTTATGCTTATGGAATGATTATTCTACATAGAGCACCAATCCTTTGAGATATTCCCCTTCCGGGTGATAGATGTTCACCGGATGGTCTGCGGGCTGGGTCAACTGATGTAGTATACGTACACTTCTGCCCGACATGGCGGCAGCAGTAAATACAGCAGTACGGAAATTATCTTTGGTCACTACTTGCGAACATGAGAAGGTGAATAAGATACCACCCGGTTTGATTTTCTCAAATGCTTTGGCATTGAGCTTGCGGTAGCCCTGAAGGGCATTGCGCAGCGCATCCTTATGTTTGGCAAATGCCGGAGGATCAAGAATGATCAAGTCGTACTGGTCACCCATACGGTCGAGATATTTGAAAGCATCTTCAGCAAAGGCTGCATGACGGGTATCTCCCGGGAAGTTTAATTCTACATTTTTATTAGTCAGATCGATGGCTTTTGCAGAACTGTCTACCGAGTGCACCTGTTTGGCACCTCCACGCATGGCGTAAAAGGAAAAGCCTCCGGTATAACAGAACATATTTAATACCGACCGCCCCTTGGCATAACGCTCCAGTAGAGCACGATTCTCACGCTGGTCTACAAAAAAACCTGTTTTTTGTCCCTTCAGCCAGTCTACATGGAACTTCAGCCCATATTCCTGAGCGATGTTGTCGCTGCTTCCTCCTTTAAGGAAACCGTTTTCCGGGAAAAGGTCTGCTTTAAATGGGAGGGTCGTTTCTGATTTATAATAGATATTTTCAATCTGATCACCCATAACTTCGGACAAAGCTTCGGCAATGGCCATACGGTCTACATGCATTCCTGCAGAATGTGCCTGCATCACAGCAGTCCGGGCATAAACATCGATAACGAGTCCGGGCAGATTATCGCCTTCTCCATGTACCAGGCGATAGGTATTGTTAGTCGGATTGGTAGCGATGCCAATACTGCGTCGCATGTCGTAGGCCACTTCCAATTTGTGTTTCCAGAAATCGTGGTTAATCTCTTCTTGTTTGAACGAAAGTACACGTACAGCAATACTTCCGATCTGGAAATGCCCTTTGGCAATAAATTCTTTTTTTGAGGTGTACACTTCCACTACTTCACCTTCCTCGGGTTCGCCGTCGAAGTGGGCGATGGCACCAGAAAAAATCCAGGGGTGGAACCGTTTCAATGAGTCTTCTTTGCCGGGTTTAAGATATACTTTATGCATAAATTTATTATGTTGTTTTTACTTTTATTGTTGATCTGAACCTACTTTTACTTTCTCTGTGGCTTCCTCTTCCGGAGCCAATTCGTAGTTTCCTGTTCGTTTCAGTTCCTCCAATAAGTGATATATGTTGAGGCAGGCCCAAGCATCTGTAGCTGCGTATTGCTTTTGAGCGTCCGTCAGTACATCTGCTTCCCAATTAGAAAGACGCTGTGATTTTGAGATTTTCTCACTAAACAAGATACCGTATATCTTTTGCAGGCTCTTATCCTGAATGCCGAAAGGACGGACGTATTCTTGTAACTCAATGCATGCCTGTTGATTGAAAGGGGCCCGTTTGTGTAACATCATGAAGTCGTCTTTTAGTGAAAGGCCCACTTTGATTACTTTCGGATCTTCAAGTAGTTCTATGATAGGTTGGGTTAGGCCGGTCATGTTCAGGCGAAACAGAAAGCAACACTCGTCAGATGAAATCTGAAGTAATGCTACTTTATGAGAATGTCCCTTGGTGAATGAGGGACGTGTCTCGCTGTCGATTCCCAAGATGGATTGGGATTGCAGATAAGCCACCGCTTTTTGCGTCTCACTTTCAGTCTGTATTACATGAATCCGTCCGGGAAATGCTGCTTTGGGCATCTCCTTCACCTCTTCTTTGCTTATGGTTCTTTTTAAAATCATATTCTTTTATTCATCATCATGGCAATGGCAGCCATGATCGTGACAATGGCAGTCGTCATCTTCACAGTGACAGTCTTCATTGTTTTCGGGTTCGTACTCTTCTTCCTCTTCGTCTTCTCCCCGGGCTTTCGGACTATATTTTACGTCATGCAGGGCACGCATGGTATTTACCAGTTTTTGTCCCCACAAGAGTCCGAAGTTTTCTTGGCAGATGGCGAGGGAATCGTTCATCGTCTCGTTCAATCCCAGCTGGAATACGAAGATAAAGTCTTTGATATCCTGATAGATATCGGCCAGATCTTCCGAAATATTCTTTTTGATCGGTTCGTCACTGTAAGCCATGTCGGGTAGAAATACTTCCAGATAATCGTCTTTTTCTGCCAATATGGATGCCAGGTTGATGCGCAACACTTCGTAAATTTCTTCCGTTACATACGTTTCAGGTGATTCATCACCTATCATTTCGCATTTCGGAAGCATGGATGCTTTTAGATAAAGCAAAGGAAGTATTTTAAGGGTGGTATCAACAAACGTACTGCGTTTCATACTTTCGGCACGTTCCAAAAAAGCGCAGAACTCGGCGGCTACTGTAACGAATTCTATCACATTCTTATCAAATATTACTTGACTCTCTTTTTTCATATCTGCTTGAATTGAAACGCAAAGGTAAGAAAAAGTTGTGGGTAGTCCAATGAAATTCTTTTTTTTACTACTTTTGCATCATTAATCATATAGCTTAAGATCCATCATCCACATGGCAAAAAAGAAATCAGATAAGGAAGCAGAACAGAAGCCGGCTTCCACAAAAAAATATGTGGCTTTCTTCAGGAACGAAACAATTCACTTTGTAATCGGGTTGGTACTGGTCATTTTCTCAGTCTATTTGTTACTGGCCTTTACCTCTTTCTTTTTCACTGGAGCAGCTGACCAAAGTATTATTGATAGCGGAAATGCCCAGGACCTTGCTGCTGTGAACAATCACGTAAAGAACTATGCAGGTTCCCGGGGAGCTCAGTTGGCAAGCTACCTGATCAATGATTGTTTTGGCATTTCCTCTTTCTTTATTTTAATCTATTTGGCTGTTGCCGGACTCAAATTAATGCGTGTGCGTGTGGTACGCCTTTGGAAATGGTTTATCGGATGTTCATTGCTGCTCATTTGGTTTTCTGTTTTCCTTGGTTTCGTTTTTATGGACCATTATCAGGACTCCTTCATCTATCTGGGTGGATTGCATGGTTATAACATCAGTAACTGGCTGATTTCTCAAGTTGGCATTCCGGGTGTATGGCTGATTCTTCTGGCAACAGGTATTTGTTTCCTTATATATATGAGTGCCCGCACCATCATTTGGCTGCGTAAGCTTTTTAGTCTTAGTTTCTTAAAGCGTAAACAAAAAGAAGAACTTGCTGAAGTTACTCAGGCCCCTCAACCACATGAATATGATAACCCAAAACCTCAGGAAGTGGAATTTGATGTAAATCGTACTTTCCGTCAGGAAGTACCGGTGAAAAAGGTGGAAACTACTGTTGTGCCTGAAACACCTGTCGAATCTTCAACCGAAATGCCTGTGACTCCGGAAGACAGGGATGTGACATCCGATGGTGATGTGACTATGACTTTTGAACAGACAGCTCCTGATCCCGTACCTCCTTTTCGGGCAGCGTCGGCAGATAAAGAGCCTGAGTTCGAGATAGAGCCTGCTGCCGATGATGAAAATTATCAGGGTGCGGAGACCGAACCTTACAACCCTAAATTGGATTTAGAGAACTATCATTTTCCTACTATCGATTTGATGAAACACTATGAAAATAGTGAGCCTACCATCAATATGGAGGAACAGAATGCGAATAAAGACCGTATTATCAATACATTGCGTAGTTTTGGCATTGAAATAAGTACGATTAAAGCTACGGTAGGACCTACGGTAACTCTTTATGAGATCACTCCGGAACAAGGAGTACGTATTTCAAAGATTCGTGGCTTGGAAGACGATATCGCTTTGAGCCTTTCTGCGTTGGGCATTCGTATCATTGCTCCCATACCTGGAAAAGGTACGATCGGTATCGAGGTGCCTAACTCAAATCCGAAGATCGTTTCAGGACAGTCTATTATAGGTAGTAAGAAGTTTCAGGAGTCAACCTATGATTTGCCTATTGCACTTGGTAAAACCATTACGAATGAGGTATTCATGGTTGATCTTTGCAAAATGCCGCACGTATTGGTGGCAGGTGCTACCGGACAAGGTAAATCTGTCGGCTTGAACGCTATCATCACTTCACTGCTTTATAAGAAGCATCCTGCCGAATTGAAGTTTGTTCTGGTGGATCCTAAGAAAGTGGAATTCAGCATTTATTCTGTCATTGAGCATCATTTTCTTGCAAAACTTCCCGATGGTGAAGATGCTATCATCACTGACGTAACTAAAGTGGTGCAGACCCTCAATTCTGTTTGTGTAGAGATGGACAGCCGCTATGATTTGCTGAAAATGGCTCATGTGCGCAACATTAAAGAGTACAACGAGAAGTTCATCAATCGCCGCCTGAATCCGGAAAAGGGGCATAAATTTATGCCTTATATCGTAGTGGTTATTGATGAGTTTGGTGATTTGATTATGACAGCCGGTAAGGAGATAGAACTACCGATCGCCCGTATTGCGCAGTTGGCACGTGCCGTAGGTATTCATATGATTATCGCAACCCAACGTCCGACTACCAATATCATTACAGGTACTATTAAGGCCAATTTCCCGGCACGTATCGCATTTCGCGTGTCAGCGATGATGGACTCACGTACCATCCTCGACCGCCCGGGAGCCAATCAGTTGATCGGTCGCGGTGATATGCTCTTCCTTCAGGGAGCCGATCCGGTACGTGTACAGTGTGCATTTATCGATACGCCCGAAGTGGAAGAAATCACTAAGTATATTTCACGTCAGCAGGGATATCCTACCGCCTTCTTCCTGCCCGAATATGTGAGTGAAGATAGCGGTAGTGATTTGGGTGAAGTCGATATGGGACGGCTCGATCCGTTGTTTGAGGAAGCTGCCCGGTTGATTGTGATTCACCAGCAGGGATCTACTTCGCTGATACAGCGCAAATTCTCCATCGGCTACAATCGTGCCGGGCGTTTGATGGATCAGCTGGAAAAGGCCGGTATTGTAGGTCCCTCACAGGGAAGCAAGGCACGCGATGTGCTGTGTGTGGACGAAAATGACCTTGAAATGCGTTTGAACAATATTCAATAATCAAACGTTAAATGAGTGTATACAATGAAGCAGATTATAATTAGCATTTGGATAGCTTTACTGACTTTGCCTGTGTTTGCTCAACAACAAATGCAGGCAAAAGTTGTGCTTGATAAGACGGCGGCCACATTTGAAAAGACAGGCGGTATCCGTGCGGAATTCAACGTGACAGTGTTTAACAAAAGCAGGATGGCCGGACAGTCTGCCGGAGTCATCGAACTCAAAGGGGAAAAGTTTGTACTGAAAACAGACGATGGTATTACTTGGTTTGATGGTAAGACCCAGTGGAGCTATCTGAGAAGCAGTGATGAAGTTAATATCAGTAACCCTACCGGGACCGAATTGCAGGGCCTTAATCCGTATGCGCTTTTACAGATATACCGTCATGGCTTCGACTATAAGATCGGATCATTGAAGAACTTTGGTGGCAAACCGGTCTATGAGGTAGTATTGACTGCTACTGATAAGAAGAGAGATTTATCGCGAATTGTGCTTTATGTGAGTAAAGACACTTATCAACCCTTGTTCATTATGATGGAACAACGTGATAAGAGTCGTAGCGAGATCACTGTGACCGGTTATCAGACAGGTTTGAAATATGCCGATGGTATGTTTGTGTTTGATAAGAAACAATATCCTCATGCCGAAGTGATTGATCTTCGGTAGGAGAGGGAAATGATTTCAAGCGTTAAATAGTAAATCGTAAAATATAAATAGGAGTATGGAAACAGAAAGAATTAAATGCCTTATTATAGGTTCAGGACCAG
>ERZ809276.974-NODE-974-length-11337-cov-14.576228_pt1 | contig 11337 bp, 10 predicted proteins | sample MGYA00520512_ERZ809276 | MGnify/ENA primary metagenome ERZ809276 (study PRJEB31576, sample SAMEA3212661) | Homo sapiens | biome: human-gut; feature: human gut; material: fecal | place: Sweden | collected 2012 ...
AGGCCGCTACCGCCGACCTGAACGATGTGAACATGATCGACCCGTTCCATCTGGAAGCCTATGGGGTCACCACCGTCAACTACAACCGAGACATCGAGATCTTCCCGGTGGTGAACGCCATGTTTGAGCTGATCGCCGGGAAGAGCCCCTACAAGAGCCCCACGGACATGGGTGTGAACATGGCAGGCAACTGCATCGTGGACGATGAGGTCTGCCGTGAGGCCTCCCGCAAGGAGATCGTGCGCCGCTACTTCAAGTGCCTGTGCCAGCAGAAAATCACCGGCACTGTGCATGAGAGCGAGCGCTACAAGCTGGAACTGCTGATGAATCAGGCGGGCCTGAACGTGGGCAGCCGTGCTGTGGAACAGCAGGCTCATGCCCGCAGCGAGGCCACCGGCGGCGCGCCTGCAACTGCCATTGAGCTGAGCGACGGCACTGTGATCACCGGCAAGACCGGCCCCCTGCTGGGCGCGACGGCCAGCGCCCTGATCAATGCCCTCAAGGCACTGGCCGGCATCCCGCAGGAGACCGACCTGGTCAGCGCTGCCGCCATCGAGCCCATCCAGACGCTCAAGACCAACTATCTGGGCGGCAAGAACCCCCGTCTGCACACCGACGAGATCCTGATCGCCCTGTCCAGCAGCGCCGCCACCAACGAGCTGGCAGCGGCTGCCCTGCACCAGCTGCCCAACCTCAAGGGCTGCGACGTGCACTCCACCGTGCTGCTGTCCGGCGTGGATACCGGCACCCTGAATCGTCTGGGCATGTACCTGACCTGTGACCCCGTCTACGAGGAAGAGGACCGCAAGTATCACAAGCGGTAAAGAATCAGACCTGTAAAGGGCCGCTGCACCAGTTGAGGTGCAGCGGCCCTTTTTTAAAATTTAAAAAAACGCATTTTTGCGGCAGAGGTGGGCTTATTCTGCGAAAACAAGGTGCCCGGAAGGGCCTCTGGGGGACAGCACAGAAAAGGCGCAGGGCTGCCCGGGGAAGTTTGCAAAATCCCTTGACAAAGCAGTACCGGGGGGGGGTATTATATAGTGGTAAGCGGCCCTATGATACAGTTTGGGGCTGCAAAAAAGATTGTGAGGTTGATTTTTATGTCTAACATCTCTCGTCGTAGCTTTCTGAAGGGTGCAGGCGTTGCGGCTCTGGCCGTGGCTGCTGCTGGTGTTCTGGCGGGCTGCTCTGACAAGGAGACCCCTGATACCGGCGCAAAGCGTGATGTGAAGCTGAAGTATCTCAGCACCAGTGCTGGTATGGTCTTTGGCGATGTCGTCATCCAGGTTCCTGCTCTGGCAACTACCGTGAGCTTTGCCACCATCTTGGCAAACAAGCCTGCAGCTGCTGAGGGCTACGACTTCATCAGCACCGAGGACGGGAAAATTGATGATAAGGGCATCGTTACCATCAACATGGTCAAGAAGCAGTCTCCCAAGGACGAAGTGAATGTCGAGTATAAGCTGGTCGATTTCGGTGAGGTATTCGATCTGCCGTCTACTGAGGCCAGCGAGAAGTACGGCGCAAAACTGAAGGTGTCCGTTGATGCTGGCACCACCAAGATCGATACCGCAAACCTGCTGCCTGCAAACAGCACCCTGGCCATCTGCGATGCTGCTCACATGCCCACCACTGAGGGCCTGGTGAACGGTGCTGTGGTCAATGGCGTTGCCACTGTCTACGTTTACAGGAAGTAAGACAGCTTGCTGAAAAGGCATTGACCCACAACAGAAGCTGATAGAAAAGCCCCGACAAAAGACCAGAGCCAGAAGGCCATTTACGGCTGGGCTCTGGTCTTTTGCTTTGCAAAACCATAAAAAGGAGCGGCTGTACACGGAACTTTCCGCATACAGCCGCTCCTTTTGGAATAAAACCGCTGTTGGCTTACTGCTTATCGGCAGTGCGGGCATAGAAGTTTGCCAGCACGGCACCGGAGATGTTGTGCCACACCGAGAACACGGCACCCGGGATGGTGGCCAGCGGGTACTGGGCAAAGTGGGCGGCAGCCAGGCTGGTGGCCAGGCCGGAGTTCTGCATACCGACCTCGATGGAGATGGCGCGGCACTTGGTGGAATCCAGCTTCAGGGCCTTGCCCACGGCGTAGCCGGTCAGGTAGCCCAGCAGGTTGTGCAGGACGACCACGACCAGGATCAGCAGGCCGCTGGTCATGATCTTGGCACTGTTGGCGGAGACCACGGCGCAGATGATCAGCACGATGGCGGTGGTGGACACCAGCGGCAGCACACGCACGGCCTGCTGGGTGAACTCATGGAAGAAGTGGTTGACCACAAAGCCCAGTGCGATGGGCACCAGCACCACCTTGACGATGGAGAGGAACATGTTCACGGGGTTCACATCCACGCGCTGACCGGCGTACAGCAGGGTGAGCAGCGGGGTGAGCACAGGAGCCAGCACGGTGGAAACGGCGGTCATGCCGACGGACAGAGCAACATCGCCCTTGGACAGGTAGGTCATCACGTTGGAAGAGGTGCCGCCGGGGCAGGTGCCCACCAGAATGACGCCGATGGCCAGCTCGGTGGGCAGGTGGAACACCATGGTCAGCACCCATGCCAGGAAGGGCATGAGGGTGAACTGTGCCACGCAGCCTACGATGACGTCCTTCGGGCGGCTGAACACCACCTTGAAGTCATTGGGCTTCAGCGTCAGGCCCATGCCGAACATTACCACTCCCAGTAGGGTGTTCACCCAGCTGGTTTTGACCACGCTGAAGGGGCCGGGGAAGAACAGGGCACCGGCTGCCACCACGATGACGATGGCGGCCATGTACTTGCCCACAAAATCGCTTACTTTTTCCAGAGTTTTCATGTTGTTTCGTCCTTTCTGTTTTACAGGCTGTTCTTGCATGAAACATCCGGAATGGCCCGGTGCCGCAATAAAAAACGCCTTTGTCTCCCATCATAAGAGACAAAGGCGTGTACATCCTCTGCGGTACCACTCTTACTTGCCGGCCCGGTTTCCCGGTGGCCGGCCCCTCAGTGCGCATCCAACAATGCGCGGCTTCTGATAACGGAAGCCTGCCGTCCGGGCCTACACACAGCAGCCGCTGTTTCAGCCCGAAAGCTCGGAGAGGATCTTCCCACGGGGTTCATGCACTGCCTTGCATCCACCGGCAGCTCTCTGAAGCACTCCACCCGGGTACTTGTTCTCGTCATAGCCGAATATTTCACTGACACGGAGTATACCCCTTTGCAGGTTCTGCGTCAAGGGGCTGCGGCCTGCTGTTTTTTCATGCCTGAAACCGCACAGAACAATCCGGCTCATCCAACCGAGCGGGTAGGATGTGAATATTCTGCTAAAAAATCTGTATGGAATTTGTGCAATCAAACAAAAGAAAAAACGAATGTCGGTGAGATGTCAACAAAAACCAGGAAAATCTACTTGCATATCAAACAAAATGCGTCTATAATAAAGTAAAGGAACGACGTCCGACGTCATGACGTCTACAAAAGACATACGGCTTCCTTATAGAAGCTGTAAGCAAGCGGAGCAGAACGGAGTACAGATACGATGGCACAGGATCATAGCGTATTCAGCAACATTCAGGACAACCGCACTTCCTCCCTTGCAGAGCAGGTGGCGGATCAGATCAATCAGGTCATCATTGACCAGAACATCAATGCAGGCGAGAAGCTGCCCAACGAGTTTGAGCTGGCTGCCCGCCTGAACGTGGGGCGCGGCACCATTCGCGAAGCGGTCAAGCTGCTGGTGGCACGCAACTGTCTGGAGATCCGCCGGGGCAAGGGCACCTTTGTGGTGGAAAAGCCGGGTCAGATCGAGGACCCGCTGGGCTTTGCCTATGTAAAGGATAAGATCACGCTGGCGGTGGACCTGATGGAGCTGCGCCTGCAGCTGGAGCCGTGGGTGGCTCAGCTGGCCGCCCAGCGCATTGAGGAAACCGAAAAGGACACTCTGCGCCAGCTGTGTGAGCAGGTGGAGCACAAGATCCGCACCGGGGAGGACCACGGCCCGGCCGACAAGGAATTCCACGCCTATGTGGCCCGCTGCACCCACAACAGTGTGATCACCGAGATCATGCCCGTGATCACCTATAGTATTGAGATGTTCACCAAGTTCAAGGCACCCCGCCTGCTGAAGGACACCATCCGCACCCACTGGCAGATCACGGAGGCCATCTGCGCCAACGACCCCCAAAAAGCGTACGATAGCATGTATGAGCATGTGTCCGAAAACAGCGAGAGCATCGAGATCGTGCGGCGCATGAGCATGGAGCAGAACCAGAATCGTGATAATTAACAAAATATGAATTTTCCGTTTGTAAAATATGGAGAATTGAGTCAGACACCGTTGACAAGCTCTGTTGACGGTGTTATATTTTAGCCAACATAAGACGTCATACGTCACATGACGATGTGCGTCTTGGAAGAAAGCGAAGCATATACACAAGTGAAGAAGGAGATCTTACCATGAAAAACGTTATTTCTCGTCGTTCTTTCCTGAAGGCAGCCGGCATCATCGGCGCATCTGCTGCTCTGGCAGCCTGCGGCGGCTCTTCTGCCTCCACCGCCGGCAGCACGGCTGGCTCCACCGCTGGCGCTGCAGCTTCCGGCGATTCCGTTACCTTCACCCTGTCCTTGGTCGATAACGAGCAGTCCAACTACTACAAGGGCGCTCAGGAAATCGCGGACAGCGTGAACGAGGCCACCAACGGCCAGTTCCAGATCAAGGTCGTTGCAGGCGGCACCCTGGGCGGCGAGTCTGATACTCTGGACATGGCCATTCAGGGCGACCTGGATATCGCAAGCTGAGCAAACGCCGTGCTGGCAAACTACATCCCCGAGATGAGCATTCTGGACCAGGCTTTCCTGTGGGACAGCCAGGATCAGGCCAACTACGCTGTGCGCAATGAGCTGGGCGATCTGATCCAGGAGAAGGCAAACGCTCAGGGTATCCACGTCATCGGCTACATGGAGTCCGGCTTCCGTGATGTGTTCAGCAAGAAGCCCATCCAGACCATGGCAGACTTCAACGGCGTCAAGATCCGCACCATGCAGAACGACGGTCAGCTGCTGGCCTTCACCTCCTTCGGTGCAAACCCCGTTGCTCTGGCAGCCGGCGACCAGTTCACCGCTCTGCAGCAGAACACCATCGACGCCTGCGAGAACGCTGTGTCCAACTGCTGGGTCAACAAGTTCTATGAGGCTGGTGTCACCTCTGTCACCAAGACCCATCACTGCTTCGTTTACATCCCCCTGTGCATGAGCGATAACGCCTGGAACAAGATCCCCGACGACATGAAGGATACCTTCGTGGAGGCTGTCTGGGCTGGCTGCGAGAAGCAGTGGCAGTACCTGAACGATGCCAACGACGAGGCCATCGGCCTGCTGGAAGGCGTGGGCGTCACCATGTACGACATCGACACCGACGAGCTGAAGGCTGCTTACGAGGCCAAGAAGAGTGCTAGCGGCGTGACCTACGACGAGACCTGGCAGGCTGCTGTGGATGCCGCCAAGGCAGCTCAGGCCTGATCGGAAAACACGCAAAAACGTAAACAAATTGCATAGATAGAACGCCTATCTGTGCCGCAGTTCACGGATGCAGCCTCAGAGGCTGCATCCGCGGATTGCTGTCATACACAGGAGGAGCTTCCATGAAAGCACTGAAGAAAGTGGTTCGTGGTGTCACCCTGGCCGAGTTGTGGGCAACGGCCCTGACCTTTGTGATCATGGTCGTGTGCTACTTTATCTCGGTGGTGAACCGCAACTTTATCAAAGGATCCATGCCCTGGACCGAGGAACTGGCCCTGTACTGCATGGTTTATATGGCCCTGATCGGCACCGAGCTGGGTCTGCGCGACGGCACGCAGGTGAGCGTGACCGCCCTGACCGAAAAGCTCAAGGGTACCATGGTCGGCAAGGTCATCAACTTCATCGCCAAAGTGGCCCTGATCGTGTTCTCCTGCACCATGCTGCGCTTCAGCGTGGCCCTGGTGGCCAAGCAGATGAGCGCCGGTCAGACCACCCCCGGTCATGAAGGTGCCTATGTACGTCATCTACATCTCGCTGGTCATCTCCTTTGCACTGATCGTCATCAACCAGATCCTGATGCTGGTGGGTGAGATGATGCACATCGACATGAGCGACATCACCAACATTGATGCCATCATCGACGGCATCATCAAGAAGAAGGAGGCGAAGTGATCATGAATGCTGGCGTTATCCTGTTTCTGATCTTCGCAGTCTGCGTTCTGATCGGAGTCCCCATTTCCATGTCCCTGGGCATCGGCTCTCTGGCCGCTGTGGCTCTGGGCAACCTGGGCGTTTCGCCTGCCGTTATCGCACAGCGCGTGTTCGGCGGCCTGCAGTCCACCTCCATCATGGCCATTGCCTTCTTTATCCTGGCCGGCAACCTGATGGCCGGCGGCGGCATTTCCCGTCGTATCGTCAACTTTGCAAACTGCCTCATCGGCAACATCCGCGGCGGCATGAGCGTGGCTCTGGTCATCGCCTGTGCCTTCTTCGCTGCTCTGTCCGGTTCCGCTCCCGCAACCGTCGTTGCTATCGGCTCCATGCTGTACGCTGACATGGTCAAGCAGGGCTACCCGGAGGACCGCACCGCCGGTCTGCTGGTCATCGCCGGCGGCCTGGGCCCGGTCATTCCCCCGTCCATCATCATGGTGCTGTACTGCACCCTGACCGGTGCGTCCGTCACCAACATGTTCAGCCAGGGCATGGTCATCGGCATTCTGATCATGATCGTCCTGATCCTGGAAGCTCTGTACTATGCTCACAAGGAAAAGTGGCCCAAGGCTGAGACCAAGCATACCGCCGGTGAGATCGGCAAGATCTTCCTGGAGGCTGTGCCTGCTCTGATGACCCCTGTTATCATCCTGGGCGGCATCTACTCCGGCCTGCTGACCGCTACCGAGTCCGCTGCTGTGGCCTGCGTGTGGGCTTTCATCGCCGGTGTGTTCATCTACAAGGAGATCAAGATCGCCGACCTGATCCCCATCCTGATGAAGTCTGCTAAGAGCGCTGCCATGATCCTGTTCATCATCGCAGCTTCCACCGCATTCTCCTGGGTGTTCACCTTTTCCGGTGCTTCCGCTGCTCTGGTGCAGCTGGTCGTCTCCATGAACCTGAACAAGACCCTGTTCTGCTTGGTGGTGGCCATCATCCTGCTGATCTTCGGCACCTTCATGGAAGGCACCGCCATCGCAGTTCTGCTGGTCCCCGTTCTGTGGCCGATCGCCGAGAGCATGGGCATCAACGTCATCCACTTTGGCATGATCCTGTGCATCTCCAACGTCATCGGTACCATGACTCCTCCTGTGGCTGTCAACATCTTCTCCGCTGTGCAGGTCACCCGCTCTGTGCGTGAACTGAAAATCGGCGAGATCTCCAAGGCTGAGATTCCCTTCTTCATCGGCTATGTTGCAGTGTTCTTCCTGTGCGTATTCTCCGAGACCTTCTGCACCTTCCTGATCCGATAAGGAGTATTCATGGTAACCATCAGAGACATCAAAACCATCTGCACCGCGCCGGAAGGCATCAACCTTCTGGTGGTGAAGGTGGAAACCAGCGAGCCGGGCCTGTATGGCCTGGGCTGCGGTACCTTCGCTTACCGGCATCTGGCCGTCAAGCTGGTCGTGGAAGAATATCTGCGCCCGCTGCTGATCGGCCGTGATGTTTCGGACATCAACGACATCTGGCAGCTCATGCACCAGAACGGCTACTGGCGCAATGGCCCCATCGAGAACAATGCGATCTCCGGTGTGGACATGGCTCTGTGGGACATCAAAGGCAAAATGGCCAACATGCCCCTGTACCAGCTGTTCGGCGGCAAGTGCCGCGAGGGCGTGCCGGTGTACCGCCACGTCGATGGCCGCGACCTGTCCGAGATCTGCGAGAACATCGCCAAGTACCGTGAGATCGGCGTCAAGACCATCCGCTGCCAGTGCGGCGGTTACGGCGGCAGCGAGTACGGCCATACCCCGGCCGGTGCACCGGTGGGCGCAAAGCCTGGCGTGTATCTGGACGGCAATGCCTACATCCGTGATACCGTCAAACTGTTCGACGGCATCCGCAGCAAGATGGGCGATGAGATCGGCCTGGTGCACGATGTGCACGAGCGCATCGCTCCGGCCGATGCCGTTCGTCTGGCCAAGGAGCTGGAGCCCTACCACCTGACCTTCCTGGAGGACCCCGTTTCTCTGGAGCAGGTGGAGTACATCCGCCAGATCAAGAACGCTTCTTCCATTCCCATCGCGGAAGGCGAGCTGTTCAACAACCCCTACGAGTACCGCACCCTCATCACCGAGCGCCTGATCGACTACATCCGTGTGCACATCACCCAGGTGGGCGGCATCACTCCCGCCCGCAAGCTGCAAATCTTTGCAGAGCAGTTCGGCGTGCGCACCGCATGGCATGGCCCCGGTGATATGTCCCCGCTGGCTCATGCAGCCAACGTTCACATCGACCTGGCTGCCCCGAACTTCGGCGTGCAGGAGTGGTCCGGCATTGAGCCGCCCAACTTCGTCATCCAGAAGCTGAAGGGACCCCATGGTGCTCTGCTGGAGGTGTTCCCCGGTCTGCCCGAGTACAAGGACGGCTACGTTTACGCAAACGACAAGCCCGGCCTTGGCGTGGACCTGATCGAGAAGGAAGCCGAGAAGTACCCCTGCGAAAATACCGTAACGACCTGGACGCAGACCCGCCGCATGGACGGCGCGCTGCAGACTCCGTAAGAAACTGTAAAGAACATCTTGTTTTGGAGGCATAAAAATGGTTAATAGTCTGTTTGATATCACCGGCAAGAAAGCAATCGTTACCGGTGGCACCCGCGGCCTGGGCAAGGGCATGGCAGAGGGCCTGATGGAGTCCGGCGCAGAAGTGGCGATCATCGGCACTTCCGACAAGGTCTATCAGGTTGCCGACGAGTTCAAGGCACGCGGCTTTGTGTGCTACGGCGTCAAGGCGGACCTGTCCGACCGTGACCAGTGCAACGAAGCATTCAACAAGTGCGTCGAGCTGCTGGGCGACCTGGACATCCTGGTGCCGGCCCACGGCATCCAGCGCCGTCACCCCTCCAACGAGTTCCCCGACAAGGATTGGGATGATGTGATCAACACCAACCTGAACTCCGTGTTCTGGCTGTCCCGTGCTGCTTCCAACATCTTCAAGGCCAAGGGCTACGGCAAGATCATCATGATCGCCTCCATGTGCTCCTGGTTTGGCGGCAAGACCGTGCCCGCTTACTCCGCTGCAAAGGGCGGCGTGATGCAGCTGTGCAAGGCCTTCAGCAACGACCTGCTGCAGTACGGCATCAACGTCAACGCCATCGCTCCGGGCTACATGGACACCGAAATGAACGTGGCCCTGACCGACCCGAAGAACCCCAAGTTCACCCAGCAGCGTTACGACGAGCTGACCCAGCGCATTCCCGCTCACCGCTGGGGCACCCCCGATGACATGAAGGGCTGCTGCATCTTCCTGGCTTCTCATGCCAGCGACTACCTGGGCGGTGCCATCATCCCTGTGGATGGCGGCTATCTGGTTATGTGATTCTCCTTCTTCCATATATGCATCGTTAGCCAAATGAGAGAGGGCCTTCTCCGGCGCAAGCCGGGGGAGGCCCTCTCTCATTTGCAGAACAAGTATATCAACATTTTTGATAAAGACCGGAAAATGATTGAGTTTTTTCATGAACCGTGCTACACTGGAACCACGTTCCGACCGAATCACAGAATAGGAGAAGAAGGATTTATGGATAAAAAACACAGCAAACGAAGTGCCTTTTCCGGCAAGATCGGCTTTGTGCTGAGTGCCGCAGGCGCTTCGGTGGGTCTGGGCAACATCTGGCGTTTCCCGTATCTCGCCGCAAAATATGGCGGTGGAATTTTTCTGTTGGTGTACATCGTGCTGGCCGTTACGTTTGGCTATACCATGATCGTGGCCGAAACAGCGCTTGGCCGCATGACCAAAAAGAGCCCGGTGGGGGCATTTGGCACATTCGGCAAAAGCGGCAGGCTGAAATTCGGCGGCTGGATCAATGCAGTCATTCCCATTCTGATCGTACCGTATTATTCGGTCATTGGCGGCTGGGTCATCCGGTATCTTTCCGCGTATGTCAGCGGCCACGGCAGTGAGCTGGCACAGGACGGCTATTTTTCCGGCTTTATTTCCAGCGGTCTGTCTGCAGAGGTGTGCTTCCTCATCTTTACCATTTTTACGCTGGTCATCATTTTTGCCGGGGTACGCAATGGTGTGGAACGGGTGTCCAAGCTGATGATGCCGGTTCTGGTGGTCCTGTCGGTGATCATTGCCGTTTACTCGGTCACCCGTCCGGGTGCACTGGCAGGCGTTAAGTACTTCCTGGTGCCCAACGTGGCCAATTTTTCCTGGATGACCGTCGTCACCGCCATGGGGCAGATGTTCTACTCGCTATCCATTGCCATGGGCATTCTCGTGACCTTTGGTTCCTACATGAAAGAGGACGTTTCCATTGAGGAATCCACCGAGAACGTCGAGGTCTTTGACACGGCCATTGCCATCATGGCAGGTCTGATGATCATTCCGGCAGTGTTCTCCTTCTCCGGCGGTGACCCGGATACCCTGCAGGCAGGTCCCTCGCTGATGTTCATCACCATTCCCAAAGTGTTCGAGAGCATGGGGTTCGGCCACGTTGTCGGCGTGCTGTTCTTCCTTCTGGTCCTTTTTGCTGCGGTCACAAGCTCCATTGCTCTGACCGAGAGTGCCGTTTCCACCTTTGAGGATGAATTGGGCTGGAGCCGCCAGAAAGCGACCGGCTGCATTGGCGTCATTATGGTGGCACTGGGCAGTCTGTCGGCCCTGGGCTATGGTCCTCTGGCCGGTGTGACGGTGTTCGGGATGCAGTTCCTGGATTTCTTCGATTTCCTGACAAACTCGGTCATGATGCCCATTGCGGCCATTGCCATCTGCCTGCTGGTGTCGCGGGTCATCGGGGTGGAAAAGATCGCAGAGGAGGTCACCGCCGACGGGAAACCGTTCCGTCGGAAAAAGATCTTCAACTTTATGATCCGCTATCTGTGCCCCGTGTTCGCGGCCATCATTCTGGTGAGCTCTGTGGCCAATGCTCTGGGCTGGATCTCGATGTAAGGATAAGAATGTACGATATGTGCATCTTTCGATGGATGAGATGGAAGAACTGGCCGGCAAGATAGCGGCATCTTCTTAAAACAAACAGCGGCAGTTTTCCGAAAACGGAAATCTGCCGCTGTTTTATATCATGTCCCGGACAGGAGTCGAACCTGCGGCCTTCCCCTTAGGAGTAGGGGCTGAAGCCATAAATCCTAGGCAAAAGTAGGTAAAACAAGTA
>ERZ809276.979-NODE-979-length-11314-cov-6.228262_pt1 | contig 11314 bp, 11 predicted proteins | sample MGYA00520512_ERZ809276 | MGnify/ENA primary metagenome ERZ809276 (study PRJEB31576, sample SAMEA3212661) | Homo sapiens | biome: human-gut; feature: human gut; material: fecal | place: Sweden | collected 2012 ...
GATATCCCAAGATATCTGCTACATCTTTCCCCACAAAATAAGCTTCGTTGTTAACCTCTACTGTCCGAATGCTACCGAATTTTTCATTGTTAAAAATTTGTAAATTGTTCATTTGCTCAATCCTTTCTGTGTTTAATCAATCACACTTTTAGTGTTGTTCTGAGGTAAAAAAAATACTTTCTATCGGAACTCCATAAAATTTTGCTAACTTTACCTTTACTTCATCGCGGGGAATTCGTCTTCCCTGTTCATACATTCCCAAAGCAGAAACGCTGATTCCTACGGATTTTGCCACCTTCTCTCTAGGCGTTTCCCCTCTTAGCTTTTTAAGAATCTGACTTGCTTTATCCATATAATTCACCTCCTCTCTCAAAATTTACTACACATTAAGTGTATATCATATTCACATTCTTGTCAACACCTTTCGTGTTGATTTATTGCACACAACGTGTTATTATTGTTCTGAAAGGGGTGGGGTACATGATAAGCTTTAAAGACATAATAAAAAAGTTGAGACAAGAGCGAGGACTGTCGCAACAGGAATTAGCACAAAAGACCGGATTGTCCGCCAGTTCAATTGGAATGTATGAACAAGGACGTAGAAAACCAAGTTTTGAAGTTTTAGAATTATTTGCCGATACCTTTAATGTTGATATGGACTATTTATTAGGTCGAGTTGTTGAACCAAATAGATACTCAAGAATATTAACTAGAGCTCAAGATGAACTTTCAAAAGAAGATTTACAATCTTTAGAAAACATGGCGGAGTTTTACTTAAACAGGAAAAATAAAAAATGATAAAGAAAAAGGCTCCCTCGCCCACTAACCCTAGTGTGGTCGCCTATAAAGAATTTAAAAAACTTGGAATTCACAAATTTCCAATAAATATGTTCGACGTTTATAAGCATTATAATATTTCGCTTCTTTCCTATTCAGAAGCTTCAGAGAATGCTAATTTTTTAAAAACCATCAATAGACTTAGAGAAAAGCAGGTTGACGCCTTTTGCTATAAATCGGATAAATCTTATATCGTTTTTTATGACAATATGGCCTATCCAAACAGAATTCCATTTACTTTGGCGCACGAATTGGGGCATATTCTATTACGACACCATTATTGCTCCGATTACGGAATTATTACTCGTTACGCCACTTTAGCACAGAGAGACTGGAGAGAAAAAAGTGCGGATGTTTTTGCAGGGGCATTTATTAGACCGGCAATGCTTATAAAGATTTTGAACCTTAAAGAAATACACGATACTGCATCAGTTTTTGGAGTATCTGCTCAATGCGCAGAAGTTGGAAATAGCATTGCTAAATCTTTTACGCCGCTACATCGATTTTCTAAAGTCATAGATTATTTCAATGATCAATTTCATGATTTTATCTATAACCACTATTGTATGCGTTGCCACCATTCCTTTATTTTAGAAAAAAGCAAGTACTGCCCTATATGCGGTTCAGATAAACTCGTTTGGAATAATAGAAATTTGATAATTTTTGATTTTTTAGAAAATCCATTGGAAGGAGAGTTAGCTGTCGATATGAAATATCATACTTATCCGGAACAAGAAAACGGAAAGACAGAGAAATGTTTTAGATGTGATAATGAAGAAATTGGAGATGATGATTACTGCATCATATGCGGGCTTGAAACACAAAATAAATGCTCCAATTATTCATGTAGTGAAACGCTCTCCCTAAACGCACGATACTGCCCTTATTGCGGTGAAGAATCAACATATTACCGTCTGAAGCTTCTGCCTTCGTGGGAGGATGAATATAAGGAAATTCAGTCGGAACTTGATCCAGCACAGCAATTCGCTGCAGGAAGCGAGGATATTCCGTTTTAATTCACTAGTTAGAAAAGAGGTTTTATCATGAAAAAAAGGGGGCCTCTTCTAAAAACAGTACGCTTTATAAATTGGTAAAACACAATATATAAATTTTTGTTGACAACTTTGCTGCCATGTAATATGATAATGACACATCAAAGTTTGATGTATGTTTTAGGTATCTATCCCTTGGCAGTAAGCCTCTCCAATTTGTCCGGAGATGGCCAACCCCAAGGGATTTTTCATTTGTAAGGGAGTATAAAATGGAAAATGTTGCTATTCTGGTAGACGGAGCATTCTTTATAAAAAGAGCTAGGTATATTTTTGGTAGCAAGAATCCGAAAGAATTAGCTGATTTGCTTAATTATCACTGTCGTCGCCATCTTTATTCCACAAAAGGAAAAACTAAAAATCATTTATACAGAATTTTCTTTTACGATTGTCCGCCTCTATCAAAAAAGGTCTTCCATCCGTTTTTGCAAAAGCAAATAGATCTTGCCAAATCTCCCAATAGCGCATGGCGTTTAGAATTGCACGAAGAATTAAAACGTGTGAGAAAAACCGCGCTGCGCCTTGGGCATGTTGACGATGTAAACATAACATGGGCAGTAGACTATGATAAAATTAAATCTTTGTGCTCACATAAAATAAACTGGGATCGGCTGACCGAAAAAGACTTCTCTATGAATGTAAAACAAAAGGGCGTAGACATGAGGATAGGGATTGATATAACATCCCTTGCGCTCAAAAAACAAGTTAGCCGAATTATCCTTATTTCCGGAGATAGTGATTTTGTTCCTGCTGCAAAATTTGCCAGACGAGAAGGAATTGATTTTATTTTAGATCCAATGTGGGCTCCAATAAAACCTGATTTATACGAGCATATAGACGGACTCCGCTCGACCTTTCCCAGACCCAAAAACAGACAATAAAAGTTTTAATCCAATATAAAAATCCCGCCGCCATGCTGTGAACATGACGACGGGAACCACGAATGAATGGGGATTCTTTCGTGGCAGTTGTAACAACCCCACCACGGGCTGATTACTTTATAATTATAGCATAATCAGCCTATTTGCCAAAGGAGGCTGATTTTATTATGAAAAAAGGGAAAAACGGATTTTATTGCACTACGGCTACCATAAATGGGAAACGTAAATATTTTTATGGGAAAACACCACAGATTGCTGTTGAAAAGCGGAATTCATTCATCGCAAAAGTTAAGGATTTCCCTTATCTCGACGACCATGTCACCTTATCCGAATGGGTGGAGGCTTGGCTGAATGGTATAAAAAATACGGTAACCGAGCATACGTGGTTCTCTTACCGTGGAGTTCTTCGGCGTCATGTTATAGGTGTTCCATTCGGTTATCATCTTCTCGAAGACCTGCGGCCGGCTTTATTTCGTGTCTATTGGCAGGAGATTTTGGATTCAGGCCTGTCCCCTCGTACGGTTTGTTATGTACATACGTTAGTGTCGGCCGCACTGAAACAAGCGGTATCGGATGGCGTTATCCCGTCAAATCCGCTTGACTATGTCCGTCGGCCTAAGCGTACCCCTTCAAAGTCGAAGGCCCTCTCAAAATCGCAAATTAGGGTATTTTTTGAGCATGTTAAAAATGAACAACTCCGCCGGATATGTCATTTCGCTCTGACAACCGGCATGCGACGCAGTGAAATATTGGGGTTGCGCTGGCGGGATGTTGATTTAGACCGGGCAACTGTCAGCGTTACCCAGACATGCATTGTGCTTCCGGGATCTTCATACACTCTGGTAGACGGCGCGAAAACAGACAGCTCCATTCGGTGTATCTCTATTGATCAAGGCACTGCTGAAATGCTTCGCAATCAACACGCCTATTTTCTCCGATTAAAAATGCAATATCCAAAAAATAGAAATTGTGACCTTGTATTCCCTTCTCAAATTTTGACACCGGTTTGTCCGGATAACGTCACACATGCCGCGAAGAAAGCTTTTATTGCCGCCGGTCTTCCTGAGTTCTCATTTCACTCGTTCCGGCACACACATGCCACGTTTCTTATTGAAAGCGGCATCAATTATAAAATTGTTCAGGAGCGATTAGGACACTCTTCCGTTCAAACTACGCTTGATACATACACCCACGTCACCCAGAAAATGGACGAAGAAGCCGCGGAAATTGCGTCCCATATTATTTAATACCCCACACATAATTATTACGGTGGCCCCTCGTCGGGTCACTTTTTAATTATAATCAAAGAATTGACCGAGGCAACGAGTGTTGTACAAATGTTGTACTAAATCAAAACCAGACATAAAGAGAGGGATAAATTAAAAAAGCCGACATGCTCTTTTCTTAGAGTACATCGGCTTTTTCACTTGGTGCCGGAGGTGGGACTTGAACCCACACGATATTGCTATCGGCAGATTTTGAGTCTGCTGCGTCTGCCATTCCGCCACTCCGGCATATATCAACGGCAATTATTGTAACATACGTAAGAGCTATGCGTCAATGAACGCCGCTGTAAGTTTTCCTACTTCACTCAGATTCTCAAAATCGGTTTGATTCCACTGCAGCGGAGTAATCGTTATATAGCCTTTTCTCGACCAATAAACGTCTGTCTCCGGTTCATATCTTTCCAGCGGTTTCCCTCTCATGATAAATTCCATTTCATCCGCTTCTGTCCGCTTTCCTGCAATCACATTAGAATAGCGCAGCAAGCCGAGCCGGGCTACTTTCACATTTTCCCAGGAAACTTTTTCCGGCTTTATCTTCGGAATATTTACATTGAGTATACCGGTATACCGCTTTTTCATAAAATATCCGGATACCAGATCCGCAGCAAAAGCAGCCGTTTCCCTTAAAAGAGTTCCATCCGCCATGCTTTCCATAGAAACTGCCATAGAAGGAATTCCCGCAAATATACCTTCCAGTGCGCCTGCCACTGTCCCGCTGTAAAGACAGTCGCTTCCTGTATTAAAGCCATCATTAATCCCTGATACAATCAGGTCCGGCAAGTCATCCTTAAGCCAGTATTCCAAAGCCAATTTACAACAGTCGCCGGTAGTCCCCGTCAAAGAATATACTTCGATGTTTTCTCCATAACTTTGCCGCTTTTTCAATTTCATCGGCTTTCTTAAAGACAATGCGCTTGAACAGGAACTCACTCCTTCCGCCGGTGCGATAACGGTAATTTTCGCAAGCGCGGAGAGTGCTCTTGCCAGGGTTCGAATACCCGGCGCAGCGACACCATCATCGTTTGTCACAAATATATGCATACTAACTGTCTATTTCCTTTTTACGTGTAAGAGAAGCAGCCTGAAACTGCATGCTTCTCGTATGAATAGTATGAACCCATTGTTTCTCATGGCGATGAATCCATCCGAGGAAAGTCACAGGAACCCAGGAATACATGAACACAGGATAAATCAGCCAATACAGGTAAATTTTAGCAGGCACTTCAATTTGCAAAAGGACGATAAGCGGCAGAACATACTGGATCGTCCCCAATACACTCCAGAATTGCCGCGGAACCAAAGCATCATTATATAGAACCACCGTAAAACAAGGATAGAACATATTAATATATGTCATCACTAAATAAAAAGCGGAAATAAGCAGAAAATAATTCTGCAGCAGCTGCATAATTCCATCAAGCACGACAATACTGTGTCGCTTAAAACCTTCTTTCATCAAAATGGGGATATATCTTTCGGAACAGTCAAACTGACCCTGGGCCCAGCGCTTTCTTTGTCTCCAGGACGCCATAAAAGTCAATGGTTTTTCATCGTAAATAATCGCATCATGAACCCAGCAGGTGCGGATCCCATGAGAAAGGCATTTCATGGAAAATTCCATGTCTTCCGTGAGACAGTCGCACCCCCACCCGAATTCCCGCACAATATCCGCCGAAATACACATCCCGGTTCCCCCAAGACAGGAGGATAATCCTAAATTATACTTTCCAAGATGCCACAAATGATTGACAGTCCAGAAAGCAATCGCAAAAGTACCCGATACCCAAGTATCCACCGGATTTTTAGCGGATAAGTATCCTTGAAGAACTTTCTGCCCTTTCATCAGACGGGTATTCATGACCGCCAAAAAATCAAGATGGACAAGATTATCTGCGTCAAACACACAAAACGCATCATAATGGCGGCCTGTTTCAAATATTTTCGGAAAAGCCCAATCCATGGCATATCCTTTCCCGCCAAGTTCTTTATTACATCGTTCCAGGACATAAGCGCCGTGCCGATGGGCCACTTCTGCTGTACTGTCGGTACAGTTATCGGCAATAACGTAAATATCATAAAGTTCTTTCGGATATTTTAAAATTTTCAGGTTTTCAAGAAGATCTCCGAGAACCATTTCTTCATTGTGCGCCGGAATCATAAGCGCGAATTTGTTTTTCGGCGCAGACAAATCCCTATCTTTCCTATGCCATATTCCAAAAACGGCAATTACCGTATAATAAACGGTAAACCACGCCACAATCAGTTGGATGGGCAGCATCAGGATATCCAAAGGATAATTCATGTCAAAATTCTTCCTTTACTCTTCTTTTAAGTTTTCTATGGAGTTTCTTCCGGCGGTTCAGGTATGTATTTACTATGCCGAACATAATATACGCCGCACATAAAGCAGCTGCCCATGACGGCCAGTAAATCATGGTGCAAAGTATGAAAAAGCCAAGGCAGAACAGGAATGCCGGCAAGTGAAGCTGATCGGCGCTGGCGCCTTTATTATCCGGATAATGTACTTCACTCACCATCAGCACCGCAAGAGCAAGCACGCAAACCATGGCAAGCCAGTTCCAGATCTTTACACCGGAAAGGACATAGCAGGCAATAATTACACCGACCGTCGGGCAAGGCAGTCCTTCAAAATATCCATGGACAGAAGTCACTTTCACATTGAAACGCGCCAAACGGAACGCGCAGAACGCACCGAGGAGTGCGCAGGGAATAAACCCGAACGCCCCCAGTTCCCGCAGCTGATAAGAATATATCAATGCCCCGGCAGCGACACCGAAAGAAATATCATCAGATAAAGAATCCAGCTCCACCCCCATCGGACCTGCAGTCCCAAGAGCACGAGCCACCCTGCCGTCAAAAGCATCGGCCGCCATAGCAATCAATATGCATATCGCCGCCACATGGTATTCTCCTGAAATCGACATCATAATGGAAAGACCGCCAAATAATGCATTGGCTACGGTAAATCCGTTCGCAATCCATGATTTATTCATTCTATTTAAGCCTCCCCACTATCGTCAGCCCACCGCGGACTGTATCACCTTTCTTTACACAAATTTCCGCTTCTCCCGGTATATAAAGTTCTGTACAGGATCCGAACTTAATCATTCCGTACAGTTCCCCCTTTTGCAGCGGATCTCCCAACTGCTTCCATGAAACCACACGCCGTGCCAAAATGCCGGCAATTAATATAACGAGGATATTCCTATGCTTTCCCTCGATACCAATCGCACCGCGTTCATTTTCAAACCCCACTTCTTTTTCATAAGCAGGAAGAAACCGTCCTTGTGTATAAGATTGGTATTTAATGGTTCCTTCCATGGGAGAACGATTACAGTGCACATCAAAAACAGAAAGGAAGATCGTGATTTTATGGCATTTTTCTCCAAGATACATTTCTTCTTCCACGCCATGAGAAACATCCACTACGGTACCGTCAGCCGGGGAAACGATCGTATCTTCCCCCGGCGGGATAATCGCATTTCTTCTGGGACAACGAAAGAAATAGCAAAAGTAACAGGCAAAAACAAAAGGAATAACCGCCGCATAAAGCATGCCAAAATACCACAGCAACGCCGCGACTATTAAAGATATGATGATGAACGGATATCCTTCCGGTAATATAATTGGTTTTTTCAGCATATTTTATTTCCGTTTTTCCTTTTCCATTTTTTTATCGCCAGCATAAACTTTGGAATCGCCGCCATACGTCCGATACGGCTCGGCTGCAAATATAAGCGGTACGCCCACTCCAATCGGTGATTTCTCATCCACAGCGGTGCCCGCCGTAAATTCCCTGCCATGACGTCAAACACGCCGCCGACCCCCATCGCCAGCACGGGCCCTAACTCCTTCCTATGGTTCCACAGCCATTTTTCCTGTTTAGGCACTCCCATTCCACATAGAAGGACTTTGGTACCGCCGGATTTAATTTCTTCCACGATTTTCTGTTCTTCCATTTCATCGAAATAGCCATCATGGAAACCCGCTTTTTCAAAAGAGCCGTATCGTTCCGTAAATTTACGAATCGCAGTTTCCGCCACCCCCGGTGCACCGCCGAGAAAATATACCGGCCATTTTTCTTTCACCGCGATTTTAAGGATTTCTTCCGCGTAATCGGCGCCTGCCACCCGCGCAGGAAAATATGCCCCCAACTGTTCACCTGCCCAAAGGATTCCCGCCCCGTCCGGTACGACCAGGCTGCAATGGTTCAGCACATAGACCAATTCCTTATCTTCCTGTGCGATCATAACCATTTCGGCGTTAGCGGTAGCAATTATATGTTCTTCTCCTGACGCCGCCATTTCACGGGCACATCGCAGCGCCTCTTCCATAGTTACAGCATGTATGCGCACATCCATGACCGTATGAGATGGATATTTGTTTTCTATCATTATTTAGCACTGTAATTTGGCGACTCTTTCGTGATGCTTACATCATGGGGGTGGCTTTCACGAAGACCTGCGCCTGTAATTTCAATAAACCGGGTATTCTCATTCATAGCCGGGATATCAGGTGTGCCGCAGTATCCCATTGCCGCCCGCAGACCGCCAATTAACTGGAACAGTACGTCAGATACATGTCCTTTGTAAGGAATCCGTCCTTCAATGCCTTCCGGGACAAGCTTCTTTGCGTCCTGCTGGAAATATCTGTCTTTGCTCCCCTGCTGCATAGCCCCCAGTGATCCCATGCCACGGTACAACTTATAATTTTTCCCCTGATAAATAATTATTTCGCCCGGGCTTTCATCGGTTCCCGCAAGAAGATTCCCAAGCATGACCACTGACGCTCCTGCACCAATGGCTTTGGCTATATCGCCGGAGTACTGAATACCTCCATCGGCAATAACCGGCACATCCGTCCCGGCCGCCGCTCTCGCGCAGTCATAAATTGCGGTAATCTGGGGTACACCGATACCTGCGATCACCCGTGTCGTACAGATAGAACCCGGCCCTATACCGACTTTCACCGCGCTCACGCCTGCTTCGATCAGTGCTTTTGTCCCTTCATAAGTTGCCACATTTCCTGCAATCAATTCTGCATGGGGAAAAGCATCCCGAATCTTACGGATCGTATCCAATACCCCCTGGCTGTGTCCATGAGCCGTATCAATCACCAGGACATCCGTCTTCTTTGCAAGAAGAGCTTCCGCCCGTTCCAATACGTTCGGCGTCACGCCGACAGCCGCAGCCGCCAGCAGCCTCCCATCTTTATCCTTGGAGGAATTGGGATACTTCCTCATTTTCTCTATATCCTTAATCGTAATAAGGCCCTTCAAATACCCGTCCTTATCAATTAATGGCAATTTTTCAATCCGATGTTCCTGTAAAATACGTTTGGCTTCCTCCAGCTTCGTATTCTCCGGCGCGGTAATTAAACCTTCGCTCGTCATAATTTCTGAAATAGGTCTTGACAGATCCGTTTCAAAACGCATATCGCGATTGGTTATGATTCCAACCAATTTCCCATCTACAGTAACAGGAATTCCTGAAATATCATATTTCACCATGAGATCATCCGCATCGGAAAGTGTATTATCCGGATTGAGATATACCGGATCCACAATGACGCCGTGTTCAGAACGTTTTACCTTCTCCACTTCTTTACACTGTTCATCGATGCTCATATTCTTATGGATCACACCGATGCCGCCTTCCCGCGCCATGGCGATAGCCATATCTGATTCTGTGACAGTATCCATACCTGCGCTCATCACAGGGATATTCAAAGTAATGTTCCGTGTTAAACGTGTAGAAACATCGACTTCTTTGGGAAGCACTTCTGAATGCGCGGGAACCAAAAGGACGTCATCAAAAGTAAGTCCTTTTTTCCCAAACTTATCCTCCCTCATATTTACCTCCATATTTTATTATTGTATAAAAGTCATTCTCAAAGTACAGGCACAAAACATACCCGACTAATATATTTATTTTAATTCAAATAATAACCGATAGCAACTTGACTCTGCTTCATCAAGCTTCATAACTATACCACATACCGCTTCTCAGTAGTATATCCGCTCAAAGAACTGCCCGCCGAACCGATGCCTTAATTCTTCCTTGAAATCCAGTCCTTTATCAACGGCTTCTTTCGCATCATGCTTCGCCAGTTCCAAGAGCGGCAAGTCACGCACGATATCCGCAGCTTTCAGATCAGGCATACCATGCTGATGGTACCCGAAAAACTCTCCTGCCCCGCGTAGGAGCAGGTCTTTTTCCGCCAGAAGAGCGCCATCCCGTATTTCGCACATCAGTTTCATTCTAAGCTGAGTCGTTTCATTTTGATTATCCGTATATAAAACACAATATGCCTGCTCTTTGCCTCTGCCCACACGGCCGCGAAGCTGATGAAGCTGGCTCAGGCCAAAGCGATCGGCGCCATAAACAAACATAACCGTCGCATCAGGCACATTCACCCCGACTTCAATAACTGACGTGGCCACCAGAAGTTTGAATTTACCTTTGCGGAAATCTTCCATAACCTGTTCTTTTTCCGCGTTTTTCATTCGCCCGTGAACCAGTCCCACACCAAATTGGGGGAACACGTGATCCCGCAGATTCTCATAAACGGAAACAGCTGCCGCCAGATCCTGCTTTTCGCTTTGTTCCACCAAAGGGCACACCACATAAGCCTGATGACCGCTTTCCATCTCTTTTTTCATGAAACGGAAAATGCGCTGCAGCATATGGCTTCCTACCACATAAGTTTTCACCGGATGTCTGCCGGGAGGCATGCCTTTAATAAAGGAGACATCTAAATCACCATACACAGACAGCGCCATTGTCCTGGGAATCGGAGTCGCCGTCATAATCAACACATGGGGCGACTTGCCTTTACTTTCCAGTGCCTGCCGCTGTTTAACGCCAAAACGGTGCTGTTCATCAGTAATGACAAGGCCTAATGCGGAAAACACCACGTTCTCTTCTATCAAGGCATGCGTCCCTATTAAAATATGGATACTGCCGTCTTTTAGCTGCTCCAGTATTTCCTTCCGCTCCGCCGCTTTTGTATGTCCCGATAAGTAAGCTGTCTTTACAGGCATTCCTTTAAATACCTGCTGGAAAGTTTTAAAATGCTGGGCTGCAAGAACCTCTGTCGGCGCCATAAGCGCTCCCTGATATCCATTTTCTACAATTTTCGTCAGCGCCAATATGGCTATCGCCGTTTTACCGCTTCCCACATCGCCCTTCACAATAACCCTGTATCTCAAATCCGTCTCCCCAAAAGGCATATACATCAC
>ERZ809276.982-NODE-982-length-11302-cov-4.788121_pt1 | contig 11302 bp, 10 predicted proteins | sample MGYA00520512_ERZ809276 | MGnify/ENA primary metagenome ERZ809276 (study PRJEB31576, sample SAMEA3212661) | Homo sapiens | biome: human-gut; feature: human gut; material: fecal | place: Sweden | collected 2012 ...
TGCAGAATTCGCAAAAGAATTATTCGGCGAAGATACCAAGGTAAAATTCAGACCGCATCATTTCCCATTTACAGAGCCAAGTGCCGAGATGGACGTTACCTGCTTTAAATGCGGCGGAAGCGGCTGTCGTTTCTGTAAGGGAGAAGGATGGATCGAGATCCTTGGCTGTGGTATGGTTCACCCGCACGTTCTGGAAATGAGCCATATCGATCCGGAAGAATACACAGGCTTTGCATTCGGTGTCGGTCTGGAGCGTATCACACTTCTGAAATATGAGATCGACGATATGCGTCTGCTTTATGAAAATGATATCCGTTTCCTGAAGCAGTTCTAATCTGAATAAAAAGGAAAATCAATGTGCATGCAGCCCGGCTGTATGCCATGTCTGGAAAAGAAAGGAATAGAAAAATGAATGCAGCATTAGAATGGATAAAAGCATATGTACCGGATCTGGAATGTACAGATCAGGAATTTATGGATAAAATGACACTCTCAGGGACCAAATGTGAAGGCTATGAGAGAATGGACAAAAATCTGGAAAAGATCGTGATCGGACAGATCACAAAGATCGAGAAACACCCGGATGCAGATAAGCTGATCATCTGTCAGGTGAATATCGGTACAGAAGAGATCCAGATCGTAACAGGTGCTCCGAATGTTAAGGTTGGAGATAAAGTACCGGTTGTTTTAGATGGCGGTAAGGTTGCAGGCGGTCATGACGGCGGCCCGCTTCCGGAAGACGGTATTACGATCAAGGCAGGCAAGCTCAGAGGTGTTCCGTCAAACGGTATGATGTGCTCTATCGAAGAGCTCGGCTCTGACAGAGATATGTATCCGGAAGCACCGGAATACGGTATTTATATTTTCCCGGAAGATGCTGAGGTCGGAGCAGATGCGGTTGCAGCACTCGGACTGCATAATACAAAATTTGAATTTGAAGTGACTTCAAACCGTGTAGACTGCTACAGCGTCATCGGTATTGCAAGGGAAGCAGCAGCTACCTTTGACAAACCGTTTGTATTACCGGATGTTACCGTAAAAGAAAATGATGAAAAGGTAGAAGATTATATTTCTGTAGAAGTACAGGATCAGGATCTCTGCCCGAGATACTGTGCAAGGGTCTGCACGAATATCAAGATCGGACCAAGCCCGGAATGGATGCAGAGAAGACTGGCAAGCAGCGGAATCCGGCCGATCAATAACCTTGTTGATATCACAAACTATGTGATGGAAGAATACGGTCAACCGATGCATGCATATGATTTATCTACTGTCAGCGGCAAAAAGATCGTTGTAAAGAGAGCAAAAGACGGTGATCAGTTTGTGACACTGGACGGTCAGACCAGAAATCTGGATCATGATGTCCTGATGATCTGTGATGCAGAGAAGGAAATCGGTATTGCAGGTATTATGGGTGGTGACAATTCCAAGATCACAGATGAGGTCACAACAGTCTTATTTGAAGCAGCAACCTTCAACGGACCAAACATCCGTAAATCCGCAAAGCGGATCGGTCTCAGAAGTGATGCATCCGGTAAATTTGAAAAAGGTCTGGATCCGAGAAATGCAGAAGATGCGATCAACAGAGCCTGCCAGCTCATTCAGGAGCTTGGTTGCGGTGATGTCGTATCCGGAATGGTAGATGTCAAGGCACCGTTAAAAGAGCTGGTCCGCCTGCCATTTATGCCTGAGAAATACAACAATCTGCTCGGTACGGATGTAAGCCGTGAAGAAATGCTTGAGATCTTCAAGAAGATCGAAGTGGCATATGATGAAAAGACAAACGAACTGATCTGTCCGTCCTTCCGTCAGGATCTGCTCGGACAGGCTGATATTGCAGAAGAAGTTGCCCGTTTCTATGGCTACGACAAGATTCCGATGACCTTGCCAAGCGGTGAAGCAACAACAGGTAAGCTGCCATATAAGCTCCGTATCGAAGAAAAAGCAAGAGAGATCGCAGTATTCTCCGGTTTCTCACAGGGTATGTGCTATTCTTTTGAAAGCCCGAAGGTATTTGATAAATTACTGTTACCGGAAGACGACGAACTGAGAAAAGCGATCAAGATCGCAAATCCGCTCGGTGAAGACTTTTCAATCATGAGAACAACATCCCTGAATGGTATGCTGACAAGTCTTGCAACAAATTACAACAGAAGAAATAAAGACGTAAAGCTGTTTGAAATGGCAAACGTTTATATCGCAAAGGAACTGCCTCTGACAGAGCTTCCTGATGAAAGAATGCAGATGACACTCGGTATGTACGGAGACGGTGATTTCTTTACGATGAAGGGTGTTGTAGAGGAATTCTTTGATGCAGTCGGCATGACAAGAAAGAAAGAATATGATCCGAAGGCAGGCAAGCCGTTCCTGCATCCGGGCAGACAGGCAAACATCGTATATGACGGAGTTGTCCTTGGCTACCTGGGAGAGGTACATCCTCTTGTACTGGAAAACTACAACATCGGAACAAGAGCTTATGTAGCAGTGCTGGATATGCCTGCGATCGTACCGTTCACAACCTTCGACAGAAAGTATGAAGGCATTGCCAAATTCCCTGCAGTTGGCAGAGACCTTTCCATGGTAGTACCGCATGATGTTCTGGTCGGACAGATTGAGTCCGTGCTTGCACAACGCGGCGGTAAGATTCTTGAGCATTATGAACTGTTTGATATTTATGAAGGTGAACAGGTCAAGAAGGGCTACAAGTCAGTTGCTTACTCCCTGTCCTTCCGTGCAAAAGACAGAACACTGGAAGAAGCAGATATCAATGCAGCACTGAAGAAGATCCTGAACGGTCTTGAACAGCTTGGCATTGAACTGCGTCAGTAATTTACATTTTAAAACAAAAAAGGAATTGAGTCATGACAGAGTTAAAAAAATCAGATTTTTATTTTGATCTGCCGAAAGAGCTTATTGCACAGGATCCGCTTGCGGATCGTGCAAGCTCACGGCTGCTTTGCCTTGACAAACATACAGGAGCGACCTCACATCATGTTTTTCGTGAGGTCGTAAACTATTTAAAGCCGGGCGACTGCCTTGTACTGAACAATACAAAGGTTATTCCGGCGAGACTGTATGGTGTCAAGGAAGATACAGGTGCTGCGATCGAAGTGCTCCTTTTGAAAAGGAAAGAAGATAATCAATGGGAAACGCTCGTAAGACCGGGTAAGAAATGTAAACCGGGAACAAGGCTGGTATTTGGAGAAGGTCTTTTACATGCACAGGTGCTGGATGTGCTGGAAGAAGGAAACCGTCTGATCCGGTTTGAATATGATGGTATTTTTGAAGAAATCCTCGATCAGCTCGGTGAAATGCCGCTGCCGCCATACATCACACATAAGCTGCAGGACAAAAACAGATATCAGACCGTATATGCCAAGTACGAGGGAAGTGCTGCTGCGCCGACAGCAGGATTGCATTTTACGAAAGAACTGCTTGCCCGGATCGAAGAAATGGGTGTGAAACTTGCTTATGTCACATTGCATGTCGGACTTGGAACATTCCGGCCGGTCAAAGAAGACAACGTACTGGAGCATCATATGCATTCTGAATTTTATCAGATCTCAAAAGAAGCGGCAGATACGATTAATGAAACAAAAGCAAATGGTGGACGTGTGATCTGTGTCGGTACGACAAGCTGCAGAACGATTGAAAGTGCGGCAGATGAAGATGGCAGACTACATGCCTGCAGCGGAAATACCGAGATCTTCATTTATCCGGGGTATCAGTTTAAAGTACTGGACGGACTGATCACGAATTTTCATCTACCGGAATCGACTCTCATTATGCTGGTATCCGCACTCGCCGGACGGGAACACGTTCTGGCTGCCTATGAGGAAGCTGTAAAAGAAAAATACCGTTTTTTCTCATTTGGAGACGCTATGTTCATTTCATAGGAATGTGCACGTGCACATTTGACAAAATGCCTTGCATTGTCGATAGGAATTTGGTAATATAAATATAAGTAGAGCAGGAAATGAATATTTTTTCGGGAAGGAGATTTCTTTGGAAGAAAGAAGAAAAAACAAAAGGATCGAATTAGAGTCATGCCTCATCATCAAACGTCTGGATAATGCTGCTTCATCGGAAGAAGTCAGCATTGATATTATTGACGTTTCCAGAACCGGTGTCGGATTTACGTGCGATAAGCCATTGCAGATCGGGGCTGTATATGAAGCGTTTCTGACGATCTGGACAAAAGAAGTGCTCCATGCTTTTATTGAGATTGTCCGTATTGTAAAAGAGGATGCGACCTATTCTTACGGCGGTATTTTCATTGGTATGCCTGAAATGGATGCTGCAAGAATTGAGGTATATGACACAGTAACATCTTCTGTTACACAGGAGTAGAATAAGACAAAGGAGAGTTGACGTATGCAGTGTTTAATATGTGGAAAAGATTCTGCCGGTGAGGTTTGTAACCAGTGTATCCGGGCAGAACAGGGGATTTATGCAAAAGACTGGACTTATAAGGAAGGTCTGATCGTGAAGAAAACGGAAGATTTCCGTGTAAATGTTACAAATGCCAGAGTAAACGGTATCGCTGTTATCAGTACATCGCCTAACGGAATGAATGCAAAGATTGATAACTTTAATCATTATATCGGTTGTGTGGTAGGTGTAGAGCAGGGTTCTTATAATAATAAGCCGGCTCCGATGATCCACATCAAAACACCTGCCGGTATGGAGCGTTATCTGATCTTCCCACAGATGCCTGATGAAGGCGGTCTGAAAGCCGGTGTTGATAAGGCAAAGGCTGAGAAGATGGCAGGCGGCGCAAGTGCTGCAGCTCCGGCAGCGGCTGCAGCAGATCCAAATGCAGCAGAGAAGCTCAGCAAGCTGGATCTATTAAAGGCAAACGGCATTCTGACAGAAGAAGAGTACCGGAGAGAACGTGCAAAATTAGGAATCTAATTACATATGAGCGAACATAAAAAAGTAAGCCAGGGGCGCGATTATACAGTTGAGTTATGGAGATTTGTATTTTGTATCGTTGTCCTTGGCTTCCATTTCTTTTCCAAAACTTCATATCCTTTTTTCAGAGCCGGTTATCTGGGTGTGGAATTTTTCTTCCTTTTAAGCGGCTTTGGCATCTGGCAGTTTTATCTGAAGAGGATGGCAGGGCAGAAGCTGTCTGACAGGCTGTATCAGTTTGGTCTGTACATTGGCAGCCGGTTAAAGCGTCTGTACCCATTCTATTTTTTAAGCCTGCTTTGTATGCTTTTCTTAAGGACATGGCAATATCGCTGGTCAATTTCTGATATCATTTTCTATCTGAAAACAGGATGGGCGGAATTCTTGATGCTGCAATGCGGACCTCTTGGAAACGAAGTGCTGATCAGTGCCAACTGGTATGTGGCAGCTATGTTTATGGGAAGTATTCTACTGTTATGCCTGCTGATGCTGACCGGCAGATGGGGCGGTCTGTTTATATGTCCGGTTTTATCGCTTTCTATTTATCATTATTATTTCAGACTGATCCGAAAGATCGATGTGATCTATTCCTACCATGCAGTGCTGCGTGCACTGGCAGGGCTTAGTGCGGGTATTTTTATCGGCTGCCTTATCTGGCAGTTGCGGGAAAAAGTTAGCCAAAGGAAACTTGCTTTCGGGATCAGTGAGGAAAAAAAGAAACTGCTTCAGAAACTGGTTTACGGTCTGGCAAACGGTATTCTGGCAGCTATCGTGGTCTATACGAATTTTGGCAGACGCAGTGCAGGTGATTTTGTCGTGATCGCATTATTTGCACTCTGCCTGTTTGGACTTCTTTTAGTCAAAAAAGAAATACCACAGAAGCTGTCCGGGGTATTTCAAAAACTCGGGGCAGTGACATACCCCATTTATTTATTTCAGATGCCTGTTATCGAATGGCTTGTTATCATCGGTATCTTACATGCATGATGCCAGATCCTGATAGAAATCAGGATAAGAGATATTGACGCATTCCGCGTCCTTCATTTCGGTTTCGCCGTCAGCTATGAGTGCAGCGATTGCAAAGCTCATGGCGATCCGGTGATCCAGATGAGAATCTAATTTGCCGCCGTGCAGCGGTCTGCCGCCGCGGATGATCATGCCATCGTCCGTAGGAGTTACATCAGCTCCCATTTTCTTTAAATTCTCAGTCACGATCGCGATCCGGTCGGATTCTTTTACCTTCAGTTCAGCCGCATCCTTGATCACGGTTTCGCCCTGTGCATAAGCTGCCATGACAGCCAGCACCGGGATTTCATCGATCAGTGTCGGGATGACATCCCCACCGATTTCCGTACCATGCAGGGTAGCAGAGCGTACGAGCAGATCTGCCGTCGGTTCGCCCTCGTCTACGCGGTTTAATAAAGTGATGTCAGCTCCCATCTGCTCAGCAATCCGTAAAATACCGTCTCTGGTCGGATTGATGCCTACATTGCGGATCAAAAGCTCGGAGCCGGGCACAATAGAGGCTGCAGCTATAAAATATGCTGCGGAAGAAATATCTCCCGGTACTTTGAAGTCGATGGCATGGAGTGCGGGCTCCGGATAGATTGTTGCAGTCGTATCTCTGCTTTCTACTTTTGCACCAAACATACCAAGCATCAGCTCGGAATGATTCCGGGAAAGTGCCGGTTCTGTCACACTTGTTGTGCCATCCGCATATAAGCCCGCCAGCAGGATCGAAGATTTGACCTGTGCTGATGCTACCTTGGACTGATAGTGGATCCCATGCAGGTGGCTTCCTGTAATGAGGAGAGGCGCACAGTCATTTCCGTTCTGGCTTTTGATATTTGCTCCCATCAGGGAGAGAGGTTCCATAATGCGGCGCATGGGACGTTTACAGATTGAAGCATCACCGGTCAGTGTTACAGAAAAATCCTGCGCAGCCAAAATGCCGGAGATCAGTCTGGTTGTCGTACCGCTGTTTCCGACGTCAAGTATTTGTGTCGGCGCAGTCAGACCATGCAGTCCTTTGCCATGTACCAGAATTTCATTTCCGTTGTTTTCAATCGGAATCCCCATTTTTTCAAAACAGGATATCGTGGAGAGGCAATCCGCTCCCTGCAGGAAATGCGTCAGTCTTGTTGTTCCTTCGGAAAGAGCACCGAACATAACGCCGCGGTGGCTGATGGATTTATCGCCCGGAACCGTTATTTCTCCCTGTAATCTGTTTGCTTTCTGAAAAATCATTGTATATTGTCCTTTCCGCCATCAGCTTACGCAAAAATCTGATAGCCGTTATCTTTTAATACACGGACAGCATCGTTTGCTGTCTGTTCATCGTAAAATTCAATTTTAAGTGCCCCCTGCTGAAACTCTCTGGAGTGCATAATACCGATGTTTTTGATGCTGAGATCGTGATCGGCAAGAATCGCGGCGGTCTGTGCGATAGAACCGGGTATATCAGGGATATCCACAAAAATGACATTGGTTTTTTTGATCGGACCGCGCCCTTCATTGGAGAAGCTGTCTCTGTAATTTTTGGCATCATCAAACAGATCATATAGCTTTTGGGCATCTTTGTTCTGAAGCTCTGCTTTTACCTTTTGCAGACTTTCTATATAAGAAGTAAGCAGCGTAAGGATGTTTTCGGTATTGGTCATACAGATCGACTGCCACATCACAGGCGAAGAAGAGGAGATGCGGGTAATATCCTTGAAACCGCCCGCAGCGATCATTTTCATCACACCTTCCGCACTGTCGGAATCGTGTACCAGATTGACAAGACCGGCAGAAATGATATGCGGCAGATGACTGACCGCAGCTGTCACATAATCATGCGTATGATAATCCATGATCAACGGGATCGCACCAATAGAGCTGATCAGCGTCTGCAGCCCCTGAATTGCCGTAACAGGACTTTCCTGTGTCGGTGTCAGAATATAATAGGCATTTTCCAAAAGACGTTCGCTGGCATTTTGATAGCCTGTTTTTTCACTGCCTGCCATGGGATGTCCGCCGATAAAGACGGAAGAGAGCCCTGCTTTTTCAATCGCAGCGTGCGTTGTCTGCTTGACAGATCCGACATCGGTCAGGATCGTGTCCGCATGCAGGCTTTGCCGGATCTGCCCGAGAAACTGATCGTTTTCGCTGACAGGTGCACATAAAAACAAATAATCGCAGTCAAAAAAAGAATCGGTCAGAGCTTCATAGGCCTCTGAAATAACACCGTCTTTCCGGGCAAGGGAAAGCCCGTTCCGGTCTTTGTCATATGCTTTTAAGATCATCTCGGGATATGCCTGGCGCAGTGCTTTGACGATAGAACCGCCGATCAGACCAAGCCCGATAAAACTACAGGTAACTTCTGCTTTTTTTGACATAGCTTATGTCCTTTCCGTTGTAAATTTCAATAGTATTTTAGCCCTTTAAAGTGCGAATGTCAATGGGATAGAAAATATAGAAATTTCTTGTGATTTTAACGAAAATATGTTGTAAAACAGTTTTATATTTAGTAAAATATACCCACAAGTGTTTGAATTGTTAGAAAATTCAAAATCGATCATAAAACGGAGGTAGCAGCTATGAATGTATACACAACAGAGAAGATTCGTAACATTGTTTTGCTTGGGCATGGGGGCAGCGGCAAAACATCACTTGCCGAAGCAATGGCATATCTTGGCGGTATCACATCCCGTATGGGGAAGGTAACGGATGGTAATACGGTCAGTGATTACGGAAAAGAAGAACAGAAACGGCATTTTTCCATATCTGCCTCCTGTATTGCGATCGAATGGGATGGCTGTAAGATCAATCTGCTGGATACACCCGGCTATTTTGATTTTGTAGGCGAGGTGGAAGAAGCGGTTTCCGCTGCAGACGCAGCGATCATTGTTGTTTCCGGAAAGGCAGGTATGGAAGTCGGTGCTCTGAAAGCGTGGGAGCTCTGCGAAAAGTATCATCTGCCGCGTATGGTATATGTATCCGATATGGATGTGGATCAGGCTTCCTATAAAGAGGTTGTGGAAGATCTGACACAGCTTTATGGTAAAAAGATAGCACCGTTCCATTTCCCGATCCGTGAAAATGAAAAGTTTGTCGGTTATGTGAATGTAGTCAGTGAAACGGGCTATCGCTGGGTAGGAAAAGAAGTGGAAGAATGTGAGATTCCGGATTACAGCAGACCGTATCTTGAAAAATACAGGGAAAGCCTGATGGAAGCAGTAGCTGAGACATCAGAAGAAATGATGGATCGTTATTTTGCCGGAGAAGTATTCTCCGACGCGGAGATCAGGGCTGCACTGCGCAATAATGTTGTAGATGGCAGTATTGTACCGGTTTCGATGGGCTCCAATATTTTATGCCAGGGCGTTTATACACTGCTCGATGATATCATCAAATATATGCCAAGTCCCGAAAACAGGGAAATTGCAGGCATTAACCTGAAGACGAATGAAATTTATGAGGCAGATTATGATTTTGCAAAAGCAAAATCCGCTTACATATTCAAGACGATCGTTGATCCGTTCATCGGTAAATATTCGCTGATCAAGGTATGCTCCGGCGTTTTGAAAACAGATGATCTGTTATATGACAAAGACAAAGATTCCGAAGCAAAGATCGGCAAGCTGTATGTACTGCAGGGCAATAAACCGATCGAGGTAAAGGAGCTGCATGCAGGGGATATCGGTGCGCTGGCAAAGCTGGCAGGTGCCCGCACAGGCGACAGCCTTTCTACAAAGGTAACACCGATCCAGTATGCAAAGGCAGAACTGTCCGTTCCGTATACGTATATGCGCTATAAGGTGGATAATAAGGCAGAGATCGATAAAGCAGCACAGGCACTTTCCAAGATGACACATGAGGATCCTACACTCAAGATCGTCAATGACAAGGAAAACGGGCAAATGCTGTTATATGGTATCGGTGATATGCAGCTTGAAATCGTACAGAGCAGGCTGCTCAATGAATATAAGGTAGCGATCACTCTTTCAGAGCCTAAAGTAGCTTACCGGGAAACAATCCGTAAGAAATCGGATGTGGAAGCCAAATATAAAAAGCAGTCCGGCGGACATGGACAGTACGGTCATGTCAAGATGCGGTTTGAGTCGTCCGGTGATCTGGAAAGCCCCTATGTATTTGAGCAGGAGGTAGTCGGCGGAGCAGTACCGAAGAATTACTTCCCGGCAGTAGAAAAGGGGCTGCAGGAGGCAACGGTGAAAGGGCCTCTGGCAGCGTATCCGGTTGTTGGCGTAAAGGGTATTTTATATGATGGTTCTTATCATCCGGTAGATTCTTCCGAAATGGCATTTAAAAAAGCAGCCATGCAGGCATTCAAGGATGGTTTCTTAAAAGCGGAACCGGTTCTGCTTGAGCCGATCGAAACGCTTTCCGTTACCGTTCCGGACAGCTATACGGGAGATATCATGGGTGATCTGAACAAACGGAGAGGACGCGTGCTTGGTATGCAGCCCATGCAGGGAGGCTGGCAGACGATCACGGCGGATATTCCGATGAGCAGTCTGTATGGCTATTGTACCGTACTCCGTTCCCTGACAGGCGGACAGGGCAGCTTCTCTTATCAGTTTGCGCGTTATGAGCAGGCGCCTTCCGATGTGCAGGCAAAAGAGGTGGAAAACCGTAAGAATAAGGTAGATTCCTTGACAGAATGAGCTGTGCTTTGTATAGTGGATAGTAAAATTACGCAGAAAGAGGCAAAAGTATGAAAAACTGGAAAAGATGGCTGCTCGCCATTTTACTGACACTTGTGATCGCATTTGTTTACTATTATATCAATCTGCCGGCGCTGAATATCCATTCAGCAGGCTTTTGGTGTTTTGTGATCCTGATGGTATTTGTATTCGCAATTGTATTATCGTTCCGCTCCGTCTGGAAAAGCGGGCATGTTTCCTTCGGGAAAAAGGGGCTGGATATCCAAAAAGGAACAATGGGTCCTTACAGGTATCTGTTTTATCTGGGCGGCGTACTTTTGCTGATCTTTCTGATCGGTTCTGTTCTTTCTTCGCCGATTATCAATGCGAAGAAGTATCAGAAGCTTATGCAGGTGAAGGAACGCGATTTTACAGCAGATATCAAAGAAGTGGATTTTAAAGGAATTAAATGTCAGCTTTGACTTCCTTGCGAAGCAGTATTATCGCAAGAAGGTTCGGTATTGCCATAAGACCGTTGAAAAGATCGGATACGTCCCATACGACTGTTGCCTTAATCACTGCTCCCACGAAAGCGGTAACAATGAAAATTGCAAGATATATGCCTACCCACTTCTTGGTGAAAAGATAAACGAAACAGCTTCTGCCGTATATCCACCAGCCTGTAACGGTTGTTATCGCAAAGATGAACGTTGCGATGCTGAGGAATGCACCGGCATATATCT
>ERZ809276.995-NODE-995-length-11228-cov-8.291685_pt1 | contig 11228 bp, 10 predicted proteins | sample MGYA00520512_ERZ809276 | MGnify/ENA primary metagenome ERZ809276 (study PRJEB31576, sample SAMEA3212661) | Homo sapiens | biome: human-gut; feature: human gut; material: fecal | place: Sweden | collected 2012 ...
TCAGACGTGTGCTCTTCCGATCTGCCTGGGACGGCGGGGCGGCGCGCCGCGGCCGGGTGCGCGTCGTGACGGGACACGGCGGCTTCATGCGCGGCGAATACCGCTACCGCGACCGGCTGTCGCCGGAGGGCTATGCCGTCGAGGCAGCCGATGTGCTCCGTCCCGCAGGCGAGGGGGCCTTCACCGTGCTGCGCTACATCGAAAACGGCCGCACGGCGGGCGTGGCCTGCGATGCGGGGGTTCGCACGGTCGTCACGGGATTCCCGTTCGAGGCGCTGACCGATGCGGCGCAGCGCGAGCGGCTGATGCGCGACGTGCTGGACTTCCTGCTCACGCAAAACAACAGATAACCGATACAACAAACTAAAAAACAAACTGTCATGTCACTCGAACAACAGATTTCCAAAGGGATCATGGAGGCCATGAAGGCCAAGGATACGGTGCGCCTGAGCGCGCTGCGCAACGCCAAGAAGTACATCATCGAGGCCAAGACGGCCGGTCCGGAGATTGCCGAACTGCCCGATGCCGACGTGCTGAAGATCATCTCGAAACTGGCCAAGCAGGGCACGGACTCCGCGGCAATCTACGCCCAGCAGCACCGGCAGGACCTGGCCGACGAGGAGCTGGCGCAGGTGGCCGTCTATGAGGAGTTTCTGCCCAAACAGCTCACGGCCGAGGAGCTGACGGCCGAGGTGAAGGCCATCATCGCCGAGGTGGGCGCCACGTCGATGAAGGAGATGGGCAAGGTGATGGGCGTCGCATCGAAGCGGCTTGCCGGCCGCGCCGATGGCAAGGATATTTCGGCCAAGGTCAAGGAGTTGCTGTCGTGACCTCCGGTACGGCGGGAGGTAAATCCAGGCAGCGAGCCGGACAAGAGGCCAATCCCGACAGCGAGCAGGCCGGCCGGTATGTCCGGTAAGATTCCGGCCGGGAGTTCCATGCTCCGTCGGGCCCGGTCCGGGGCCGCTCCAAGGCCGCGGCACAGCTGCGCCCGGAGCGGCGCCTGCGAATCGTTGAAAAGAAACCGAAAACCATGCACATACTCGAACACCTGCACCGCAACGTCAAGACCGTCGCCATGCCGTCGGCCATGATCGTCGGCGCCCTGCTGTGCCGCCCCGTCACGGCACTGGAGAGCTGGTCGGGACAGATGATTACCCCGACGCTCATTTTCCTGATGCTCTTCGTCACCTTCTGCCGCGTGAAGCCGAGCCAGATGCGGCCCTCGATGATGCACCTGTGGCTGCTGATAATCCAGATCGCGGCCTGCATCGGCGTCTACCTCGTGCTGCGGCCGCTCGACGAGGTCGTGGCGCAGGGGGCGATGATCTGCATCCTGGCCCCCGTGGCGATGGCGGCCGTCGTCATCGCCGGCATGCTCGGGGCCAACGTCGCGACGATGGCCACCTACAGCCTGCTCTGCAACATGGTCGTGGCCCTCGTGGCGCCCGTCATCCTCTCCTTCACCGGAACGGGAGCGTGCAGCTTCACGGAGATTCTGGCCCGCATCGCCCCGCTGCTCATCATGCCCTTCGCCGCGGCGCAGTTCCTGCGCTTCGTCATGCCGAAGACGGCGAAGTGGATCGGCGACCATAGCCAGATTTCGTTCTACATGTGGCTGCTGTCGCTCATCGTCATCATCGGCCGCACGACGGCCTTCATCATCGACCTGCACGGGGCCGACCTCTCGACCGAGCTGTGGCTCGCCTTCGCGGCGCTGGTGATCTGCCTCGCGCAGTTCAAGGCGGGCCGCGCACTGGGCCGCCGCTACGGCGATCCGGCGGCGGGCGGGCAGTCGCTCGGACAGAAGAACACGGTGCTGGCCGTCTGGATGGCCCAGGCGTTCCTCAACCCGATCTCTTCGATCGCCCCGACGGCCTACATCGTCTGGCAGAACATCGTGAACTCCTACCAGATCTACCGCAAGGACCACGAAAAGAGAGGATGGTAGACCGCAAGGGCGGGAAAAGGTTGTCGAATGTAAAAGGAGGCAGTTGCTCCGTCAGCGAAGGCTCCGTCAGCGAAGAAGCGGCTGTTGCTCCAGCCCGAGCAGCAGCCGTTTGGCCGCCAGACCGCCGGCATAGCCCGTGAGCGAACCGTCGCTGCCGACGACGCGGTGGCAGGGAATGAAGATCGAAAGGGCGTTGGCACGGTTGGCCGCGGCGACGGCCCGCACGGCCCGCGGGTGTCCCAGCTGCGCTGCCAGCCAGGCGTAGGAGCGGGTTGCGCCGAAGGGAATCGTCGTCAGCAACTCCCAAACCGCCCGCTGAAACGGCGTTCCGACGGTCAGCAGCGGGAGATCGAACACGCGGCGCTGCGCGGCGAAATATTCGTCGAGCTGCCGCACGGCACGGTCCAGCACGCAGCGATCGGCATCGTCGGGATTGTCGGGAAAGTTCGATTCGGGCTCGGCGGGAATGCCGGGAAGTCCGGTACCGGGCCGCAAACGCTCGTTGGGCCACTCCGCGAAGCGGACGTGCAGCCCCCGTTCGAGACGCCGCACCACGAAGTCGCGCGCCGGAACATCGGCCCAGTCGCAGAGACAGAGCCGACCGCCGAAGGCCCCGAGGCGCAGCACGCCGCACGGCGTTGCATGCAGGCACCAGCGGATCATGCCCGGGGTTTCACCGGCCGTTCCGGCGCCGTATCGATCGGATGCCACGGGCGGCTTTTATTTGCGGAAGATGAAGTAGACGGCCAGAATCAGGCAGAGGAATCCGGCGAGGTGGTTCCAGCGCAGCGAATCCGAGCGCATGAAGACCAGCGCGAAGACGGTGAAGACCGAGAGCGAGACGACCTCCTGGATCACCTTGAGCTCCCAGATCGAGAAGGGACCGCCGAATTCGGCGCTGCCGATGCGGTTGGCCGGGACCTGAAAGCAATATTCAAACAGGGCGATGCCCCAGCTCAACAGCACGATGGCCATGAGACCGAAGCGCTCGAGCCGCGATTTGAAGGCGATATGCCCGTACCAGGCCAGCGTCATGAAAGCGTTGGAGATGACGAGCAGAACGATGGTTGAAAGGCCGCGTAACATGGTGACGGTATTTGTTTTGAATACTCTTTTCCGTTTAAGGCGGTGCAAAAATAGACAATTTTTCAATACGTTGGCCTCTGTCCGGCGAATTTTGCCGCCGCAGGGTCCGAACATGCAGGGTTAAACAGAAAAAAAACAGCGCAGTCATGCAACGCAGAGCAAAAGAAGGAGAATATGCCCTCGTAACGGGCGCCTCGTCGGGCATCGGCCGGGCCTGTGCCGCGCAACTGGCCGCACGGGGCTACGGCGTGGTGCTGGTGAGCAACCGTGAGGAGGAGAACCGCACGGCCGCCCGGGAGATCGCCCGGCAGTACGGAGTCCCGACGCTGCCCCTTTGTCTGGACCTTGCCCGGGAGGACGCCGCGCAGCGGCTCCACGACGAGACCGCGCGCCGCGGACTGGACATCGCCGTATTGGTCTGCAACGCCGGGATGCTGCTCTTCGGGCTGACCGAGACGACGCCGCCCGAACGTCTGCGCACGATCGTGGCGCTCCACTGCACGACTCCCCTGCTGCTGTGCCGCCTCTACGCCCCCGAGCTGGTGCGGCGCGGCGGCGGAGCGATCCTGCTCATGTCGTCGGCCACGGCCTGGATGCCCTACCCCACGATTGCGGCCTACGCCGCGACGAAGAGTTTTCTGCACAGCTTCGCCCGCTCGCTCGACAGCGAACTCCGCGCCCGAGGCGTGCACGTCACGGCCGTCTATCCCGGAGCCGTCGACACGCCGCTCTACAACCTCTCCGACGCATGGCGGCGGCGTCTGCGCCGCTGGGGCGTGATGCTTCCGCCCGAGGCGGTGGCCCGCAAGGGGCTGAAGGCGCTCTTCCGGAGGCGGCACCGCTGCATTCCGGGACTCTTCACCAAGCTCTGCGTCGCCCTCTGCCGGATCGTCCCCGCCGCGGCAATCCGGCCCGCCCTGCGCATTCCGGCCCTCCGCCGGCTGCTGCAACGGAGCGAGTAACCCCGCCCGGGACGACGCCTCCCGAGATAAAAAGGCAGGGCCGCCCCTGCAAGGACGGCCCTGATGTCTTCGCGGCACGGCCGATCAGTCGGCAAGCAGGCGGTCGAGCCCCGGCAGGTCGGCGAAGGTCTCACCGATCACGTCGGCATCCGTCTCACGTTCGAGCACCTCGCGCGGCAGCGTCGTCGCCAGCGCCACGACGCGTCCGACACCGGCCCGGCGTGCCGACTCGATACCCGCCTTGGCATCCTCGAAGACGACGCAGTCGGCCGGAGCCATGCCCAGCGCCGCGGCAGCCGTGAGGTAGATCTCCGGATCGGGCTTGCAGCGCGTCACGCGGTCGCCCGAGATGCGGGCGTCGAAGAACTCCCCGATGCGGCACTTCTCCAGCACGAAATCGACATTCGCGCGGCAGCCCGACGACCCGACGGCGCAGCGCACGCCCGCCGCACGCAGCGACTCGAGCAGCGGAACAAGCCCCTTGACGGGGCGGATTTCCGGGGCGTAGATTTCGCGGTAGATCGCCTCCTTCTCCTCGGCCAGCGAGGCCAGGCCCCGCTCGCGGATCAGCTCCGCGGGCATAATCAGGCGCATGATGTCGTCGTTGCCCATGCCGAAGGCCTGCGAGAGCTTCTCCTTCCAGCCCGTGACGCCATAGCGGGCACAGAAGATTTCAAAGGCGCGCATATGCGCCAGCGTATTGTCGACGAGCGTGCCGTCCATATCGAAAAGCGCGGCTTTCTTCATGATCGTTTCATTTTCGAGCGGTCGCAACAAGAACCGACGGAAGGTCCTGCGACCCTCCGTCGGTAATCCGAACCGGTATCTTCTATTTGTTTTTCAATGTTTTGAGTACCTCGAGCAGCAGCGCCCAGAACTTGGGCACCGTGGCGATCTCGAGCCGCTCGTCGGGCGAATGCACGCCGCGCAGCGTCGGGCCGAACGAGACCATCTCCAGCTCGGGGTACTTCTCGAGGAAGAGCCCGCACTCCAGTCCCGCATGGATGGCCCGCACCTTGGGCTCCGTGGCGAAGAGGCGCTCGTAGGCGCTGACGGTCACCTTCAGCAGCTCCGAATCGGGGTTGGGCGCCCAGCCCGGATAGCCGTCCGAGTGGGCGACGTCGGCCCCGGCCAGCGCGAAGACCGACTCGACCATCTGCATGACGTAGGTCTTGGCACTCTCGACCGACGAACGCTGCGACGAAGTGACGACGATGCGGTTGTCCGACTCGAACTTCACCGACGCAAGGTTTGTCGAGGTCTCGACGAGCCCCGGCACGGCAAACGACATGGCAATGACGCCGTTGGGCACGCCGACAAGCGAGTAGACCAGCCCGAACTGCGTCTTGCGGTCGAGCACCTCGCCCACCTCGGGCATCTCGTTGAGCGTAATGCGGAAATTGGGTTCGCGGTGCTTGAATTCGGCCTGCATGTCGGCGGCGAAGAGGCGGTAGCGCTTGATGAAGTCCTCCTTGTAGCGGGTCGGCACGCCGAAGATGGCGTAGGCCTCGCGCGGGATGGCGTTGCGCAGGTTGCCGCCGCAGAAGTAGCTCAGGCGCAGCTCGCAGCTCTGCATGCCGTCCCACAGCAGGCGTGCGACGGTCTTGTTCGAGTTGACGCGCCCCTTGTCGATGTCGTCGCCCGAGTGTCCGCCCAGCAGGTCGGAGACGTCGACGCGGAAGAACGAGTAGTTCTTCGGCGCGGGCTCCATCGTGTAGCGGAACGTGGCGATCGTGTCGATGCCGCCCGCGCAGCCGATGAAGATCTCGCCCTCGTCCTCCGAGTCGAGGTTGATGAGGTATTTGCCCGAGAGCATCCCCTCGCCCAGCTCGAAGGCCCCCGTCAGGCCCGTCTCCTCGTCGACGGTGAAGAGCGCCTCGAGGGGTCCGTGCTCGACCGCGGGGTCGATCAGCGCGGCCAGCGCCGCGGCCATGCCGATGCCGCAGTCGGCACCGAGCGTCGTCCCTTCGGCCTTGACCCACCCGTCCTCGATGCGCGTGCGGATGGCGTCGTGCTCGAAGTCGAACTCCACGTCGGAGTTCTTCTCGCAGACCATGTCCATGTGGGCCTGGAGAATGACCGTCGGGCGATCCTCGTAGCCCGGCGTGGCGGGTTTGCGCATCACGACGTTGCCGATGGCGTCCTTGCGGTAGTCGATGTGGTGCTGTTTGGCGAAGTCGACCAGAAAGTCGATGATCCGGCCCTCCTTCTTCGAGGGACGCGGCACGCGCGTGATGGCATCGAACTGTTCCCAGACGATGCGGGGTTCCAGTGAGGTGATTTCCGACATAGCGAATATGTTTTTCGCAAAAATAAAAAAATTCCCTAACTTTGACAAACGTAAAGACGCGATTATGGAGTTCAGAATAGGACACGGATACGACGTGCACGCCCTCTCCGACGGCCTGCGGCTGGTGCTCGGGGGCGTGGAGATTCCTCACACGCAGGGGTTTGTCGCCCACTCGGACGGCGACGTGGCGATCCACGCCGTGTGCGACGCGCTGCTGGGCGCCGCGGCGCTGGGCGACATCGGGCTGCACTTTCCCGACACGTCGGACGACTACGCCGGCATCGACTCGAAGCTGCTGCTGGGGCGCGTGGCGGCGATGCTGCGCGAACGGGGCTACGAGATCGGCAATGTCGACTGCACGATCCGCATGCAGCGGCCCAAACTGCGGCCCTACATCGACGCCATGCGCGCGGCAATGGCCGGGGCGATGGGGATCGACACGGAGCGCGTGTCGGTCAAGGCGACAACGACCGAGCACCTCGGCTTCGAGGGGCGCGAGGAGGGGGTCTCCGTCTCGGCCGTGGCGCTGATTTTCAAACCCTGATATTGTAATTGGTTTATTCGAAACAAAATAAAAAGATAAATTATGGTATAAAATGCTATAAACGTGCTTATTAAGCACGACATAAAATATTTGTACGCATCGACTTTTCTACTTGCATCAGAAAATTGGACACTTTCGAACAAGTAAGGGACTAAAGTTGATGCTCGTGCTGTTTTCGGCGCGGGCATTTCTTCTGTCTTACTTGTGGGTCGTCCAATACCTCTGATGCAGACATGAGATATTGTCCGCGTTTTTTTTGTCTATTTTTTGAAATAACAGTACGAGACTTACATGGTCATGATACACATTGGACAACTAATCGAAGCAGAACTTCGCCGGCAGGAAAGATCCATTACTTGGTTTGCAAAAAAACTTTTTTGTGACCGAACCAATGTGTATAATATTTTTAAACGTCAAAGTATTGATACGGAAACGTTGTTAAGAATATCTCAAATTCTGCATCATGACTTTTTTGTTTACTATCAGGCAGAAATAATGAGGCATATCGAGGATATTTCGTCTGATATTCAGGATAGACAACAGTAAAAAAAATGCTACATTTTTGTGTAGAAATATGCAACACATATTATTCATATGAAATATTGAATCAATTTACCTTTGTAACGATAAAAAATTTAAGATATGAAAAAAGTACACTTCTTTTTTGCGATGCTCATGGCAACATTCGTCATGTGCTCATTTTCCTCGTGCAGTGATGACAAAGATGATATCTCTTCATCTAATTCAGCGATTGTCGGAAGTTGGCAGCAGACCAATAGCGCAGGGACATTGATTACTGTTAAATTTAATTCGAACAAAACCGGTGCTATCAAATACGTATATCCGGACGGGTCGGGTAATTCAACTGAAAACTTTGAATACGATTATCGGGAAGATGATAGATATTTGACCATTATCGGGTCACAATTGGGCGGATATTATGATGTTACGATAACCGCGAACAAACTTCGGTTGTTTTATATTGATGACGATTATATTGAACATTTCTACGAATTTACAAGAGTTAATTGAATACACGGCAAAAGGCTGATCCAATGAGGATCAGCCTTTGTTTTTGCTTCGGGGACGCGGGCGCGGCCCGTCGGGTCAATAGACCTTCGAGATCGTGCCGGTGTACTGCACGGGGTTGTACCACGGGTTGGTGATCGTGAGGTTTGCTCCGCCCGTGCGGGAGAAAAACTCGAAGGTGAAGGTGTAGGTCGAGGCCGAGAAGAGCGACGTAGAGAAGGTCACCATCCACCCCTCGTGGGTCTGCTCGGAAGTGTAGCCCGACAGGTTGGAGACCGTGTAGTTGATGACCGTCGAGTAGTAGGGCGGCACGTACCCCTTGACATAGGGCAGGCAGATGTCCGCCGTGCCGTCCCAGATCTGGACGCTGAAGGCCGGGTTCATGATCTGGCGCATGGGACCCGCGGGCTGCTGCTGCATGGTCTGGGGGTTGAACTGGAAGTTGCGCGACAGCACGAGCGAGTCGGTGAACTTCTCGTACTCGGCAATGCGGTCCGCACGGCGTTTCTCACGCACCTCGCGGCGCTCCTGCTTGGGCGACAGAACCTGCTTCTGTCCGATCACGGTGAAGGCCGCCGCGCACAGCAGCAGGCCCGTGACAACGATAATGACTGTTTTTTTCATAGCACATAAGGTGTTGGTATGGCCATGAAATGCAAAATCGGTGCCTGAACCGTCAGAGTCCCATCTTTTTCAGAAATTGTCCCGTATAGCTGCGTGCGCACTGCGCCACCTCGTGGGGCGTGCCCGCGGCGATGATCTCGCCTCCGGCGGCGCCTCCCTCGGGGCCGATGTCGATCAGGTGGTCGGCCACCTTGATGACGTCGAGGTTGTGCTCGATGACGATCACCGTGTTGCCGCGGTCGACGAGCTTGTTGAGTACATCGAGCAGCAGGCGGATGTCCTCGAAGTGGAGCCCCGTCGTCGGCTCGTCCAGGATGTAGAGCGTGCGCCCCGTGTCGCGCTTCGAGAGCTCGGCCGAGAGCTTGATGCGCTGGCTCTCGCCGCCCGAGAGGGTCGTACAGGGCTGCCCGAGGGTCAGGTAGCCGAGACCCACCTCCTGGATGGCCCGCAGCTTCTGGTGGATGTTCGGGATGTTCTCGAAGAACTCCACAGCCATGTTGACCGTCATGTTCAGCACGTCGTCGATGTTCTTGCCCTTGTAGCGCACCTCGAGCGTCTCGCGGTTGTAGCGGTGGCCGCCGCAGGCGCGGCAACGCACGTAGACGTCCGGCAGGAAGTTCATCTCGATGGTCTGCACGCCCGCGCCGCGGCACTCCTCGCACCGCCCGCCCTTGACATTGAACGAGAAGCGCCCCGCCTTGAAGCCGCGCACCTGCGCGTCGGGCGTCATCTCGAAGAGCTTGCGGATGTCGGCGAAGACGTTGGAGTAGGTCGCGGGGTTCGAGCGCGGCGTGCGGCCGATGGGCGACTGGTCCACGACGACGAGCTTGTCGATGTGCTCGATCCCCTCGATCGAGTCGTATGCGAGCGGCTGGTCCAGCGAGCGGTAGAGCGCCCGGCTCAAAATAGGCCGCAGCGTCTCGTTGACGAGCGTCGACTTGCCCGAGCCGCTCACGCCCGTCACGCAGATGAACTTGCCGAGCGGGAACTCCGCGTCGATGCCCTTGAGGTTGTTGCCGCGGGCGCCGCGGATGACGATCCGCTCGCCCGTGCCGGGGCGCAGCGTCGCGGGGATTTCGATGCGGCGGCGGCCCGTAAGGTAGTCCGCCGTGATGGTGTCGGCCTTCACGATCTCGTCGAAGGTTCCCGCGGCGACGATCTGTCCGCCGCGGCGCCCGGCCTTCGGGCCCACGTCGACGATGAAATCGGCGGCGCGCATCATCTCCTCGTCGTGCTCGACGACGATCACCGAGTTGCCGGCGTCGCGCAGCTCCTCAAGACTGCGGATCAGGCGCTGGTTGTCGCGCTGGTGCAGGCCGATCGAGGGCTCGTCGAGGATGTAGAGCACGTTGACGAGCTTCGAGCCGATCTGCGTGGCGAGGCGGATGCGCTGGCTCTCGCCGCCCGAGAGCGAACGCGACGAGCGTGCGAGCGACAGGTAGCCCAGCCCCACGTCCATCAGGAAGCGCAGCCGCTCGCGGATCTCCTTGACGATCTCCTGCGCGATCCGGCGCTCCTTTTCGGAGAGGTACTCCTCGATGTGGTCCATCCAGCAGGCGAACTCCTCGATCGAGAGGGCCGAGACCTCGGCGATGTTCTTCCCGCCGATGCGGAACTGCAGGGCCTCCTTGCGCAGGCGCGTGCCGCCGCAGACCGAGCACTTGCGGTAGACGAGGAACTGCTCGCGCCACTTCTGCCCGCGTTTTGACTCCTCGTCCTCCGTGCGGCCGATGTACTCGGCGACGCCCTCCCACGAGAGGAACTGCCGCCCGCCGGCCGGGGAGCTGAACTCCGAGAGGTCGACCGTCAGCGGCTCCGAGTCGCCGTAGAGCACGGCGTTGAGCGCCTCCTCGGAGAAGGTCTCGATCGGATCGTCGAGCGTGAAGTCGTAGCGGCGGCCCAGCATTTCGAGGATGGCGAAGAGCATGTTGTTGCGGTACTTGCCCAGCGGTTCGACGGCCCCCTCGCGCAGCGAGAGCCGCTGGTCGGGGATAATCTTGGCCAGGTCGAAGACGGCCTCCTCGCCCAGCCCGTTGCAGTGCGGGCAGGCGCCCTTGGGCGAGTTGAACGAGAAGGTGTGCGGCGCCGGGTCCTCGAAGGCGATGCCTGTCGTGGGGCACATCAGGTGGCGCGAGTAGAAGCGCTGCTGCTCAGTGCCGTAGTCGTAGACGGCCATCGTCCCCTTGCCCTGGCGCATCGCCTCCTTGAGCGAGGTCATCAGCCGGTCGCGCGACGCCTCGCCCACCTGCAGCCGGTCGACAACCAGGTCGATCGTGTGGATTTTGTAGCGGTCGAGGCGCATGCCGGCCGAAATTTCGCGGATCTCGCCGTCGATGCGGGCGTAGATGTAGCCCTTTTTGGCCAAGGTCTCGAAAAGCTCGCGGTAGTGGCCCTTGCGGCCCTTGACGATGGGAGCCATCAGGGCGATGCGCCGCCCGGCGAAGTTCTCCAGAATGAGCTCCGCGATGCGGTCGTCGCTGTAGTGGACCATCTCCTCACCCGTCACGGGCGAATAGGCGCGCGACGCCCGCGCGTAGAGCAGACGCAGGAAGTCGTTGATTTCGGTGACGGTGCCGACCGTCGAACGGGGGTTCTTGTTGGTGGTCTTCTGCTCGATGGCCACCACGGGGCTCAACCCCGTGATCTTATCCACGTCAGGACGCTCCATCGTGCCGACGAACTGCCGGGCGTAGGTCGACAGCGTCTCCATGTAGCGGCGCTGCCCCTCGGCGTAGATCGTGT
>ERZ809276.1013-NODE-1013-length-11093-cov-6.693151_pt1 | contig 11093 bp, 10 predicted proteins | sample MGYA00520512_ERZ809276 | MGnify/ENA primary metagenome ERZ809276 (study PRJEB31576, sample SAMEA3212661) | Homo sapiens | biome: human-gut; feature: human gut; material: fecal | place: Sweden | collected 2012 ...
GGCACCATGCTGGCACAGTTCGGAGGCTGATCAGTATAAGCTGATGAGTCTGGTTGAATTAAAACGAAAACGCTCCTTTACGGGGGCGTTTTTTGCTGTGTAAATTTGGAAAAGGAATTGGGGAAACGGGACGGTTGGAGTGATGGGGTGCCGATTCTTTCGTCCTCAAGGCTTTGGCGTGATAGCTCGTTTGCTGATGCTTTGGATGATTGGCGGAAGCCGGAAATCAGTTGATAAAAGACGGAAAAGGTTCACCTTTCCGTAAAATGTCATTCAGAGCAGTTATAAAAATGCTTTATGAGAAAAAGGTAAATGGAAATATGAAACGGAGCGAAGAATCTATTATGCCGGTGACAGCTTACGGCTTTCCTCACCACGGTAACAGATCCTTCACATTCGTTCAGGATGACGCCTTACCAATTTTCCTCACCACAGGTATAGATCCTTAGCATTCGTTCAGGATGACGCCTTTCGTTCTCCGTCATCATGACGTTTTCCGTTCCCCATCGTTAGTGACGTGCTTTCCCGAAATCGTCATTCAGAACGGAGGTAAGAATGCTGTGTGGGAAAGACGGGAAACGGGACAGTGACACCGAGTGAAGAATCTATGACTCTGTTGACAGCTTACGGCTTTCCTCACCACAGGTATAGATCCTTAGCATTTTCTTTGGATGACGCCTTTCGTTCTCCGTCATCATGACGTTTTCCGTTCCTCATCGTTAGTGACGTGCTTTCCCGAAATCGTCATTCAGAACGGAGGTAAGAATGCTGTGTGGGAAAGACGGGAAACGGGACAGTGACACAGAGTGAAGAATCTATGCCTCTGGTGACAAGCTTACGGCTTCCCTCACCACGGTAACAGATCCTTCGCTGCCACTCTTGGCTTCTAGCTTCTAGCTGCTAATAGCGATTGACTATCTGAATTCGATAAATCAACTGCCTATACGGAACAGTTATTCCTGCTTTGATTTTGCAAGGATGACAGGCAAGGAGAGGGTCATAAATACAGATACTGTTCTCTGCATAGCCCTGATGACACTAAGCGGTATACCCGTCGGGAACGATATTCAAGGCGGGCGGTGATTAACCGATATTTTGTCGGGGATTCCGTTTTTGATTATTAAATCGATTTTTATTCATATAAAAATATCATATAAGTGTCATGAAGGCGTATAGATAAAATATTGCAATTTGAAGAAAGATAAAATATTATATAGATAAAAGTGAATATGATATAGATTCTCATATTTATTTTTATCTATTAATGAAAGGATGTGCTTTATGCAGGAAGGAATTAATAATTTATTTGCAGGAGCTGTTTTTCTGGCCGGTGTGCTGTCCTTCTTTTCGCCCTGTGTATTTCCCCTTCTTCCGGTTTACTTGGGAAAGCTGGCGGAGGATCCCGGGACGAGGTCGTTTTCTTTTTTTGGACTGAAGGTATATGTATCTCCACTGGTAAAAACCGTTTGCTTTATTACCGGGTTATCAACGGTGTTTTTCAGTCTCGGGTTTGGGACCGGTTTTTTCAGCCACATTTTTTATCATCCCTATACGCCGTATGTCATGGGTGGTATCGTCATACTTCTCGGGCTGCATCAGATGGAGCTGATTAATATTAATTTTCTCCAGCGGCAGAAGAAGATCGAGCTGGACGGGAAGCGTCAAGGCGGTATTCTCGGCGCGTTTCTTCTGGGGCTGACTTTCAGCTTCGGCTGGACGCCCTGTGTGGGACCTGTGCTGGGGGCGGTGCTTGCTGTGGTGGCTTCTGAAAATGGAAGCGCTCTGTATGGCGGTCTTTTGATGGCGGTGTACGCTGCGGGGATGGCGGTCCCTTTCCTGATTCTGGCAGTGGCATCTTCCTGGCTTTTGAAGTACAGCAGTCACGTGAAGCGCCATATGGTCTTGCTGAAAAAGATTGGCGGCGTGCTGATCATTCTTATGGGGATCCTGCTTATGCTTGGCAAGCTGGATATGCTGGCGGCAGTTATTTCTTGAAATATTTCACAGATTTGTAAACAGGAGGTTTATCATGATGAAAATTTCTTATAAAAAGTTTGGAGCGTTTGCGGCAACAGCCGTTTTGGCAGGGATTCTGGCGGGATGTGGATCCGGTATGAATGCGGATGCAAATGACATGGCCCGCCCCGCGGCGATGCAGCAGGAAAAGGCAGCCGGCCGCACACAGAATTTTATGGATGCAAAGGATGCGGATTTCATGCTGACCGATGTAAATGGAAAAGAACACAGACTTTCCGATTACAGGGGGAAAAAGGTGTATATCAAGTTCTGGGCTTCCTGGTGTTCTGTATGTATGGCTACGCTGGCTGATACGGATATGCTGGCGGGAAGTGACGATAAGGATTTTGTTGTTCTTTCCGTTGTGGCGCCCGGATTTGGCGGTGAAATGAAAAAAGAGGATTTCGTAAAATGGTATAAAGGTCTCGGCTATAATAATCTCCCCGTGCTTCTTGACGAAGGCGGCGCGGTGACGAAGAAATACGGTATTCGTTTCTATCCGTCGGCGGCTCTGATTGATACAGAAGGAAATGTGAAGATGCTCCGTCCGGGGCATATGAGCAAAGAATCGCTTGCTATGGAGATGAAGGGGATTTCGTAAAGGAGGATTATGATGAGAACGGCAGGAATTTTAGGAAGTCTTGCGATCATTGCGGCAGCCGGTTTCGGCTGGTATTCGATGGCAATGACTCCATCTTCAGGCAGCGGGGAAAAAGCGCCTGTGGGGGTAAGCCTTGAAGAAAGTATGAAGAAAGAAATGGCGGTGAAAACAGTGAATAAGGAAAATTTACGGGATATGTACCTGGCGGGAGGCTGTTTCTGGGGACTGGAGGAATATTTTTCCCGTGTGGACGGCGTAGTGGACGTGGTTTCCGGTTATGCCAACGGGAAAACGGACAAGACGGATTACGAACATATAGGGCAGACAGATCACGCGGAAACGGTTCATATTTCTTATGATGCTTCCAAAGTTTCCTACAGGGATCTGCTGCTTTACTACCTCCGGGTGGTGGATCCTACAAGTGTGAACCGTCAGGGAAATGACCGCGGGCGCCAGTATCGGACGGGCATTTATTACACCACTGATGAAGAAGGGGCGGTGGTCCGGGAAGTACTTGATGAAAAGCAGAAATCCCTTTCCGGTAAAATCGCTATCGAGGTGGAACCGCTCCGTCATTTTGTGCCGGCGGAAGAGTACCATCAGGATTATTTAAAGAAGAACCCCGGCGGTTACTGCCATATCGATGTAAGCAGGGCGGCGGATCCCGTGATTGACGGCTCCCTGTATCCGAAGCCTGACGAGGAAACCCTCCGCAGCCTTTTAACGGCAGATCAATATGCTGTCACGCAGGAAGGCATGACGGAAAGAGCTTTTTCCAATGAATATTTCGATAAATTTGACCGCGGCATTTATGTAGATGTGGCGACGGGAGAGCCGCTCTTTTCCTCCCGTGACAAGTTCGAGTCGGGCTGCGGCTGGCCGAGTTTCACGAAACCGATTTCTGCCGATGTGGTGAATTACAAAGAAGACCTGAGCTATAATATGCGGCGTACAGAAGTGCGGAGCCGTATGGGAGAATCCCATTTGGGGCATGTGTTTGATGACGGTCCCCGGGACAGAGGCGGTCTCCGGTACTGCATCAACAGCTTGGCGATCCGGTTCATTCCCGAAGCGGATATGGAAAAAGAAGGCTACGGTTATTTGTCCGGCGTTTTATAATTTTAAGAAATATTTTTGACTAAACCGTGCCTTGCGGTATAATATATAAATTGGTAAAGCAGTTATACTTAAAAGGCAGGGTAAAAATATGCAGATGATTGATTTGTCCGGCGTCAAGGACTTCAATGCCGCTCGTTTCCTCATTTATTGGCTGGTAGCAACAGTCATTGCCATTCTCGTGGCATACAATATCGACCCTCAGAAAAAGCTGGTCTGGTTCAGACAGCGCAGTGACAACGGGTTCATGGTCCGCCGCGGCTGGTTTGGGAATTTCAGCCTGCTCGGCGTCCCCCGTTCCAAGATGGGCTTTGCCATTACGGCAGGTATTTTCATCGGGGCGGGTATTGTGTGGGCGCTGCTTATCTTTATGATTCTTCCGGTACTCGGCTATCATGTGTAAGCCTTGTTTTTCCTTATTAAGTAAATATGTTTTCTGCGTATGGCACAGGGGCAGGAAATAGTATCGGACCTGGTATTTTCCGGGTCCGTTTTTTGTAAGGCTGTTTATTTGCGGGGAGAGATTTATGACAAGCACGGAAACAATTTTTAAGGAACTTTTTGCAGGGGTTATGGAGATGTCGGATCCTGCTGTCTGGACTATGTTCGCCATCGGCGGGATTCTGATCTGGCTCGGAGTGAAAAAGGATTATGAGCCGGTGCTTCTCTTTCCTATGGGAGTGGGCTGTATATTGGCGAATATACCGGGGCATTTTGCCGTTATCCCGGTGGGAGGCGGGGAGCCGGGCTTTTTGCAGGTTCTTTATGAAGCGGGAATTGCCAATGAGCTGTTTCCTGTCATGATTTTTGTGGCGGTAGGCGCGATGTGTGATTTTACGCCGCTTATCCGCCAGCCTTATGTCATGCTTTTTGCGGCAGCGGCCCATTTAGGTATTTTTGCAGCGGCGCTTCTGGCATCAGCTTTTGGATTTCCTTTCAACCAGGCGGCGGCGATCGGTATCATCGGCGCGGCGGACGGTCCGACGACGATTTTTGTGGCGCAGAAATTTGCTGCAGAACTTCTGGCGCCCCTCACGGTGACAGCATTCTGCTATATGTCCCTTGTCCCGATTATCCAGCCGCCCATTATCAGACTGCTGACGACAAAGCAGGAAAGACGTATCCGCATGGCATATAAAGAAGAGAAACCCGTGTCATGGACAGCACGTTTCCTTTTCCCTTTTATGGTGGTGCTTTTTGCAGGTATTCTGGCTCCTATTTCCGTACCGCTCATCGGCGCGCTCATGTTCGGCAATATGCTGAAAGTATCGGGCGTTGTGGATTCTCTGGCAAGTACGGCACAGAATGAACTCGCCAATCTGGTGACACTCTTTCTCGGTATTACGGTAGGCGCTACGATGACGGCGGAAAATATCCTGACATTTGATGTCCTGAAAATCCTTATCCTTGGTGCGGCGGCGTTCGTTTTCGATACGGTGGGCGGCGTGCTTTTTGCAAAGCTGGCAAATCTCTTCCTGAAACAAAAGCTGAATCCCATGATCGGAGCCTGTGGCATTTCCGCGTTCCCCATGTCGGGGCGCGTTGTTGCCAAGATGGCTTTGAAAGAGGATCCTTCCAATTTCATCATCCAGCACGCCATGGGCGTCAATGTGGCGGGACAGGTTGCTTCCGTCGTCGCCGGCGGCCTTGTGCTTGCTCTTATTCCCGTTTTGTCATAAAGGAGGAACTATGTCAAGTTTGGACGCTTCCGTTTATCTTCTGGTTATCGCATATCCCCTGCTTTTCGTAGTGATGGCTGTTTTTATGGGACTGACGTACTTCCTGCGCAGGGTATTTCCCGGAGACTGAAGAAGCGGGATTTCCTTCCGGCCGCGGTTTGCGGGGAGGGAGAAAAAGTTTTATACTGTACCTATGTGAAAATAATTCTCTTTTAGGAGGCAGAAATGAAAGAAACATACAGCAGAAGCAAATCCGTCTGGCAGCGGATGAATGCCCGTGAGCGCAAGGCCGCCATGGCATACGGTGAAAAATACAAGGCGTTCCTTGATACGGCACGCACGGAAAGACTGGCAGCAGCGGAAATTATCCGCCGTGCGGAAGAAAAGGGATTTAAACCTGTCTATGCCATGAAGTCGCTCAAAGCGGGAGACAAGGTATATTGGAACCAGAAAGATAAATCCGTTATTTTAGCGGTGATCGGGAAAGAACCCGTCCATGAAGGCATCAAAATCGTAGGATCCCATATTGATTCGCCCCGTCTGGATCTGAAAGCCAATCCGGTTCATGAACAGGACGGCATTGTGTACTTCCGTACCCACTACTACGGCGGGATTAAGAAATACCAGTGGACCTGCATTCCGCTGGCGCTCATCGGCGTGGTATTCACGAAAGACGGTAAAAAAGTGGATATCAATATCGGACTGAAAGACAGCGATCCGGTTTTCTATGTATCCGACCTGCTTATCCATATGGCGCAGGACCAGATGAAAAAGACTTTGGCGGAAGGGATTACCGGAGAACAGCTCCAGGCTGTCGCGGGTACTCATTCTGAAGAAGGGCAGACACCGAAAGACGCCATCATGACGCTTTTGAAAAAGGAATACGGGATTGAAGAGGAAGACTTCGCCGCCGCCGAATTGGAACTTGTTCCCGCCACAAAGAGCCGCGACGTCGGATTTGACCGTTCCCTCATTGCTTCTTACGGACAGGACGACCGCGTATGTTCTTACGCGAATCTGGAAGCCATCCTGGACGCGAAACCCGGTGTGAAGACCCAGGCCGCTCTTCTTACGGATAAGGAAGAAATCGGATCTTATGGAAATACGGGAATGGAATCTTCCTATTTCGTGAAATTTGTGATGAAACTCCTTGCGCTGCAGGGACAGGAAAGCCTTCTTGATTTCTATGAAACCATGGAAAACAGCGAGATGCTTTCTGCTGATGTGAATTCCTGTCTTGATCCTATGTTCCCGGAAGTTTCTGAAAAAGACAACGCTTCTTTCCTGGGATACGGGGTTAACCTGACCAAGTACGGCGGTTCCCGCGGCAAGGCAGGCAGCAATGATGCCAATGCGGAATTTTTGCAGAAGGTCAGAAAAATCTTTAATGATGCCGGTGTATGCTGGCAAATCGGCGAGCTGGGAAAAGTCGACCAGGGCGGCGGCGGAACAATTGCTTTCATGATGGCGAACTGGGGCGCGGAAGTGGTGGACTGCGGCACGTCCATGTTGTCCATGCACGCTCCCTGCGACCTGCTGTCCAAGGCAGACGCTTACGAAACGTACCTGGCGTACAAGGCATTCTTTGAAAGCAGGTAAGAACAAAAAAAATCATCGTTTCGGAAGGGGCGGTGATTTTTTTTGTGGGAAAATCCCGCTTATCTGTTTCATAAGAGCCGCATGTATCCCTCACATGGAAGAAAAGTATTTCCGTTGTTGACTACCGGCCGGTACTGCGTTAAGATATCTGACAAGACGATCATGGCAGGATGTTGCAGACACAGGAAGGATAGCAGTGCAGGAGGAATCAGAATGGATGAACATCAGTCCGGCGTAAAGCTGGGAGAAGCGTTGGAAGCAAAAAAAGAACTTGATGCGAAAGCGCAGAAAATACTTGAGGAGAAGGAAGCGGACTCCCGTATGAGGACATATACGGGACCGTTAGGCAGGGCGGTAGCCGTACTGCTGTGCGTGTGGACGGCATTCCAGCTGTATTTCACGACCATCGGGGCAATCAGTGCCGTCAATCTGCGGGCGATCCACTGTATCTTTCTTCTTGTTTTTACATTTTTATTATTTCCGACGTTTAAAAAGGAAAAGCGGAAAAGAAAGCTTCCGCCCCTTTGGGACGTGGCATTTATCCTTTGTTCCGCAGGCAGCTTCCTGTATCTCATTTTGAATTATACCCGTATCGCCCGGACGGGAGGGCGTATTTCCGATATGGAGGCAGCCATTGCCTTAGTTGCGGTGGTTTGCGTTTTTGAAGCGGCCCGGCGGGCATCGGGAAATCTGGCGGTACTTGCAGGAATTTTTCTTGCGTATAACTGGTTCGGTGCGTACCTGCCCGGCTATCTCGGTCATAACGGTTTCACTTTGAAGCGCGTGCTGATTACCCAATTCTGGGGAACGCAGGGTATTCTCGGCACGGGCATCGGCGTTTCGGCGACTTACATATTTCTTTTTGTCGTTTTTGGTGCGTTTCTGAAATATTCGGGCTTTTCCAAATTCATTAATGATTTTTCGCTGACCCTTGTGGGAACGACTTCCGGCGGTCCCGCGAAGGTGGCGGTCATCGCGTCGGGCCTTATGGGGATGATTAACGGTTCTGCCATTGCCAATGTGGCGACGACGGGGACGATTACGATTCCGCTCATGAAACGGATCGGATATAAAAGCGAATTTGCAGGCGCCGTAGAAGCGGTGGCCTCTACCGGCGGACAGTTCACACCGCCGATTATGGGGGCAGTCGGTTTTGTCATGGCGGAGTTTTTAAACCTGTCCTACACCTATGTGGCACTGGCAGCTGTCACACCGGCGCTGCTCTACTATATCGGCCTGCTTCTGGCGGTTCATTTTGAAGCGAAACGGCTCGGACTTTCAGGGATCGCCAGGGAAAATATTCCCGATGCATTGTCGGTGATAAAAGAACAGGGACATCTTGTCCTTCCTCTGGTGAGCCTTATCGGGCTGATGTTTACGGGATTCACGCCGCTTTATGCAGCGGTTATTTCTATTTTCATCACTGTGGCGGCAAGCTGGCTCTGCAAAGAAACAAGAATGACAGGAGATAAGATTATTGCCGCTGTCATTGAGGGCGCGCGGAGCGCCGTTTCCGTAGGGGTATGCTGCGTCATCATCGGCGTCATTATCGGTACGGTCACACTGACATCCATGGGACTGAACATGGGCTATCTCATTCTGTCTCTTCTGCAGGATAATCATGTGTACCTTGCCGGTTTCCTTGTCATGATCATGTCCGCTATTTTGGGGATGGGCGTTCCCGGCGTCGCGGCGTATGTCATTGTCCAGGCGGTTGCTGTTCCTGTCCTTATCAAGGCGGGGGTGCTGCCTCTTATTGCCCACATGTTCTGCCTGATTTATGCCTGCCTTTCCAATATCACGCCGCCTGTAGCCATGTCAGCCTATGTGGCGTCTGGGATTGCCGGTTCTGATCAGACGAAGACGGGACTTATGGCGGTGCGTCTCGGGCTTATCGGTTTTATTATTCCTTTCTTTTTTCTGGATAATCCCGTTCTTCTCATCGGTGTCGATCCGGCGGCGACCGCCGTGGAAACCCTTTGGGCTGTTTTCAGCGCGGCGGTGGGGACGTTTGCCCTCGTCGGCGCATTGGAAGGCTGGATTCTATGCAAGTGCGGATGGGCGGAACGGATTGTACTTTTCATTGCTTCGCCGCTTCTCCTTTTTCCCGGAACGATGACAGACTTTGTCGGATTTGCAGGGATTGCCGCGGTTATAGGATTCCAGTTCCTGCAGCGGAGAAAAGAAACTTGATTTCCCCTGACACAGGGGTATACTTATGATAATCATTTATTTTCTGCAGCATGGGAGGATGGAAAAATGAACATGAAGCATTTGAAAAAAGCGGCGGCGGTTTCACTGGCGGCTTTAGCCGCAGCAGGGATGATAGCAGGCTGTGGCGGAGAAAAGAAAGCATCGGCGCCGTCATCACAGCCGGCAGCGCAGACGGTGAAAATTAATTTTCCGACGGCTGGCGCGTCAGGCGCCCTGTATGCGGTGGGGGCGGCAATCACCAATATGTGGAACAATAACGTTCCCGGTGTGCAGGCAGCGAGCCAGGCTTCCGCAGGCGGAATTGCCAACCTGAATATGGTTTCCGACGGCGAAGCGCAGGTGTCCATCGCTATTTCCAGCAATGTGTACCAATGTCTCAACGGGACGGACAGTTTCAAAGATCATCCTTATAAAGATTTGAAAGTGATTGCCGGTCTTTACATGAATCCGAACCAGGTGGTGGTCACTGCCAAGTCGGGCATTCAGACTTTGGCTGATGTAAAAGGAAAGCGTTTTGCCGTAGCGTCGGCAGGATCTTCTGTATATAACGAAAGCAATGCCCACTTCACCGCGGCGGGACTGAAATTTCCTGATGACATCCAGGCGGAGTACATTACCTTTACCGATGCTGCCGATATGCTTCAAAACGGCTCTATTGACGGCGCGTGGATCATGAGCGGCGTTCCCGCTTCCGCCGTCACCCAGGCTTTGACCGGCGGCGCACACCTGGTAGATATCGATGATCAGCTCGTGAAAGAACTGAAAGCGAAGTATCCCTGGTATGCAAGTTATACTATCAAGGCGGGGACCTATCCGAACCAGGACAGAGACGTCCATACCACGGCGGTTAAAATGGTTATGTTCACCCGCGGGGATATGCCGGAAGATGTGGTGTATAATCTGACGAAAGCTTTCTGGGAACATATCGACGAACTGGGGCAGGCACAGAAGAACCTGAAAGGCCTCAAGCCGGAAGACGCGGTGAAAGATATCGCAGGTGTGCCGCTCCATCCCGGCGCTGAAAGATACTATAGGGAAATCGGTGTATTGAAATAAGGAATAGAAAGAAAACATCGTCTTTACAGGGGCGGTGTTTTTCTTTTGAAACTGCCCGGTGAGCATGTACCGGCAGCGAACATTCTCATTATGACACTTTCCGTTCCCCATTGTTGGTGACACTCTTTTCTCTAATCGTCATTCTGAACGGAAGTAAGAATTCTTTGTGAGAAAGATGGGGAAATAGAACAGCGACACAGAGTGAAGAATCTATTACCCGGATGGCATCTTCCCGCTTTCCCCACCACGGTAATAGATCCTTCGCTCGTGCTCAGGATGACGATTAGCGTTTCCTGTCATCATGACGCTTAACGTTTTCCATCATAGTGATGCTTAATGTTTACCCTCATTGTGACGACTTCCGTACCCCGTCATTCAGAGCTTTGGAAAGAATACCGTATGAGAAAGCAGGGAGGCAGCAATATGATACAAAGCGAAGAATCTGTCACTCTGATGACAGCTTACCATCATCCTCATCATGCCAGCAAATTTTTCACATTCATTCGGGATCACGTTTTACCGTTTTCCTTACTACGACAGCCGATTCTTCGCTAATACGCATAATGACGCCTTACCATCCCCGTCAGTTCTGTGACTGCTGCCTTTTGCCGAAGAAAGAGGGGCGCTCAAATTTAAAATATTTTCCCCAAAACTATTGACAAGGAAATCCTCATTCGCTAAAATAATCACAATATTTAAAAGTGTTGAGGGAAAAAAGTAAATTTCCTTTCCCGGCGCAGAGAACCGATGGATGGTGAAAATCGGTGCGGGCAGGAAGTCGAAGTTCTTTCCTGAACTGCTTTGCTGAAATA
>ERZ809276.1018-NODE-1018-length-11064-cov-3.777001_pt1 | contig 11064 bp, 10 predicted proteins | sample MGYA00520512_ERZ809276 | MGnify/ENA primary metagenome ERZ809276 (study PRJEB31576, sample SAMEA3212661) | Homo sapiens | biome: human-gut; feature: human gut; material: fecal | place: Sweden | collected 2012 ...
TAGACTTTCCCACTCTCAAAAAGATGATCCACTTTTTGAGAGTGGGAAAGTCTACAATGTTGGCACGTTAGAGGTCAAAGCGGAAGAAACGGTTTTCTTGGAAGAGGGCAGCGTTGTCTGTGGTTGCGTGAATGCTTTTTTCGCCCACGGCATGAGAATTTTAGGAAACGGCATTCTGAATGGTTGTGTCTGGCATCCGAAAGAAGAAAACGGTGGCGGCAGACCAATGATTCGAATGGTGTTTTGCGATGATGTGAAGATTCAAGGCATCACCATGGTGGACGGTGGTTCGTGGCACCTGGTTCCTGGCGCTTGCCGGAATGTGGAGATTGAGGATGTAAACATCATGTCTCGAGTTTGCACGGGTGACGGTATCGATATTGTAGGCTGCGAAGACGTAACCATGCGAAACTCCTTTATTCGCGCTTCGGATGACTGCGTGTGCATCAAAGCTGCAAGTTATCCCGACCCTGCTGCCAATAGGGATGTGAAGAATATTCTGGTAGAACACTGCGTTTTGTGGAATGCAGAACCCGGTAACGCCGTGGAAATCGGATATGAAGTGCGCTGCGATGAGATTAGCGACATCACATTCCGAGATCTGGACATCGTTCATTGCGAGTATGAGGGTAATCAGTCTGGCGGCGTGCTGACCATCCACAATGCAGATCGCGCTCACATTCATGACATTGTGTATGAAGATATCCGCGTTGAAGATGCTCAGGAAAAGTTTGTCGACATCAAGGTATTGGATTCCAAGTACTCATTGGATCGAAAACGCGGAAGTGTCGAAAATATATATTTCCGTAACGTGGAAATTCTGAATGGTAATTTCCCTGTTTCTATTATTCGCGGTTTTGAGATGCATACGGAAATGAGTCGCCCCCGAAATATCTATTTTGACAATGTAGTGGTTTTAGGCAAAAAAGTCGAATCTCCCAGCGACTTGCATATGGTGGTGGAACTCTCTGATGATATTTTGTTTAATGGTACGGCACACGCAAAAAGAAATCCATTCTAATTGATATGCAGGAGTCCCGATAACTAGGAAAGAAAGTCAGCGTCTTTTAGATGCTGGCTTTCTTTTATAAAGAGACCTGCTTGGCTAGGCAAGTGGTTCCGGTTTCATAGGGTATCTCAAGGAAAAAGCGGCTCATGATGAATGAATATCGGGATGCATGGCAGAGCAATAACAATTGATTCCATGTGTTGATGAACGGTTAAATTCTTTTTCAAAACAAAAAGAGGTATAATTAGAGAAAAGCTCAACATATAATGCAGCACAAGTATCACAGACAAGGATGTGTTACGATGAAGCAGAATGTTGAGGACAGAGCCGCCATGCTGGGGGAGTATATCGTAGAGAACAAAGCTACTGTGCGCCGTGCCGCAAAGCAGTTCGGCGTGAGTAAATCCACCGTACATAAGGACGTTGCCGAGCGGCTGCGCAGCGTGGATATGGGGCTTTACAAAGAGGTGAGCAGCGTACTGGCGGTGAATAAAGCCCAGCGACATATCCGCGGCGGTATGGCGACAAAGCGCAAATACGAGGCACAGAAGAAATGAGAAAAGCCCTCCGCAAACAAATACGGAGGGCTAAAATTCTATGCGGTTTTCTATGCGGCTTTAAATAGCTCGGTTAGCTTTTAACAGGTACTTCCTGCGGGGCCTTTTTGTGGCGGCTTTCCGGTAGTGTATACTTGCTTGTGAAGCGGTTGTAATAGCCGGTGAAGCGCGGGTCTCCGGAGGTTTTGATCTCGTTTAAGTAACCGTGTGTGTCCATGGTGGAATCCTTGATCTGGATCAGGCATACCGCAATGTTAGAGCAGTGATCGGAAACGCGCTCGAAATTGTTGAGGATGTCTGAGAGCACGAAGCCGAGCTCAATGGTGCACTTGCCTTCCTGTAAGCGACGGATGTGGCGGTTTTTCAATTCAACTTTCAATGAATCGATGACCTGTTCGAGCGGCTCTACTTCGTAGGAAAGCTGTAAGTTGTTCTCGACAAACGCGTCTGTCGTGATGTTCAAAATCTCGATGATGGCACCTGTGAAGACCTCAAGCTCCTGCTGGGCTTTTTCGGAGAATTTCAGATCTTTATCGTGGATCTCGCGTGCAACGCGCAGGAGATTCACCGCGTGGTCGCCGATACGCTCGAAATCGCCGATGGTATGCAACAGCTGCGAAACATCGTTGCTGTCGGACGTGGAGAGGTTTTTACTGGAAATTTTGACGAGGTAAGAACCGAGCTTATCTTCGTACTGGTCGATAGTTTCTTCGTTTTTCTCGATTTTTTCTGCTGTGGCGGAATCAAAATGCGAGAGCAGACCGATGGCATCCAAAATGGTGTCGCGCACAAGGTCTGCCATTTTTGTGGTGGCATTGCGGCACTCCGCAATCGCGAAGGACGGAGAGAGCAGCAGACGCTCATCGAGCAAAACCGCGTGCGGGTCCTGCTTGCCGGGCTTCAGGCGCTTATCACGCACGGTGATAACGGCGAGCTTTTCAAGCTGATTGCAGAAGGGCAGCAGAATGAACGTGGTGATGAGGTTGAATGCGGAATGCACGACTGCGATCATAAACGAGGAGATCGGCTGGTCGGTGAATGTGAAATGGAAAATGCTGTTTGCAATATAAAAGCCGGAAAGGCAGATGACGGTGCCGAGCACGTTAAAGTAAATATGCACGGCGGTCACGCGCTTTGCGCTTTTTGTGGTGCCGATGGAGGAAAGCAGCGCCGTGATACATGTGCCGATGTTCTGGCCCATAATGACCGGCAGCGCCATGCTGAACGAAATACTGCCCGTCATGGCGAGAGACTGCAGAATGCCGAGCGAAGCAGCGGAGCTCTGGATGAGTGCCGTGATGCCTGCGCCGACTAAAATGGCGATGATGGGGTTGTCGAGAATCGTTAAGACCTCTTTAAACTGCGGCAAATCCGCAAGCGGTTTTACCGCGCCGCTCATCATGGTCATGCCGGTCATCAAAATGGCGAAGCCGACACATACGGAGCCGATGTCCTTTTTCTTGCTGCTCTTGGTGAACATGATGAGAATGATGCCGATGAGCGCCACGATGGGCGAAAAGCTCTCCGGCTTTAAAAGCTGTACGAAAACGTTGTCGCTCGTGATGCCGGAAAGGCTTAAGATCCACGCAGTGACGGTGGTACCGATGTTTGAGCCCATGATGACGCCGATGGTTTGCCCAAGCTCCATGATGCCGGAGTTGACGAGGCCGACCAGCATGACCGTCATAGCAGAGGAGGACTGGATCGCAATGGTGATGCCCATGCCGAGCAAAAGGGCCTTGAAGCGGTTCGAGGTCATGGAACGCAAAATACGTTCGAGCTTGCCGCCGACCATTTTTTCAAGGCTGGAGGAAAGCAAATGCATGCCGTAGAGGAAGAACGCAAGTCCGCCAAAGAGTGTAATAACGGAGAAAATGTCCATTTGTGGTTGCAGCTCCTTTGTGTGCGCAAAACGCTCGCTTTTCAAATTTTTTTCTTTTTTCTTACTTAATCTTTACATACAAGCTTATTCTAACATAGGTGACGGCGGGAATTCAATGCTTTTTTTGATAAAAAACGTCGAAAGAGAAAATTATCTTGCCTTGACCCGCGGCGAGCATCGCGGTATACTGTATTTATATTTTAGGCGCGTTTTAGGCAAACGCATTTGAATACTTGAAAAATAAGGTGGGAAACGTGATGAAAACGGCGGCAATTTTGGTGGCGGCGGGCAGCTCTGCACGTATGAAAAGCGGCGGCGCTTCGAAAACGATGATGGAGATCGGCGGCGAGCCGGTTCTGAGCCGTACACTGCGCGCATTTGAGAATGCCGCGTGCATCTCAAAGATCGTTATTGTGGCGCGTGCGTGCGATTTCGATGCAATCCAAAAAGCGTCGGCGTTCGTCACAAAGCCGCTTACGATTACCGAGGGCGGCAAGGAGCGGCAGGATTCCGTTTCAAACGGTGCGGCGCTTTGCGGTGACGCAGAGTATATCGCCGTGCACGATGCGGCGCGACCGTTTATCACGCCGGAGGAAATCGAAACCGTGTGCGCGGACGCGGAAAAATACGGCGCGGCGACGCTGGCGGTGCCGGTGAAAGACACCATCAAGGTTGCTGCGGCGGACGGCACGGTGTGCGCTACGCCGGAGAGAAGCACTTTGCGTGCCATTCAGACGCCGCAGGTATTCCGCCTTTCTTTGTATAAAGAAGCGCTGTGCCTTGCGAAAAACGCCGGAAAGCAATATACGGACGATTGCCAGCTCATTGAAGCGGCGGGCGGCAAGGTATATTTGACCCCGGGCGACTACAAAAACATCAAGATCACAACGCCGGAGGATCTGCTTGTGGCAGAGGCTTTTGCGGCGGAAAAGTAAAGGAGTGTTACTATGCGGATCGGTCACGGTTATGACGTACACAAGCTTGTAGAAAACAGAAAGCTCATTTTGGGCGGTGTGCATATCCCGTATGAAAAGGGTCTTTTGGGGCATTCCGATGCGGACGTGCTCGCGCATGCCATAGCGGATGCTTTGCTCGGCGCGGCGACGCTCGGGGACATCGGCGTGCTTTTCCCGGACGATGACCCGCAGTACGCCGGTGCGGACAGCTTAAAGCTGCTCGCGGTGGCGGTGGCGGCGGTACGCCGCAAAGGCTTTGGTATTGAAAATATCGATGCGACGATTTTGGCACAGCGTCCGAAGCTGCGCCCGTACATCGATGAGATGCGCCGCAACATTGCATCCGCCTGCAACCTCGACCTCGATTGCGTGAGCATCAAGGCGACGACGGAGGAGGGCCTCGGCTTTACCGGCCGCGGCGAGGGTATTGCAGCGCATGCGGTGTGCCTGCTGAAATAAATTTGCAGTATTTTTGAGAGCTTCGCTTCGGCGGGGCTCTTTTTTGCACCAATTCCCGGCTTGTCTCATATTCTGTTTTGGTGAGACTGTTTTGAAGGCTTGGAGGTGCTTGCAATGGAAAACAAAAGAGACACGGGCGGGAAGCGGCTTATTGTCGTCAGCAGCGTGACCTATGCGCTGAAAAGCCGTGATCTGCTTTTTCAAAGAGGGATAAAAGCCTACATTGAGCGGCTGCCGCGCACCCGAGAAAGCGGCTGCGGCTATGGTGTATATGTTCCGCAGCGCACGGACGAAGCGGAGCGCATTTTGCGGGATGCAGGCGTGAAAGTGTTCTACCGTGCGGAACGGGGCGAAAAGAAATGATCTATCTCGATAACAGCGCGACGACGTATCCAAAGCCGCTTTCGGTGCGCCGCAAAATGGCGCAGGCGCTGGAGCAGTTCGGCGCGAACCCCGGCCGCGGCGGGTTTAAAATGAGCTTGCAGACGGCGCAGGCGGTCTACGATGTGCGGCAGAAGGCGGCGAGCTTTTTCGGTGCGGCGGGCCCGGAGTGCATCTCGTTTCAGCCGAGCTGCACGCAGTCGCTGAATATCGTTATCCACTCGTTAAAGCGTGGCGACCATGTGCTTGTGACCGATTTGGAGCACAATGCGGTTTTGCGGCCGCTGAAAGCCATGGAGGCGCACGGTGTTTCGTTTACCGTTGTGCCCGTGACGCCCGGCGACAACGACGCGACGCTCGACGCGTTCCGTCATGCGATGCGCGAGAACACAAGGTTGTTTGTCTGCACGCAGGCCTCGAATGTATTCGGCATCCGCGTGCCTGTGGAGCGGCTGGCGGCGCTTGCGCATATATACGGCGCGGAGATCTGCGTGGACGCGGCGCAGTCCGGCGGGGTGATTCCCATTCATGCGGAGCGCGACGGCATCGATTACCTTTGCTGCGCAGGACACAAGGGGTTATACGGTCCGATGGGCACGGGTATGCTCATTACGAAAAACGGCGAAAAGCTGGAAAGCCTGATACAGGGCGGCACGGGTACGCGCGCGTTGGAGCCAGACCAGCCGCGGGAAATGCCGGAGTACCTTGAAAGCGGCACGCAGAATGTGCCGGGCATCCTCGCACTCGGCGCGGGCATGGATTTTGTGCGCACGAACGGTGAATACATGCTGCGGGAGAGGGAAATGCGCCACATTCGCCGCGTATACGAGGCATTCAAAAACATGCCGCATGTTGTTTTATACACCGTAATGCCGGACACGATGTACTTTGTGCCGGTGCTCGGCTTTAACGTGCGCGGCATGCAGAGTGAAGAAGTGGGCGAGGTACTTGCAAAGCGGAACATTGCCGTGCGCTGTGGGTTCCACTGTGCACCGCTCGTACACCGCAAAATGGGAACGGACGGTGAAACGCCCGGCGGCGCGGTGCGCGTTTCGCCGGGTGCGTTCACGACCGACAGGGACATTACGGAGCTGATTCGCACGGTCTATTCGCTCCGGGCTGAAAGTGCGGCGCGAAAAGTCGAATAAAAATGAACAAAGTGTAAATAAAAATCGAAAAATATAGAAAAGAACAGGAAAAAACATACAATTCCCCCTTTTCATCCCCACCTCTTTGTGTTAAACTATATACAGTACGCATTTAGGTTTTGTAAAAAGTAAATCGTATGGAGCGGATGTGCACCGTGTGCATGTACCGCCGAATCCTGTGCAAAGAGGTGAATGCTTTGAATAAGGTTTTTGAAGCCATTGCTTCCTGGTGGGAGTGGATGGTGAGCATTGCCATGAATTTTCAATTTAAAGATGCCGTTGATATTATCATCGTTGCATTTTTGATCTACGGTGTGGTCAAGCTTGTGCGCGAAACGCGCGCGGGGCAGCTTGTAAAGGGACTTTTTCTGCTTGTCATTCTGTTTATTATTTCTTCGTATTTTAATCTGGTGATGGTCAGCCGCGTGCTGGCGTATTTCTTCCAGTTCGCTTTCGTCGCAATCCTCATCGTGTTTCAGCCGGAAATCCGCAAAGCGCTCGAGCAAGTGGGCCGCAACAACGTCGGACAATCTATTGCGGCTGTGGTAACAGGCCGTGACCGCAGCTATGACCGCGCGCAGATCCGTAAGGCAATCAACGCCGTGGTAGACGGCGTGGGCATTTTACAACAGCTCAAAATGGGCGCGCTTATCGTATTCGAGCGCAAAACGAAGCTTGGCGACATCATTGAGACCGGCACGCAGATTAACTGCGAGCCTTCCGGCCAGATTGTGGGCAATATTTTCTTCAATAAGGCGCCTTTGCATGACGGCGCCATGATCATTCGCGACGGCATGATTCATGCGGCGGGCTGTATTCTGCCGCTGACGAAAAACACTTCGGTCTCTGCAGAGCTCGGCACGCGTCACCGCGCGGCGCTCGGTGTCAGTGAGGAATCGGATGCCGTGGTCGTGGTGGTTTCGGAAGAAACGGGGCAGATCTCCGTGGCTGTAAACGGCGTTTTGGCGCGCCGCTTTACGCGCGATACGTTGCGTGATGTTTTGGAGGGGTACCTCATTCCGCAGGAAGAAGCTTCCACCGTGCGCCGTAAGTTCGACGTGCTGAAAAGCAAAAGGACGGTGAAGAAGTGATGGCAAAAATGTCTAAGAAACCCAGAAACGAAGTAAAACAACGCTTACGCGTGTTTGAAAACAACACAATTTTGCTTATCTTTTCATTCCTTGCCGCGGCGGCCGTCTGGTTTGCCATGATGGCGAGCAACTCCGAAAGCCGTGCGACCGTAATCCGCAATGTGCCGATTAACGTTGAAATTTCCGATACGGCGCAGGAAGCCGGTGTGCGCGTGTTCAGTATGAGCAGCAGCGCGACGGATGTGAGTATTACGGGCAACTCACTCATCACAAGTAAGGTGACGAGTGAGGACATCGGTGTTACGGGGACGCTGGATCCTTCCGTCAGCATGCTGACGGGCAGCAGCTTGCAACAGACGACGCTTTCTCTGCGCGCAGCAAAAAAGGGCAACACCCTCGCCGAATACGAGGTGGAAAGCGTTTCGCCGTCCGAGATCACAGTGGTGTATGATAAATATAAAGAAACGCAGCTCACTTTGGAAACAAATTTTCAGTACACTACGGCGGAAAATTACTATGCGCCTTCTACGCCCACACTTTCTACGGAGCTTATCACGGTCTCCGGCCCGGAAAGCAGCGTGAACAAGGTGGCGCGTGCCGTGTTGGAATATAAGTTCGGCGAAGAGCTCACGCAGTCGAAGTCGCTTTCCTGCAAAGTGACGTTGTACGACGCGAACGGCAATGTACTTGACCCAACGGAGCTCTATTTGAAGCTGAGCGACGACACGGTGGAGGTTTCCATTCCGGTGACGAGCCGACAGACGGTCAAGCTGGAAGCGGATGTGCGCAATATTCCGGACAGCTTTGCCTCGAACCGCATCACGATCGACCCGGCAGAAATTGAAATTGCCGGCGACGGTGAAACGGTCTCGAAGTACACGACTCTGACGCTCTCCACGCCGATCAACTTCCTGGACGTTACGCCGGAAAACAACACGTTCACGGTGGCTATCCCGGTGCCGAGCGGTGTGACAAATGTGACGCGAGTGGAAAACGCGACCGTTACATTCAACCTGAACGGTTACAAGGAAACGTCTGTGCTGACGAGCAACATCAGCGTCATCAACGTGCCGGAGGGTATGGAAGCAGAGCTTTCTACAAAGACGCTCACGCTGAAGATCATCGGCACGGCAGCGCAGATCTCGAAGCTGACGGGAGATTCCGTTTTCTGTACGGTGGATCTTTCCACGGTGACAGACCCGAGCGGCAGCATGGAAGCGCCGGTGACGGTGACGATTAACAATGCGGATTCCTGCTGGGCGACCGGCAGCTACACGGCGCATGTGACGCTTTCGCCGAAAACCGAATCTTCCACCAGTGGCGCTTCGAACTAAATAAGCAAAATGAAAACCCGCCGAGCTGAAAAGTTTCGGCGGGTTTGTGTTTTATGGGGAGAGTACATTCAGCGTAGCGCGATCATGTCGCCGGTGACGTGCGAAAGCCAGTCTTTTATGGCGAACGGTACGCCGGTGGCTTTTAAAATAACGATCACCAAAATGATGGCGATGAGAATAAGCAGCACCTTAAGCGCAAATTGCGGGTTGCCGTGTTGGTGTTCGTCTTCGTGCTCCAGCACATGGTGTTCTTTAGCGGTCTGCTTGGCGGTTTCGGGTTTCCGTGTTTTTTCTTCCATAACGGCACCTCTTTTCTGCAAAGATACAGAATCTTTCATTTCCATTTTACCACATGCCTTTCCTGTTTTCTATAATTTATCGACTTTTTTCTTCGGGAAAAATCAACAAAAATTCGGGGAATAATTTTGCGCTGATCGCGTATAAAACAAGACACTTTGATGTCTTGTTCAGAAAACCCATACAGCCGGGCTTCCTACGACTTGAACGTCTGCCGGAAGTTCAAGTCTACCTGTCCTGACGATTGCGAACGCAAAAGTGTTTCGTCATCTGCGGGCGACGACTCAAGGCACTGCCTTGAGAATCCGTAAACTTTCTTGAAGAAAGTTTAATCAAAGACTTTGTTCGTCGCTTTGCCGACAGATGGAGAATGTGCTTTTCTTTTTCTACAAACAGTTTCGCAGATAATTGTGAAATTCTGTTGAATAACCGGCAAAAAAATGCTAAAATATTCTTTTAGAAATGAAACGAATTTACATAGGACACGGTTGCCGCGCAGTAGTTGGGGTTGCGCGGAAAATCGGGCTTTTGATTTAAAGGGTGAAGCAAAATGATCTTGCGAAAATGGGAGGTGCGTCCTCTCGATAAGGAACGCGCGGCGGCGTTTGCACAGACGTATGGCGTGCCGTTCTTCCTCGCGATGCTGATGAATATTCGCGGCCTTGACGATGCCGCGCATCTGCGGGAATTTCTTGGCGAGGGCGAGCCGCTCTCCGACCCGTTTCTTTTAAAAGATATGGACAAAGCTGCGGCGCGTATTACCCGCGCGGTGGACAACATGGAAAAAATCGCGGTTTACGGGGATTACGATGCCGACGGCGTGACTTCGACCGCCATGCTGTATTCGTACCTTGAAACGCGCGGTGCGGACGTAATCTTCTACATACCGCAGCGCGAGGGCGAAGGCTACGGCATGAACATCGGCGCCGTGGAATACTTAAAAGAGCAAGGCGTGTCGCTCATTGTCACGGTCGACAACGGCATTTCCTCCGTGCAGGAGGTAGCGCGCGCGAACGAGCTTGGCATTGATGTGGTCGTCACCGATCATCACCGCCCGCAGGAGATATTGCCCGATGCCGTGGCGGTCGTGGACGCATACCGACCGGATGACACAAGCCCCTATAAGCATTTTTCCGGTGTAGGCATCGCGTTTAAATTGCTTATGGCGCTGGAGGACGGCGCGGGCGACGTGGAAGATCTGTTAGAAGCATACAGCGATCTTGCGGCCATCGGCACCATCGGCGATATTGTGCCGCTGACGGGTGAAAACCGCACGCTGATCCGCGCGGGTCTTGAGCGTCTTTCACAGAGCGACCGCCCGGGTGTGCAGGCACTTTTGGAAAACGCAGGCATTGCAGGCAAGGCACTGACGAGCACGAATGTGGCGTTTACGCTGGTGCCGCGCATTAACGCGACGGGCCGTATGGGCGCGCCGGAACGCGCCGTGCGCTTGCTCATCAGCGGCTATGAAGAGGAAGCCGAGGTACTGAGTGAGGAAATCTGCGCCGATAACGAGGAACGCCGCCGTGTGGAAGCAGAGATTGCCGAAGCGGCGTTTGCGGCTATCGAAGCGAAAGGATACATGAAAGACCGCGTGGTCGTGGTGGACGGTGAAAACTGGCACCATGGCGTTATCGGCATTGTGGCGTCCCGTGTGACGGAGCGCTGCGGCAAGCCGTGCATGATCATTTCGCGCGGCGAAACAGAGGCGAAGGGCAGCGGCAGAAGCATTGAGGGTTTCTCGCTGTTTGAAGCCATCTGCGCGTGCGGCGACTTGCTCATCAAATTCGGCGGACATCCCATGGCGGCGGGCATCACGTTGAAGCCCGAAAACATCGAAGCGTTCCGCAAGCGCATCAATCAGTATGCGGCGGAGCACTTCCCGCAGATGCCCACGCAGACGGTCACACTGGACTGCAAGCTGAACCCGGCGGCGCTTTCAGTTTCCAT
>ERZ809276.1024-NODE-1024-length-11036-cov-5.404335_pt1 | contig 11036 bp, 8 predicted proteins | sample MGYA00520512_ERZ809276 | MGnify/ENA primary metagenome ERZ809276 (study PRJEB31576, sample SAMEA3212661) | Homo sapiens | biome: human-gut; feature: human gut; material: fecal | place: Sweden | collected 2012 ...
TGCAGTTGAAGTTCTGGTGATTTTAGTATATAATCATTTCTGTGATTGGAAAAGAGGTAAAACATGAGCGTATATCCAATGAAGGGCGTTATTGATATGCACGTCCACACCAATCCGGATCTTCGACTGAGAGCGTATGACGATCTGGAGCTGACGGATGCCGCGGTCAAGGTGGGCGCAAGAGCCATTGTCATCAAGACCCATCAGGGTACGACGATGGATCGGGCTTATCTGTGCAACCGTTATAACAAGATCGTCCATGGCGACAACGACTTTACCATGTTCGGCAGCATCACCCTGAACCATCCGGTCGGCGGCCTGAATCCGGCGGCGGTCGAGGTCGCGCTGAAGCTGGGAGCCAAAGTGGTCTGGCTGCCGACCCAGCACGCCCAGAACCATCTGGCAAAGTTCGGCAAGAACCCGGACGATGGCGTGAAGGTGACCGAGAATGGAAAAATTGTTCCCGAGATGAAGGACATCTTCCAGCTGGTCAAGGATTATGACGCAGTACTCGGCACGGCGCATATTTCCCCCGAAGAGAGCTTCATCGTCTGCGATGCAGCCCGCGCTGCCGGTGTCAAGAAGCTGGTCGTCACCCATCCGGAATGGTGGGTCGTCGACATGAGCATCGAAGACCAGAAACGGATCGTCAAGGATTACGATGTTCTGCTGGAACGCTGCTATGCACAGAACATGGGCGGCGGCAAGTACAAGAGCAATCTGCCCGAAAACCTCGAGGTCATCCGTGAGGTCGGCTATAAGAACGTGCTCATCAGCACAGACGGCGGGCAGACCGAGAATCCTCACTGGGAGATCGCGATGCAGCAGTATCTCCAATATCTGTCGGATCATGGTGTGCCGGACGACCAGATTTACTACATGTCGCACACCATTGCGGCAGGCTTGCTCGGCATCGAGTAACGCCGAAGAAGTGGAATAAGGAGGATGTTCCATGCAAAGTGCTGTTATTATCGCTGCCATCGCACTGGCAGTCTTTCTTGGCTATAAAACCAAGATCAATACGGGTTTCTTCTGCATTGTATTTGCATATTTTATCGGCTGTTTCTGGCTGGATCTCAAGCCGAAAGCTCTGATTGCATTCTGGCCGACGAACACGATGTTCGTCATCATCTCCGTTTCGTTGTTCTATAATGTTGCAGCAGCCAATGGCACGCTGGAAAAGATTTCCCGCTCGCTGCTGTATGCCTGCCGTAAATTCCCGGGAATGCTGCCATATGCGCTGTTCGCCGTTGCTGTCATCCTGTCGGTCATGGGTGCAGCATACTTCACGGTTCTGGCATTCCTCGCTCCCATCACGCTGCTCATCTGCGAAGAGTCCAAGATGGACAAGCTGACCGGTGCAGTCGCCATCAACTGCGGCGCATTGGCGGGCGGTGATTTCCCGACGGCTGCGCTTGGCGTTATCTTCCGTGGTCTGATGGACAGCTCCTATGAGGCAGCTCCCGAACTGGAAGCCATTGATTCTTTCGTGACCTGCCTGAAAATGTTCGGTCTGGCAGTCCTATTCTCTCTGATCCTCATTACGATTTTCCGTTTTGCACTGCCTGCAAACCGCAACATCGGCAAAGATGTCAAGTTTGAAAAACCGGAAGTATACACCACCGCACAGAAGCAGACGCTCTATCTCATGGTCGCGATGATGGCAGTCGTTCTGGTTTTCCCGCTGCTCAAGCTGCTGATCCCCGGCAATGCGGTCATCAAGCTGGTTGCAGGAAAGATCGACGTCGGCTTGGTCGCATTCGTCTTCGCTGTCATTGCGCTGCTGATGAAGCTTGCTCCGCAGAAGGAGATCATCGCTCGTGTTCCTTGGAATACTATCCTGATGATCGCCGGAGCTGGTATGCTGATCGCCGTTGCAGTTGAGGCTGGAACCATTGACCTGCTGTCCAACTGGATCGGCAGCAACGTTCCGACCTTCCTGGTTCCGATCGCATTCAGTCTGGTCGGCGCAGTCATGAGCTTCTTCAGCTCTACCACCGGTGTTGTCTGCCCGGCTCTGTTCCCGCTGATCCCCGGTCTGTCCGCAACGACGGGTCTGGGCGCGGCCAATCTGTTCACCTGCACGGTTCTCGGCGCGCAGAGCAGTGCAATCAGCCCCTTCTCTTCCGGCGGTTCCCTGATTCTGGGTTCCTGTGGCAATGAGGAAGAGCGCAGCAGCCTGTTCAACCGTCTGCTGTTTGTCGCAACGCCTATCAGCATCGGTGTTGCAGCTATATTCAACCTCATCGTTTCGATGGTTCTGTAAAAGTCTGATTCACTCCGGGGAGGGGAGGCTCCCCTTTTCCGGAGTGCCTTTTTGAGAGAGTATAAGAACGCAAATGTGTGAAAAATGGAGAGTACCATGCTGAAATTATACGATAACGGTATCTACCTCGTAAACGGCGAGACCATCTGCTCCTGTCCTGAGGAAGTGGCCCAGAAGACCGGCCGCACCGTGGACGCAAAGGAAGCTGAGAAAGGCACTATGGCCTACGGTATCCTGCAGGCCCACAACAAGAGCGGTGATCCTGACCAGCTGCAACTGAAGTTCGACTCGATGACCAGCCACGACATCACCTATGTCGGCATCATCCAGACGGCCCGCGCTTCCGGCATGAAGCAGTTCCCGCTGCCCTATGTCCTGACCAACTGCCACAACAGCCTCTGCGCTGTCGGCGGCACCATCAACGAGGACGACCACAAGTTCGCCCTGTCCGCCGCTCATAAATACGGCGGCATCTACGTCCCTACCAACATGGCCAACATCCACAGCTACAACCGTGAGACCATGGCCGGCGGCGGCAAGATGATCCTCGGCTCCGACTCCCACACCCGCTACGGTGCACTGGGCACCATGGCGGTCGGCGAGGGCGGCGGCGAGCTGGCCAAGCAGCTTCTGGGCCGCACCTATGACTTCGCTCGTCCGCAGGTCATTGCCATCTACCTGACCGGCAAGCCCCGCCCGGGCATCGGTCCCCACGACGTGGCTCTGAGCATCTGCGGTGCCGTCTATAAGAAGGGCTATGTCAAGAACAAGGTCATGGAGTTCGTCGGCCCCGGTATTGCCGGCCTGCCCATCGAGTATCGCAACGCCATCGACGTCATGACCACCGAGACCACCTGCTGGTCCTCCATCTGGGTCACCGATGAGGAGACCCAGCGTTACTACACCATCCACGGCCGTCCGCAGGACTTCAAGAAGCTGCAGCCTGCGGAGGTGGCCTACTACGATGGCTGCGTCTACATCGACCTGAGCACCATTGAGTCCACCATCGCTATGCCGATGCACCCCTCCAACACCTACACCATCCACGAGCTGCAGGCCAACGCTGCCGACATCCTGCACGCTGTACAGGAAGAGGCCAACAAGCAGATCAAGGGTGCCAAGATGAATTTGGACAGCAAGTTCCACGATGGTGCCATCTGGGTCGATCAGGGCGAGATCGCAGGCTGCGCCGGCGGCACCTTCGACAACATCTGCGCCGCTGCCGACATCCTGCGGGGTCAGAGCTGCGGCAACGGTGCCTTCACCCTGAGCATCTATCCGGGTTCTATGCCCGCCCTGGCCGAGCTGTACAAGAATGGCCGCGCAAGCGACCTTGTCAACGCCGGTGCCATCATGCGCGAGTGCTTCTGCGGCCCCTGCTTCGGTGCAGGCGACTGCCCGGCCAACGGCGAGTTCTCCATCCGCCACACCACCCGCAACTTCCCGAACCGCGAGGGTTCCAAGCCGGGCGAGAGCCAGATGGCTGCCGTTGCCCTGATGGACGCCCGGTCCATCGCGGCCACCGCAGCCAACGGCGGCAAGCTGACCGCTGCCACCGATCTGGACGTGGAGTATACGAACCCTGAGTACCACTACAATGCCTCCCTGTACGAGAAGCGCGTTTACAACGGCTGGGGCCATGCCGAACCGGATGCCGAGCTGCGCTTCGGCCCGAACATCAAGGACTGGCCCGAGATGCCTGCCCTGACCGACGATCTGCTGGTCAAGGTCTGCTCCTACATCACCGACCCCGTCACCACCACCGACGAGCTGATCCCCTCCGGTGAGACTTCTTCCTATCGCTCCAACCCCGAACGTCTGTCGGAGTTCGCTCTGAGCCGCCGCGATCCCCAGTACGTCTCCCGTAGCAAGGTCATGCGCCAGATCGAGCGCGACCGCGAGGCGGGCAAGGCCCTGCCCGAGGAAGTCCTGAACGTCTATGCTGCCCTGACTAAGGCTGGTGTGAAGAACGATCCCGCCCACACCGACATCGGCTCCACCATCTTCGCCAACATGCCCGGCGACGGCTCCGCTCGTGAGCAGGCCGCTTCCTGCCAGCGTGTCATGGGTGCATCCGCTAACTTTGCCAAGCAGTACGCCACCAAGCGTTACCGCTCCAACTGCATCAACTGGGGCATGACGCCCTTCCTCGTAGAGAACCCCGAGGTGTTTGAACTGGGCGATTACATCTTTGTGCCCGGCATCCGCGAGGCAGTTCTCGAGAACAAGGCCAGTTTTACTGCTTACGCCGTCAAACCGGACGGCACCGTGACTGCCTTCCCGGTCTCCACCGGTGCCCTCACCGAGCCGGAGCGTCAGATCATCGCCGACGGCTGCCTCATCAACTACTATCGGAACAACCAGTAAGCAACCATTCTCCCAGAGAATGGTTCAAGATTGGATCTGACGATTTTACAAACGGCCGGTCTTAAGGTATCATAGTTTCAGAGTCGGTCTGCTGCTCTCCGAAACCGGGAAACGGTGGATCGGCATTGTGGTGGCTCGGAAACTATGCCAAAATGGAATATGTCTTGTGTACAAGAGAAATTTTTGGCGATTCTTAACGAATATTAAGATGGACGCTATGCCTTTTGTAAGATTGTCCGATTATGATAGAACCATCAGGAGCGGCGCAGTGAGGCGCTGCCCCGCAAGTACGGTATAACGATTGAAGAAACCACCTGCCAAGGAGGAAAAAAGCATGGAGATCAAGAAAGCAGCCACGGCTGGCACTCTGGAATCCAGCGACTGCATGGTGACCGTCGAGCCGGGTGAGGGTAAGATCGATTTCTCCCTCGAAAGCTCTGTCATCCATCAGTACGGCAACCAGCTGCGCAAGGTCGCACTGGAGACCCTGAAGAATCTGGACATCGATAACGTCCGCATCACCATCGTGGACAAGGGCGCACTGGACTGCACCCTGAAGGCCCGCATCGAGGGCGCGGTGTTCCGCTCTGTTGACCAGTATGAGAATCTGCCTTGGGGAGGTGCCATTCGATGAATAATCCGAACAAGAAGCGCCTGCGCCGCACGATGATGTTCCTCAATGCGCAGAAGCCCGGCCTCATCAAAGACCCTTACATCTATAAGGCTGACTCCCTGATGCTGGACCTCGAGGACGCTGTCGCCGAGAACCAGAAGGATGTCGCCCGTTTCAGCCTGTATCACGCCCTGAAGACCGTGGATTACCGCGGTGCAGAGCGCGTCGTCCGTATCAACGGTTTGGACACTCCCTACTGGCGGGAAGACATCCGTGCCTGCGTGGCCGGCGGCTGCGATTCCATCCGCATCCCCAAGACCGAGCACGCTGAGGATGTCCGCCGCGTGGCTGCTGCCATCGCCGAGGACGAGAAGACCTATGGCCGTCCTGAGGGCGAAGTCCTCATCATTGCCGCTCTGGAGTCTGCCCGCGGCGTCATGAACGCTCTGGAGATCTGCGAGAGCGATGAGCGCCTGTTCGGCATCGCACTGTCCGGCGGCGACTACACCAAGGACCTTCAGACCCACATCACCGGCACCGGCATCGAGCTGATGGGTGCCCGCCAGCAGATGATCATTGCAGCCCGCGCAGCAGGCGTGCAGTGCTTCGACACCGTCTTCACCGACCTGAAGGACATGGACGGCTTCCGCAAGGACGTCGAGAACATCCACCTGATGGGCTTCGACGGCAAGTCCATCATCAACCCCCGTCAGATCCCCATCGTCCACGAGATCTTTACTCCCACCCAGAAGGACATCATCTTCGCTGAGAAGGTCGTCAAGGAGATCGACTCCAAGAAGGCTCTGGGCATCGGCGTCTTCACCGTTGACGGCAAGATGATCGACATCGCCTTCTACGACGGTGCAAAGCGCACCATCGATCTGGCTAAGGCATCCGGCGTGTATAAGGGGGATTTGTAATTATGTTGAACGCAGTCGGCAGAGAAATTCCCGAAGAGATCCTCGAGCGCACCGGCAAAGAGGTCTTCCAGGGCAACAATTATAAAGACGGCAAGGCCTTCCAGAAGGCCAGCCCGAAGGTCACCCCCGTGATGCGCAATGACCACGACAAGATGGTCAAGGACATCCACGAGGCTCTGGTCAAGTGCAATGCCCACGACGGCATGACCGTCTCCTTCCACCACCACTTCCGCGAGGGCGACCTCGTGGTCTGCATGGTCATGGAAGAGATCCACAAGATGGGCTTCAAGAACATCACCCTGAGCGCAAGCTCTCTGGGCAAGGCTCATGACGCCCTCGTCCCCATGATCGAGGACGGCACCATCGTCAACATCGAGTCCTCCGGTGTCCGCGGCAAAATCGGCGATGCCATCTCCCACGGCAAGCTGAAGGGTCTGGCTACCATGCGCAGCCACGGCGGCCGTGTCCGCGCCATTGAGACCGGCGAGACCCATGTGGACATCGCCTTCATCGGCGCACCCTCCTGCGACGAGTACGGCAACTGCTCCGGTATGGGCGGCAAGACCAACTGCGGCGTCCTGAGCTATGCTTACGTGGACGCTGAGATGGCTGACTATGTCGTCGCTGTCACCGATTGCCTCGTGGACTACCCCAACTACCCCGCAGAGATCAACCAGACCAAGGTGGATTACGTCTGCGTCGTGGACCAGATCGGCATCCCCGAGAAGATCGCTACCGGCGCTGCAAAGCCCACCACCGACCAGCGCAAGATCCTGATGGCCGAGTACTGCACTCAGGTCGTTGCAAACACCCCCTACTTCAAGGACGGCTTCTCTTATCAGACTGGTGTCGGCGGCGCATCCATCGCCTCCACCATCTCTCTGTCCAAGATCATGGAAGAGAAGAACATCCATATGGGGCTGGGCGTCGGTGGTCTGACCAAGCCCATGTGCGAGCTGCTGGACCGCGGTCTGGCCCGCAAGCTGGTGGATACCCAGGACTTTGACCTGGACGCCGTCAACAACGTCCGCACCAACCCCAACCATTTCCCCATCTCTGCTGGCGAGTACGCAAGCCCGATGAACAAGGGCGCTTTCGTCAACAAGCTGGATTATGTCATCCTGGCCTCTCTGGAAGTTGATACCCACTTCAACTGCAACGTCGTCGTCGGCTCCGATGGCATCATCACCGGCGCACAGGGCGGCCATCCCGATACCGCACAGGGTGCAAAGTGCACCATCGTCATCGCTCCTCTGCTGCAGGGCCGCATCCCGGCCATCTGCACCGACGTGACCACCGTCACTACCCCGGGCGAGAGCGTTGACATTGTCGTCACCGACTACGGCGTGGCCGTCAACCCCCGCCGTCCCGATCTGCTGGAGGCTCTGAAGGCCGCTGGCTGCGTGCCTCTGAAGACTATCGAGGAGCTGCGCGACATTGCCTACTCCATCGTCGGCGAGCCGGAGAAGGTCCAGTTCGGCGACCGCATCGTGGGCATCATCGAAGCCCGCGACGGCACTGTCATGGACGTCGTCCGCGAAGTCAAGCCTTTCTCTTTCCGCGAAGATTGAGTGATATAGCGTAAAAGCGGGAATGTGGCTTGCCAACCACGCTTCGGAATGGATTCACGGAGATTCCTTCGCTCTTCTCACCCCCGCTTTTGCGGCTAAATATGCACACAAACTTCATGCGATTCTCCTTTTTCAAGGTTTTGTGTTTTATACCGGCATAAAACCAGAGAGCAGCCAACTGCACCGCGCGCAGTTGGCTGCTCTTCTTTGTTTCTATGAAAAAATAAATAACGCTCTTACGGCACGAAACGATAGCCGACGCCGCGGATGGTGATGATGTGCTGGGGCGTGCGGGCGTTGTCCTCGATCTTGCTGCGCAGGCGGTTGATGTAGACCATGATGGCGTTGTCGTCCACGGCAATGAGGTTTCCCCATATCTGCTCGTATATCATGTCCTTGGTGAACACCTGCTGCGGGTGGCGCACGAAGAGCAGCAGCAGGCTGCGCTCTTTCTCGGAGAGGTTCAGCTCTACATTGTTTTTATAAAAGCGCATGGTGGTGGTGTCGCAGAGGAAAGGCCCGCAGCTGATCTGCTGGTTGTTCTCCTGCGAGAAGCTCTTGCTGCGGCGGATAAGGGCCTTGACCTTTGCGCCCAAAATCTGGGGACGGAAGGGCTTGGTGACATAGTCGTCGGCGCCCAGCGAGAGGCCGTACATGAAATCATAGTCCTCGTTGCGGCCGCTGATGATGATGACCGGCGTGGTGACGCCGTTGCGCCGGATGGTCTGGATGACATCGAATCCCTCCATGTCGCCCAGCGTGATGTCCATCAGGATCATATCCAGCGTGCTGCTCTGCCGCGCAATGAGGTCCAGCGCCGCCGCGCCGCTGTTGACGACGAGAGGGTCCATCTCATTGCTTATCATAACTTTCGATAAAAGTTTGCAAATCGCTGGATCATCGTCTACAATAAGAACATGATACGACATGATAACTCCCTGCACTTTTCTGACCGGAAAATTTGTTTCACTTGCGATAAATAAAATTATAACATTTTTAGACAGGAAGAGCAAGACCGCCCCAAAGGAGGACTCGATATGAAGGAGAACGCCCCGAAAAAGATACGCTTCCAGACGCTGCGCACCCTGTGGATGCCGCTGGCCATCGGTGTCGTCACGGTAGCCGCACTGGCTGTCGTGGTGGGTATGGTGTGGAAGGACTACCGCACCGCCATGATGGACAGCCAGACGAGGCAGATGGAGCTGGTGGTGCAGAGCACCGCCGACAGCATCCGCGTCCTGCTGGAAGAATACGCCGACCGGCTGGACTCCATCGCCGGAAAAGCGGAGGCCAGCAAAGCGTTCCGCCCCACGGTGGCCCGGAGCGATACCATCCGGGACGTCTGGCTGGAAAACAGCAACGGCGAGGTCATCTACAGCTGCTACGGCCTCAGCGCTGTCTGCGATGTCCTCATCACCCGGACGGAGGACATCTCCTACTGGCAGTACCACAGCGGTGACGAGCACTATCTTGTGATGAAGAAGAAGGCCGGGGATGAGACAGCCTGCCTCGTGGTAGACTCCACTGTCATGTATCAGCAGCTCATCTCGGAGATCCATGTCGGCAGGAACGGCTACATCATGATAAAGAATGACGATAACCTTGTGGTCATGCACCCCGAAGCCGTTCAGTGGGGCATCAAAGTCGTGGAGGGCCGCCAGCGCATCTATCAGGGGAAGGAACTGGACATGAGCAGTCTGAGTGAGTTGCTGCGCGCTCAGCAGGAAGAGGAATCCGGCACACTGGACTACTACTCCTACTGGTGGGCCGACCCGGATCTGCCCCGGGTGCATAAGATAAGCGCCTTTCGTCATCTGGACGTGGGGGGCAGTTTCTGGATCGTCAGCGCCGTGGTGGACTACGACGATTTCTACGAGCCGGTACAGCAGAGCTTCGTGAAGGTGGTCCTCATCTTCGGCGGCGTGGCGCTGGTGCTGGTGCTCTTCATGTTCCAGATGTTCCGGCTGCAGGAGCGCGACCGCCGCAGCGCGACCGAGATCAGCGATCTGAAGACCCTGAACCAGACCCTCGAAGAGCTCCACCGCAGCGAAGAGTCGCTGGCCCACGGCCAGCGGCTGCAGATGATGGGGACCCTCACCGGCGGCATCGCCCATGAGTTCAATAACTTCCTGACCCCCATCACCGGCTATGCCGACCTCATCATGGCCGACGCCGACCCGGGCAGCGAGATCTATGACAACGCGATGGAGATCAGCGAGGCGGCGCAGAAGGCGCAGGAGGTCGTGAAACAGATCTCCTCCATGAGCCGGAAAAACGTGGAGACGGTCTACGACGCCGTGTCGGTGGAGGGACTGCTCCATCGGACCCGGAAACTGGTGGAGACGAACTGCCCGAAGAACGTGGAGCTGAAGGAAGAAAATGAGCTCAGCGGCGAATGCGTTCTGGGCAATGCGACCCAGCTGCAGCAGGTGCTGCTGAACATCAGCATCAACGCCATCCACGCCATCGGCGCCGAGGGCGGAAAGCTGACCATCCGGGGCAGTGTCGTGCCGCGCAGTGAGCTGGCGGCGCTCTTCCCGGAAGAGAAAATTTCCGAAGAATGGTCGAGCTACGTCTGCCTGAGCGTCACCGACACCGGCTGCGGCATGGACAAGGAGACGATGCAGCACATCTTCGAGCCCTTCTTCACCACAAAAAAGACCGGCGAAGGCACCGGCCTCGGCCTTGCTCTGGCGGACCAGATCATCCGCACCCACCGGGGCCGCATCCGGGCGGAGAGCACCATCGGCAGAGGCACGACCTTCTATGTCTATCTGCCGGTGCTGGAGCAGCAGCAGGAGCGCGAACAGCTGCAGTGGGGCGTGGACAGCAAGCTGCGCATCCTTGCGGCGGACGACAACAACAAGGTCCTCGACCTGCTGGACAAAGACCTCAGCGCGCTGGGCCTGAGCGTGTCCACCTGCTCCCGCCGGGGCGAGCTGCGCCAGCTGCTGGAGCAGCAGCCCTTCGACGTCCTTGCCATCGACGAGAGCCTGATGAGCAGCAGCGGCGTGGATCTCTGCATGGCCATCCGGGGCCGCTACCCGGGCATGACCCGCATCGTGATGACCAATGCCCCTACAAGGGAGATCGTGGACGCCCGCAGCCACGGCGTCATCGACGGCTATGTGGTAAAACCTGTGTCGGCGTCTACGCTGCTGGCCCAGATAAGGAGCAGCCGGAAAGAGTGAAGAGCGGCTGTTTTTCGCGAAGTTGTGGAATGTGCACAGAGGTGTCCTTCATAATTCGGCAATATGATAAAAATGCGATCGGAAGAGCACACGTCTGAACTCCAGTCA
>ERZ809276.1040-NODE-1040-length-10926-cov-5.884831_pt1 | contig 10926 bp, 9 predicted proteins | sample MGYA00520512_ERZ809276 | MGnify/ENA primary metagenome ERZ809276 (study PRJEB31576, sample SAMEA3212661) | Homo sapiens | biome: human-gut; feature: human gut; material: fecal | place: Sweden | collected 2012 ...
TCAACGATGCCGGAAGGCGGAGCCAGTTTGGCATCGGCTGCCACCTGGAGATGAAGTACGGTCGGAAAAAGGAATGACAATGCTACGCCGACGAGAGAGGCACAGAAGGTTCCGATGACATACAAGATGATGATCGGTTTCATATTTGCGTTCGTCCCTTCTTTTTTTTGTGCCATCGCGTTCATGACAAGGAAAAATACGAGGACGGGAGCAACGCCTTTCAGTGCTTTGACGAAGAGATCGCCAAAAATTTTAACGACAGGGATTACCGTCGGTGTAAAGACGGCAATCAGGATACCGATGACCAAGCCGACAGCAATTTGTTTGATCAATGCGACACTGGACAAAACTTTTTTGATTTTGTTTAGCAAAGTAATTCCCCCTTTAAATTATAATAATTTAAGTATACCTTGCGTTTATATTTCTTTCAAGAAGCATATAAAAATGATTTGTATAAGGCTGTTTAGCATACGTTTTTAGCATAAAAAAGTATTTTCATATAGAATCGATAATTTCCGTAAAATACGAAATATATGGTAAAATACTCAAAGGGTAGAATGATAGGGGGAACGATGGAGACCGTAGGACTGCTTGCCGGAATCGGCATACTTCCGGTGGAATTTATAGAGGCCGCACATATACAGGGATATAAGGTTGTATGCATTGCTGTGATTCCAGGAGTCGAAAAGAAACTAAAAGAAAAAGCTGATGCTTATTATGAAATCAGCGTCTTTAAATTGAATAAGGTCATTAAAACGCTTTTGTCGGAAGGCGTGCAGGAAGTCACAATGCTTGGGAAAGTAACAAAAGAATGGCTGTATAAGGATCATGTGATTCCTGATTTGCGTGCGCTGAAAGTTTTGAATCGATTGAGGAAAAAGAATTTCAAGGATGACACGATTACTTTGGAACTTGTGGAAGAATTGGGGAAAGACGGGATTTCAGTGCTGGATCAAACGAAATATTTAAAGCCTTTAATGCCGGGGCCGCAAATATTTACCAAACGCCGGCCGACAGAAAATGAAATGCTTGATGTAGCATTCGGCTTTAAGGCGGCTAAGGCCATTGGCGGTATGGATCTGGGGCAGACGGTGGTCATCAAAGATCAGGCGGTTATGGCAGTGGAAGCGATTGAAGGGACAGATGCCTGTATTAGACGCGGTGGTATGCTGGCCCGCGGGGGAGCCGTGGTGGTGAAGACGGCAAAACCGGATCAGGATCTGCGTTTTGATGTACCCGCTGTGGGATTGGAAACTTTACATTCTATGATGGAAACCGGATGCAAAGTACTTGCTATTGAGGCGTACCGCACCTTATTTGTGGAAAAAACGTCCGTGCTGAAAGAGGCGGATTGTGCAGGAATTGCTATTCTATCCGTGGAGCAGGAGCATTTATGAAAATTATGATGTCTGCCGGAGAAGCTTCCGGGGATATGCACGCCGCCGCTGTTGCCGCGGAAATTAAAAGAGAATATCCTGATGCTGATATTTTCGGCATGGGCGGAGATAATATGCGTAATGCGGGAGTGCGTATTATTTATGATATCGGTAATCTGGGAATTATCGGAGTGGTAGAAGTCATTCGTCATTTATCACTGTTTTTTAAGTTACGGACATTCCTTAGACATGCTATGATGGAAGAAAAACCGGATGTAGTTGTGTGTGTGGATTATCCGGGGTTCAATATGAAGATTGCCCACGTGGCAAAAGAGCTGGGCATTCCGGTAGTGTACTATATTGCACCGACAATTTGGGCCTGGCACAAGGGACGGGCAAAGAATATTGTTCGTGATGTGGAGCATGTGGCATCTATATTTCCCTTTGAAGCGGAGGCTTATCGAGAAGCTGGAGCCCGGGTGACTTTTGTGGGGCATCCTTTGGCAGATACTGTGAAAGCGTCTATGTCTTATGAAGAGGCAATGATGTTTTTTGGGGGAGACAGAGTAAAAAAAAGAATTCTGCTTATGCCGGGAAGCAGAAAAAATGAAGTGGAAAAACTTCTTCCCGCCATGCTTAAAACAGCGGATATACTTACTGAAAAATGTGAGTGCCAATTCTTTTTGCCCCGTGCTGGTACGATTTCATCGGAGTTTATTCAAGGTTTTTTAAAAAATGCTTCACCGAGATTGGATATCATTGTGACGGCCGACCGGATATATGATCTGATGCGGATTTGTACGGCGTGTATCGCTTCGTCTGGAACCGCTACTCTTGAAACAGCGCTGATGGGGCTTCCTACTGTGCTTGTGTATCGATTATCTGCGATTACCTGGTTCCTGGCCAAGCATCTTGTACGGGTGGAGTATGCGGGGCTGCCGAATATACTGCTTCATAAAGAAGTGACGCCTGAACTTTTACAGGATAAAGTTACTGCCGGAAATATAGCGGAAGTCGTGCTGCCGTGGCTGACTAATGAAGTAAAGCGGCAGGAGAATATAAGAGAATTAAAATCTGTACGTGCCGTGCTGGGTGAAGGCGGAGCAGTTCGTCGTACGGCGGAACTTATATTAAGGACAGCAGAGGGGAAATAATGAGTAGTAAAAAAAATAAGATAAATAGTTATAAACGTCTTCTGTCTTACTTGTGGCCATACAAGAAGTTATTAATATTGTCAGTTGTTTTTATGCTTTTTGTAGCATTGTCAAATTTGGTGGTTCCATGGATTATTAAGGACGTGATTGACCAAGTGCTGGAGCAAAAGGACTTGCGAATGCTGTACTTGGTCATTGTAGCTATTTTAGTGACTTTCTTTATCAGGGCGCTCACGACTTTCGGGCATCGATATCTGATGGGGTATATCGGACAGGCGGTTATTATGGATATCCGTAATGTTCTCTACCATCACTTGCAGGTTTTGTCCATTTCCTACTATGATCGCCGCCGTACGGGGGATATCATGAGTAATCTGACTAATGATATTGCTGCGCTGCAAACGGCCATCGTGGTGGATTTTATTTCTCTTGTACAGGAAAGCGCAATTTTTATCGGCTCCTTTGCGTCTATGATTTATCTGCAATGGAAGCTGACCGTGCTTTGTCTCATCATCGTGCCTCTGGTTTCTTATGTGATTAAGTTTTTCGGCAGAAAACTGCATACCAGCGGGAGGGTGGTACAGGAATGCCTTGCTGATGTAACCTCCATGCTGCAGGAGACGATACAAGGCGTTCGTATTGTAAGGAGTTTTAACCGCGGCAGTTATGAGGAAAAACGGTTTGAAAAAATTAATCGTTTCAGCTTCAGCGCAACGGTTCGTTCCATCCGCCAACAGAGTCAGATGACGCCTTTTGTTGAATTTTTAGCGGCCATTGCGGTGTGCGCTATTATCTGGTATGGCGGTGTTTCCGTTATTGACGGGGTGATGACGACCGGGGAACTGATTGCGTTTCTTATTTATGCCATCAATTTGGCGAATCCGACACGGCGCGTGGCGGAAAGCGTTGGGAATATCCAAAAATCACTGGCTGCAGCCGACCGTGTTTTTGCCATCCTTGATGAGCAGCCGGAAGTACAGGATAAGCCGGACGCAAAGCAGCTCATTATTAAGAAAGGCAGAGTAGAAGCAAAGCACGTTTCTTTTTCCTATGAAAAAGAAAATCCAGTTCTCGTAGATTTAAACTTTATCGCGGAGCCAGGACAGACCATTGCTCTTGTCGGTCCATCGGGATCGGGGAAGACCACGGTGGCAAACCTGCTTCCCCGCTTTTATGATGTCAGCGCAGGGGCAATCTGCATTGATGGTATGGATATCCGCGATGTGACTGTCGGCTCTTTAAGGGAAAATATAGGTCTTGTACCTCAAGATACACTTCTCTTTAATACGACAATTAAGGAAAATGTTCTTTATGGAAGACTGGATGCGACGGATGAAGAGGTTTGGGCAGCTATAAAAGCAGCAAATGCGGAAAATTTTATCAGAGAACTTCCTCATGGCATAGATACGAAAGTTGGAGACCGGGGGCTTGTATTGTCCGGCGGGCAGCGGCAGCGTATTGCTATCGCACGGGCAATACTGAAAGATCCGGCCATTTTGATCCTGGATGAGGCTACTTCCGCTTTGGATACAGAAAGCGAGAAAATTGTACAGGATGCTTTGGATAAACTGATGGTGGGACGGATGTCGTTTGTTATCGCCCATCGTTTATCGACGGTTAAAAATGCTGATCAGATATTAGTGCTGAATAAAGGACGGATTGAAGAACAGGGAACACATGAAGAACTTATGGCTATGGGCGGTTTATATCATGAACTGTATACCATGTCGATAAAACAGCCGGAAGGAGAAAAATAACTTGTACTGGTTTTATAATGTCTGTCTGGTTGCTTATTGGTTCTTTCAGGTGCCGGTACTGCTTTACCGTCTTATTTTTGAAGACGGTTTTTATGACAGACTGAAGCAGAGTGCCGGGATTATGCCGACGCCGACTTTGGAACAGATTGCTTATCATAATGCAATCTGGATACATGCGGCGTCGGTGGGTGAAGTTGTCGCAGCCAGTCCTATTGTGAGAGAATTGAAAAAACGCTATCCTAAAGAAATGGTCGTTGTATCTGTCGTTACTGCTACAGGTCACCGAATGGCGCAAAGGATCATGCCCGAGGCGGACGGCCATATATTTTTTCCTTTTGATTTGCCTGTTATCACAGAACGAATTGTGAATATAGTGAATCCTAAAGCAATTATTCTGATTGAAACGGAATTGTGGCCAAATTTTCTTCGGCTGGCATGGAGAAAGAATATTCCTGTTATGATGATGAACGGCCGTATCAGTGACCGTTCTATGAAAAGGTATTCCCTGATCCGGCGTTTTACCTCGCGCATGCTTCTCCAAATTAAAAAATTTTGTATGCAGTCGGGCATTGATGCAAAACATATCATTTCTATGGGAGCACTTTCTGATCGGGTGACAATTACAGGAAATACAAAGTATGATGAAACCTATGCGGAAGTTTCGGAAGAAGAGAAACAACAGCTTCGTCATGAATTTCACTTTGATGGAAAAGGGCCTGTGATTGTAGCAGGGAGTACGCATAACGGAGAAGAAGAAATTATTCTTCGTATATTTGGCAAGATTCTGAAAGAGTATCCTGACGCCCGGTTGCTTCTGGCAGTACGTGAGATTACAAGGGCACTGTCTGTCCGCTTTTTGGTGAAGCATTTTGGATACAGTGTTCTCCGCCGCTCTAAGATGGGGACGGAAGAAGATGATGGGAGAGGCCATCAGGTTATTATTCTTGATACCATTGGTGAATTGGGACGTTTATACAGTCTTGCGGACGTAGTTTTTGTTGGCGGAAGTTTTGTAAAGGTGGGGGGACATAACATATTGGAACCTGCGGCACATGGGAAACCGGTGCTTGTAGGTCCTTATATGTTCAATTTCCGGGAAATATTTGATCTGCTGTCTAAGCGTGGTGTCTGCCGCATGGCACAAAATGAGTCTGAATTAGAAAAAACGCTGCGGGATTTATTGGCTCATCCCGAAAAAATGAAGGCTATGGGGGAAGCGGCGTTGTCTGTGGTGGCGGAGAATCAGGGGGCGACGAAAAGGAATGTAGATACTTTTGCAAAACTTGCTGAAAAGTATAAGATTGATTTGATGGAGAATACTGATGAGTATTGAGTCTTACATACTTGGACTCCAAAAAAATCCGTCGCCGGGAAAGATAGGAAAGATTGTTCTTGGCGGGTTGGAGCTTCTTGCAGGGATTTATGAAAAAGGTGTCGTGAAAAAATATGAGAAGGCTGGGCGAAATGCCCGCCGTATGCCGATACCTGTTATCAGCGTTGGAAATATTACGGCCGGTGGAACGGGGAAAACACCGTGCATTTTAAAGCTGGCTGAAATGCTTCACAAAAAGGGGCATCATCCGGCCATTCTCTCCCGCGGTTATAAAAGCGGATTGGAAAAAGTCGGAGGAGTTGTATCTGACGGACGATCTTTGCGGATTTCCCAGAAACTGGCGGGAGATGAGCCTTATATGATGGCGTTAAAAATTCCTGATGTCCCTGTTCTTGTGGGACGTAACAGGATCATTTCTGCGGAAAAAGCGATTAAATTGGGGGCGGATATATTGCTTTTAGATGATGGTTTTCAGTACTGGGATATGAAGCGGGATTTAGACATCGTTCTCATAGACTGCACGAATCCTTTCGGTTACGGATATTCCCTACCCCGCGGACTTCTCCGTGAGCCTATGGAGGCATTACGACGTGCCCATACATTTATCCTCACTAAAAGTGAGCAGGCAGATGTGTCTGTGAAAACGGATATAAAGAAGAACCTTTTTCGATTGGCACCGCAGGCGCTTATCCTTGAATCTTTCCATTCGCCGTCATTGCTTGTTCCTTTCAATAAATGGAAAAAAGGAATCAAAGAAGACTGTTTATCCTGCCAGAAAGGGAGAAGGACGTTTATTCTTTCAGGAATAGGAAATCCTGAAGCGTTTAAAGAAACAACATTAGAGGCGGGGCTGAGCCCTGTGGGAAATATGTTTTTTCCGGATCACCATGTATATACATCAGCAGATATGGAATCTGCTGAAATGGCAGCTGCATATAGTGGTGCTGATCTGATCACGGTGACAGAAAAAGATGCGGTAAAGATGCTGAATTTAAGTAAAGCGGAAGACAGTAAAATTCCTCTTTATGTTTTGGAGATAGAAATGAAATTTGCTGAAAATGGAGAAGCACAGCTTCAGGAACAATGGGAGGCCTTTTTATGAAAATTGCCTGTATAATCCCTTCCCGCTATGCATCGACACGTCTGCCGGGAAAACCGCTGAGGATGATTGCGGGGAAAACGTTAGTGCGACGTGTTTATGAAAGAGCGATTTTGGCGATGCTGCCTGATGTGGTCATCGTAGCTACGGATCATAAAGATATTGAAAAAGAAGTCCGGTCTTTTGGTGGAGATGTAGTGATGACTTCTGCTGATCATCCGACCGGGACTGACCGTTTAGCGGAAGTGGCGGAAAGTCTGCCGGATTATGATATCATTGTCAATGTACAGGGAGATGAGCCTCTGATTGATCCCAATGTTATCGATCTTCTTGCGAAGACACTTGTTGAACGGGCGGAACTTGATATGGTGACAGTGGCAACGCCGTTAAAAAATGACGACTACGAAGATCCGTCGGCGGTAAAAGTTGTTGTCAACCAAAAGGGCGAAGCATTATATTTTTCAAGAGCGCTGATTCCCTATCCCCGCCATGATTTTGTAGTTCCCGCATTAAAACATGTAGGAATTTATGCCTATCGGAGAGAGTTTCTTCTGAAATATGCCCACATGAAGCAGACGCCGCTTGAAATGACAGAGTCTTTGGAACAACTGAGGGCGTTGGAAAGCGGGCATAAAATAGGTGTAATTACGGTAGAGACGGAAGATATAGGGATTGACACGGAAGAAGATCTAAAGAAAGTAAACGCATATTTCGAAAGGAGCCAATTATGAAAACAATTCAGGTGGGAAATCTTACTATTGATGGAAGCAGATTATTTTTAATTGCCGGCCCCTGTGTGATTGAAGGCTACGACCGCACATTGATGATTGGGCGTGAAGTGAAAAGAATTTGTGAAAAATTAGGTGTACAATATATTTTTAAAGCATCTTTTGATAAGGCAAATCGTTCTTCTTATCATTCTTTTCGTGGTCCGGGGCTGGAGGAAGGTCTTCGAGTTCTAAAGTCTATAAAAAAGGAACTGGATGTGCCGGTGCTTTCCGATGTGCATGATGTGACTCAATTGGAAAAGGCCGCGGAAGTGTTGGATATGCTTCAAATTCCCGCATTTCTCTGCCGCCAGACCGATTTGGTTTACGGGGCGGCGATGACAGGAAAACCGGTAAATGTAAAAAAAGGACAATTCATGGCGCCTGAAGATATGAAAAACGTGCTGAATAAAATGGAAGAAGCTCATAATCCCAATTTGGCCGTCACCGAACGAGGTGTATCTTTTGGTTATCATAATCTTGTAGTAGACATGCGTTCTTTCCCGATAATGAGGAAGTTTGGTTATCCGGTTATCTATGATGCTACCCACAGTGTGCAGCTGCCGGGCGCTATGGGTACGGTAACCGGCGGGCAGCGGGATATGATTCCTTATCTTGCACGTGCGGCGGCAGCAAGCGGAGTGGATGGATTCTTTATGGAAGTTCACGATAATCCGCCGGAAGGTCTGTCTGACTCTACGAATATGCTTTATTTGTCATCTTTGGAGGGGCTGCTGAAAGATTTAATTAAGATTAATGAAATTGTGAAACACGATAAATAAGAAGACATTGGCTAATAATAAAGAGAATATTAATAAAGAGAATATAGTATAATAAATTGATACAGAACAAAACCGTTTCTTTTTAGCGTAAGATAAGGCATAGTTGCCTAATGGTGAGCCGCTGCCAGCGGCATGGATTTATCAAGGGAGGAAGCATGTCTTCGATAGAAACAGCGATAAGGGTGCTTCGTGATGAGGCGGATGCCATTTTGAGCCTGATTGATAAACTGGATAATAATTTTGAGTCAGCTGTCGATTTGATTCTTCATGCAAATGGTCGTGTCATACTGACGGGAATGGGAAAGTCCGGGCATATTGCAAAAAAAGTTTCTGCAACTATGGCAAGTACGGGAACACCGTCATTTTTTCTTCATCCTGCGGAAGGTATCCATGGAGATTTGGGAATGGTGACAGCTGAAGATGTGGTTGTAGCTTATTCTAATAGCGGTGAAACCGGTGAAATATTAAACATTCTGCCTTCGCTGAAAAGAATCGGTGCGAAATTGATTGCTGTTGTTGGGAACACCCATTCTACGCTGGCGGAAAATGCAGATGTTGTATTGGATGCAGGTGTTTTACAAGAGGCTGATTCCCTCGGATTGGCTCCGACCAGTTCAACGACAGCGGCATTGGCACTTGGCGATGCTTTGGCAGTGGCGCTTATGGAAAAAGAGAATTTTACTGCCGATAAATTTGCGGTATTTCATCCGGGCGGATCTTTGGGAAAACGTCTGCTTATGACTGTTGAAATGGTTATGCACCATGGCAGTGATAATCCCGTAATTAAAGAAACTGCTTCTGTTAAGGATGCGCTTTTTGTGATGACTAAAATGGGGCTTGGTGCGGTATCTGTTGTGGATGGAAAGTTTAAGCTGAAGGGGCTTATGACAGATGGGGATGTCCGTCGTGGGCTGGAAAAAGAAAAAGATTTTCTGATGCTCACCATAAAAGAAGTGATGACACAGAATCCTTTGGTAATAACTGCTGATAAGTTGGCGGCAGAAGCACTCCATAAAATGGAAAAACATGCGCCTCATCCTATCACGGTGCTTCCTGTAGTGGATAAGGATGGAAAATCTATAGGTATGGTGCATGTCACAGATTTGTTGAGACAAGGTGTGGTCTGATGAGAGGTTCGCGAAGTATAAAGGCATTCTTTTTTGACGTAGATGGAACCTTGACTTCCGGTACATTGATTTTAGGGACGGAAGGCGAAGCTTATAAAATCTTCCACGCCCAGGATGGAATGGCCTTGGGGCTGGCACATCGTATGGGATATATTACCGGTTTTATTACTGGGCGTACTTCGGATATTGTCCGTGTGCGGGCGGAGGAATTAAAAGTAGATGTGCTCCTTATGGGGGTGAAAAATAAGGTACAGGCCGTGGCAGCGGCCTTGGAAAAGTATCGTTTATGTTGGGAAGAAGTCGCTTTCATGGGAGATGATTTAAATGATCTGCCTCTTTTTGATAAAGTTGGAATAGCAGGCAGTCCATCAAATGGAGCTCCTGAAAACTTAAAAAAGGCGGAATTTGTTTCCCGCCGTGCCGGGGGAAGTGGAGCAGCGAGAGAGTTTATTGAGGAAATACTCAAGGAACAGGGACGGTGGGATGAAGCAGTTGCGTCATTTTATTCGGAAATGCAAGAGGCACCTGCCCGGCAATAGTTATATAATTTAGGAAACTGATTTTTGAGGAAGAGAAGACATGCTTTCTAATGTAAAATATCATTTGCTTAAGATGGTCAGCAGCATACTTTGCAGAATGCCCTATAAAAATATTTTAGCTATAGGTTCTTTTCTGGGGCCGGCAATTATGAATCGGATACCGAAACAACGTAATCGTGGAATTGAGCAGATTATGACAGGTCTGTTATGTGAAAGAGAAGATGCGGAGCAGCTGTTGAATAAAGTGTATCAACGTGTAGGAATGTCGGCGATGGAAATGCTGTATATGCCGCGGCTGTGCCGAGAGAAACTTCATATAGATGAATATGTTTCTATTGATCATCCGGAGTATCTGGAGGCTGCATATGCAGAGGGAAAAGGGATTGTGGGGCTTACTGCCCACGTAGGAAACTGGGAATGGCTTGGAGCCGGTCTTGCCCTGCATGGATATGATACGTCCGCTATTGGCAAAAAACAGAAAGATGATGCTCTGATGAGGATTATTAATGAATATCGGGCGGAATCAGGCGAACATATTTATCTGACCGGAACAGGCGGCTATGAAATGATTGCAGCGGCCCGTTCCATGAAAAAGAACCATATTCTCGGATTTTTATCTGATAAAGATGGAGATAGAGTGGGGATACCGGTTCGTTTCATGAATCGGATTTTCTCCTTTCCCCAGGGGCCCGTGGTTTTTGCCAAGAAGTTCAAAGCTCCGGTACTTCCTATCTTTGTAGTTAGGAATGAAGACTGCATAGGAAATACCATTTGTGTAGGAAAGCATTTTTATTATGAAGAAACCGGAGATAAAAAACATGACTTGCTGGTGAACGCACAAAAAATGGCTACCATTATGGAAGAGTTTATTAAAGCACATCCTGCCGATTGGATGTGGTTCCAGCATCTTTTTTGGACGGAACCATGGAGTATTGAGATGTATTGCCGGATGACAGATGAAGAAAAAAAGGAAATTATCCACGGAGTACCTT
>ERZ809276.1045-NODE-1045-length-10906-cov-12.279882_pt1 | contig 10906 bp, 6 predicted proteins | sample MGYA00520512_ERZ809276 | MGnify/ENA primary metagenome ERZ809276 (study PRJEB31576, sample SAMEA3212661) | Homo sapiens | biome: human-gut; feature: human gut; material: fecal | place: Sweden | collected 2012 ...
GACTGTCAAAAAGAAGTTTTTCCGCACTTCTTACCCCACTCTCAATTCTTGCAAGCTGTGCGGTAGAACACAAGCCCTGTGCAAGCTCGGCAAGCTTGATATTCTGAGTATTTCTCACATCCCCTATAAATTTTCCTGAATAAAACATTTTCATTATCCCCTGTAAAGCAAATTTGGTACTGCATAAGGCAGTACCAAATTCAAATTCTCCTATGGCTATGTCAAGCGGATATTCACAATCCGCTTTGCTGCTTGCTCATAACACTATTAGCAGCTATTCGCATCACAAGTAAGTCTCCCCCACTTACTGCTCTACGCAATAGAAGTGGGGACTTACTTGATAGTGTTAAATAGCTTTTCGATAATATTCTCCCTCTCACTGTCAAGATACTCCTGCGTGAAATGTGCCTCATCCCCAAATGCGCTCTCCGGGTAATAGTCTATGCCATCAATATAATCTCCGAGCAGTCCGGTCAGCCCATTATCCTCAATCTGCTTTTCAAAATCAGCCCATTCATGGTTATCCTGCGTGTCAGGAAGCGGAGCCGCAAGCACCTTAAGCTTCACGCCATGACTATCGCACAGCTCCTTAATCTTAGGAAGATACTTTATCGTGAGGTCGCTTAAGTGCTTCTCATCGCGGACCTCAAGCTGCTGCTCAAGCACATTGTTGAGATACACATCCATATAGTAGGCGTTGTTCTCGATAAAGCTCTTCACAATATCGTTGGTCGCATACAGCTTCCCGAATCTGTCCTCGATGTACTGCCTCGTATCCTCATCTATATACTGCTTATAGGTATCATTGTAAAACGGAACAATAAAATACTGGAATGAAAAGTTGAACCACAGCGGATTGGCAAGGCTCTGAGGTCTGACAATATAGTAGACCTCCTCAGTCTGCGGGTTGTTCTCCAGATAACGGTTAAGCAGAATATAATTTCCGAGCACCGTTATCGCCTGATTGGTCGCAAGGTAGCAGACCTCATCCGTCTCATCCTGATAATCCGGTGAAAAAATAAGTCTCGCCACGCTGTCACCAATAATGACCTTCGTGTACTCCGTATTCGTCTCCGCCATATCAAGTGCATAATACAGCTCCGGTCCGAAGCTCGACGGACTGTTCTTCCCCCTCACATACTGCACCGCAAAATATCCCCCCAGGGACACCCCGACAAGCAGCACAAACACCACGACACTCACTATGAATTTAACAAAACCCGATCTATTCTCTCTCATACCATTCCCTTACCAAATCTTAATCTACTATACAAACACCGAATATCCCACATAATTTACCAAGACGCAAAAAACACCATTTTAAACATGCACAACCAGCCTTAACCTGTCCCCTCACTCATCACATAAACCCCTCAAGCGCTTAACACTGCATAATCCGTCTCAAGCACTTCCCTTATCCATCCCCTAAACAATCTAAACAAGCTCGACAACCTAAACAAGCATACCATATGCTTAAACTCTTCTTCACCCTGCCATCCAAACAACCTCACCGTCAAAACAGGCTCAACAACTTCGCTGTGTATAATGAGTTATATTTATATATATCGCGACTTTGGGAGAAGCATAGTTGTTCTTAGGACTCTGCGCAAAACCTAGCCAGAACCGGCACGGATGCCGGTTCAGAAGCAATGCATACACGGAGGTATACCGGCTTCGGTGGCGGACGTTGCAGCAAAACTTATCAGAGTCCTTAGAACACCTTGCTTCGTACAATGGAGCCGATATATATAAATATAACTCATTATACACCCGCAACACCTCAACGCCTGTTTTGCCCTTGAAGCGCAGTATTAAAACTCAAAGTACACGAACGAGCTGCTGTCCGCTCCATACTGCATGAACCATATCACCATCAAATCGACCACCGCAACATATACAATCCACCTTACCACCTTCGGCAGTCTGTTAAAGCGCTCAAAAATCGTGCTGCCCTGCTGCATGGCAATATACGCAGCCAGGTCATAGACAAACAGCATACCTGTCACAAGCACAAGATGGAGCATCATGCCGCTGTTGATTCCAAGCGACTGCAGACCACCCTTAAGATATGACACAGGCGATGTGATTCCATGCCACATATTAGTGAGCACATACAACGCGTCACTGACGCTGTCCGCCTCAAAAAATACCCACGCTACCGTAGCAAATACAAATACAGACACAATGCTCACAATGCGTGCCGCACCCTTCTTTTTATAGGACTTGTCCTTCGGGTCGCGTCCGTGCAGCCTTGCCCATGCATTGTGTGCGAAGGTCTCAAGCACCTGGACTGCGCCATGCAGCGCACCCCACACGATAAAAGTGAGATTGGCGCCATGCCACAGACCGCTCACCATAAAGGTTATCATTATATTGAGTGCATACCTCAGTTTCCCGACACGGCTTCCGCCGAGTGGTATATAGATATAATCGCGAAACCATGAGGACAATGAGATATGCCATCTGCCCCAGAATTCCTTCACGGAAGCCGAGAAATACGGATACTCGAAGTTCCTGGCACCTTCATAGCCAAGTAACTGTGCCGCACCATTGGCGATATCGGAATACCCCGCAAAATCGCAGTATATCTGTATTGAGAAAAGAAACGCCGCAGCCATAAGTGCAAAGCCATCGTACGCACCTACATTTGAAAAGACCTTGGTCACATAACCCGACAATAAATCGGCAACTATCATTTTCTTGAAAAAGCCCACGCCCATAAGCTTCAGTGCGTCCGAGGCCTTATCATACGAAAAACCTGCATACTTGAAAAAGCCATTTTTATTTGATGCTTTTTCTGTTCCGGCAGCCATGCTTTTCTTTGCGACACTGCTTTTCTCTTCATCAATTTTTTCCATGCAATTTTCTTGTGACACTTCATCACTCTGCGACAAAGCTTCGTGCTCAAGCCTCTCAAAGAAATGCGCCGGTCTCTCAATCGGTCCTGATGCAATCTGTGGAAAGAAGCCGACATACACAGCATATTTTGCAAAATTGCGCTGTGCCGGAAGCTTTCCCCTGTACACCTCAATCATGTAGCTTATAACCTTGAAGGTATAGAAGGATATTCCGATTGGTGCGGCAAGCTTAAGCACGGCAGGAGTGAATCCAATGCCAAATATTCCAAGCGTATCCGACAATACCTGCCCTGCAAAATTAAAGTACTTGAACACCAGAAGAAGCCCCAGCGACACTGCAAAGGGCAGTCCGAAGCACAGCTTTTTCAAGCTTCCATGGCACTTCTCCATAAAAATTGCTCCCAGATACGTTGCCACGCACACAATACACAGGAGTATGAAATTTCTTACCCCGAACCCAAGATAGAAGTAACAATTGGCGGCAAGCACCACCAGATACCTGTATCCTGCCGGAATATTCCAGTATATTAAAAATACTGCCGTCATAAAGACGGCAAAGCTTAGCGAATTAAAAAGCATATAGCATACTCCCTGTTTTATATTTATCAGCCACCGGCTGAGTCATCCTCTTCCGGTTCCATACCATACCCCAATGCCTCACTTCTTTTTGCCTGAGAACAGCTTCGCCGCCGGCTTTTCAAAGAGCAGGTATACCACAGCCGTCATCACCACGAAAAGCCCAAGCTCTGCAAGCTTGTACACTGCCATAGGCATTGTGGTTGTTTCCGGATTAAAAATACTCTTCATTATAAGTATTCCTATCGGATGTCCTAGATAGAGTGCATACGAATACTTAGAAATGAACCGCACAACCGACACACCGGCTCTGCTAAGCCTATTATCCGGAAGCCAGTCCTCAATATCCATCGTGACAAGCATAAATGTTGTGAACATTATAATCCAGTACAGCTTCGTGTTGCTTACATCGAGAATGAGGAAAGCCACTCCCATCATCATAAGCAGTGCAATGTACTCAAATATCTTCTTCTCCTTGACAGCAAAGTACGCCGACACACCGAAAAAGCACAGGTATATAAAGTATGCCGGATGTCTCCCCGCATACTCCGTGCCAGCATACAATATCCCAAGGAAATGCACCCATACCTGGCATACAACAAACGCAGCAATGAGGGCAATCACCGAACGCCTGAAATTGTTGATAAATTTATACAAAAACGGCGCAATGATATAGAATAACATTATGGTCACAATCGTTCCCGTTGTTCCAAGATAGAACCAGAACAACAGGTCACGCGGAAAGAAGGTGGTTGTGAGCGTGAAATATTTTACAAGGCTCACCACTATCTGCTTCGCCGGATACCTCTCTCCAAGCACAACCAGATAGATGAAAAAATATATGAGCACAACCCCATAATAGCTTGGCAGAATCCTCGCAAGCCTTCTCTTATAATACGAAAGCGGCGAAACATCCTTGTGCCTGTCTATCGACAGAAAAGCCGTGTACCCGGTCAACAGCAGAAATAATTCCACTCCATGTCCACCCCAGCCGAACAGCTCAAGATGTACCAGCACAATCATAACCGCCGCCACCGCACGGATAATATCAAGATTTAACAGCTTCTTATTCACAGAAGAATTATTACTATTCGGCTGCATTTTACTTTCCCCTCATCAGATAAATATTTACATTATCGCACAACGTCCGGCGCAATTTAATTTTTCTTTTTCTTCACGAACACCGCCGATGAGTACTCAGGAAGCTTGACGGTAAGTATTCCGCAAGGCACCTCGTGACGCACAATATCACAGGAATGTCCGTCCCTCATGGTGAACATAACCTGCTCAACGTAATCACCCTCAAGCACCTCCGCCTGCCATGCCTCAACGCTTATCTCCCGCTCGCCGTCATTATTATTTACGATAACTATTACACTATTATCATTGTAAAAACGGGCGTAGGCGAGTATGTTGTAGTCCGCATATATATTCTTATAGGAACCGCGTATAAGTGCAGGGTTCTCCTTGTGTATCCTTATCATCTCCCTATGGAAATCAATAAGCTGCTCATCCTCATGTCCCCAAGGATAGCTTCTTCTGTTATCAGGGTCAGTCCAGCCACACACTCCCGCCTCGTCACCATAGTAGATTGTCGGTGCTCCCGGCCATGTCATCTGCATTACGACAGCTTCCATGAATATTCCTTTATTCACTCCATAGTTGGCTGCCTCCGCTCCCTTGCTCGCCGTTCTTCCGATAACCCTGTTGGTTCTTGTCAGAAAACGTGAGTGGTCATGGTTAGAAAGCTCGTTCATGGATATTCTCGTTGGCTGTCCGCCAAGTCTTGCCATATTATGACGCATATGCGAAATAAAATAGTTAGGATTGCCGCGCAGCGCATCGTTACTTGAATCGCTGTGCTTCTCCATTCCCGTGAGGAAATATGTCACCGGCTCCATGAACGCATCATAGTTCATTATAGTATCCCACTGGTCACCCTGAAGCCAGCTGTACGAATCACCATAATTCTCGGCAAGTATAATTGCCTCCGGGTTAGCCTCCTTTACCGCATTCCTGAACTTGCGCCAGAAAATATGGTTGTATTCCGGCGAAAAACCAAGGTCAGCAGCGACATCAAGTCTCCAGCCATCCACATTGTACGGAGGGGAAACCCACTTCTTTGCAATCCCAAGAATATAATCTTCAAGCTTCTTAGATCCCTCATAATTGAGCTTCGGAAGAGTATCGTGTCCCCACCAGCCAAGGTATGACTGATTGTATGGCCATGCATAGTCATCCTGGAACTTGAAAAAGTCATGATAAGGGCTCTCCTTATCCACATAAGCGCCCTTGTCGAAGCCCTCGCTTCCCTCATATATTCTCTCGCGGTCAAGCCACTTATTAAAAGAGCCACAGTGGTTGAATACACCATCTATGATTACCTTGATATTTCTTCTGTGAGCCTCCTCGACAAGCTTTGCAAAGAACTCATTGCTCGCCTCAAGATTCGCATAGTCCGTTACTCTCTTCTTGTACTTGGTCGCATTGTCATTGCTTCTGGCATTATCCGGAAGCGGTTCGCCGCCATCATTTACAATAACGCCAAAATGAGGGTCAATATAGTCATAATCCTGAATATCATACTTATGGTTAGATGGTGACACAAACAACGGATTAAAGTAGATTGCATCTATTCCGAGACTCTCAAGATAATCCATCTTGTCAAGCACACCCTGTAAATCTCCACCGTAGAAATTGCGCACATCCATGGTTGCCGGATACTCATTCCAGTCGGTGATTCTGTGCACAGGCTCCCCTATATACACATACTCATTATCAACCACGTCATTGCTCTTGTCTCCGTTGTGGAAACGGTCGACATATATCTGGTATATAACAGCGCCCTTCGCCCAATCCGGTGTCTTAAAGCCCGGATTGATAACAAAATTATAGGTTGGATTGAGCTCCCTGTATGGTCCTGCCTGATTATAGTAAATGCTTGTACGTCCCACAAGCGCATGGAAATAATACTCCGTGCGCTGTGCTCCGAGCGTAAATTCAGCAATATAATAATCAAAATTCGTGTTAGTCATGAACTTCTTCATGCTGTATGCTATGCCATTAACCACAACCTCAACTCTATCCACATTGTACTTTGCAGTTCTGAACTTAAGCTTCACAGTATCACCGGCTGAAGGCTCCTCAGGGCTTCTGTACTCCTCCGTGGCATCTGCAAACATTGCACGGTCATTCAAGATAGGCTTCATATTTGAAAAATATGTGCTTCTGATTTCATTCTTTGATAATCCCGACAGATTCTTTGTAATTTTCATTAAGATACATAATCCTTTCATAATCAGACAGGCTGAGCCTCCTGCCTGATATATTATGATACACGTCCGGACATTTCCATGTCCTTTTAGTCTTACTATATATTCTATGATAGTATGGGGAATATTTCAAGAAAAATTAAGGCAAAGTAAAAAGGACAGCTCACGACGCTGTCCTTTTTGGAGAAGGTATTTCATTTCTTATGGGGTGTAGCAAAAACTATATAATGTATTGGGGGGGGTTACGAGTATATATTAGCATGACCTTGTAAATAAGTGTTCACAAACATGACAAAATTTGCAAAATATTTTTGTGCAGTTTGTACATGACTTTTTTCCTATCATGTAAGAGAGCCCGTTTGTTTTACATTTAACATAGTTCTCTAAGCTGCTGATTCGCCACCTCATTACAGCTACGCCTCAAAAAGGGCATCGAACTCCTCACCGGTAATCTTTTCCTTCTCTATGAGAAGCTTGGCACAATCGTCAAGTACCATGCGGTGCTTGACAATTATCTCTTTCGCCTTTTTATAGCAATCATCAATAATATCCTTAACCTCGGCATCAATCAATGAAGCAACATTCTCGCCATAGGATTTGGTGTGTGCAAGGTCGCGTCCGATGAACACCTCATCATCATCGCTTCCGTAGTTTACAAGACCAAGCTTATCGGAGAAGCCATACTGTGTAACCATCGCTCTGGCTGTCTGTGTCGCCTGCTTGATATCCTGTGAGGCGCCTGTTGTGACATCGTCGAATACCAGCTCCTCCGCAATTCGTCCGCCAAGGCTTACGATAATATTCTGAAGCATCTTACCCTTGGTGTTGAACATCTCATCCTTGCCAGGAAGCGGCATGGTGTAACCTGCCGCACCGGTTCCGGTAGGGATAATCGAGATAGTGTGCACCGGTCCTACATCCTTAAGCTCATGGAAGAGAATAGCATGACCGGCCTCATGGTACGCTGTAATGCGCTTCTCCTCGTCTGAGATAAGGCGGCTCTTCTTCTCCTTGCCTATTCCTATCTTAATAAATGCCTGTTCTATATCTTTTCTCGAAATGAACTGCCTGTTATGCGCTGCCGCATTGATTGCAGCCTCATTCATGAGATTCTCAAGGTCTGCACCGGCAAAGCCCGCCGTTGTGCGCGCAACCGTCTCAAGGTCGACATCATCACCCAGCTTCTTATTCCTGCTGTGAACCTCCAGAATTTCCTTACGTCCCTTGACATCAGGTCTTCCAACCACAACCTTGCGGTCAAAACGTCCCGGACGGAGAATAGCAGGGTCAAGAATATCGACCCTGTTGGTAGCCGCCATCACGATGATACCTTCATTCACACCGAAGCCATCCATCTCCACAAGGAGCTGGTTGAGTGTCTGCTCTCTCTCATCATGTCCGCCGCCCATTCCTGTGCCTCTTCTTCTGGCAACAGCATCAATCTCGTCTATAAATATTATACACGGAGCATTCTTCTTTCCGTCCTCGAAAAGGTCACGCACCCTTGAAGCGCCGACACCGACGAACATCTCAACGAAATCCGAACCGGATATTGAGAAGAACGGAACTCCCGCCTCGCCTGCCACTGCCTTGGCAAGAAGTGTCTTACCTGTTCCCGGAGGTCCCGTGAGAATGACACCCTTAGGAATTCTTGCACCTATCTCCACATACTTCTTAGGGTATTTGAGGAAATCAACTATCTCCTCAAGCTCCTCCTTCTCCTCCGCAAGACCGGCTACATCCTTGAAGGTAACGCGGTTAGGAGAGTTAGGATCTGTCATCCTTGCCCGGCTCTTTCCAAAATTCATCATCTTGGAATTGGCAGCTCCGCCACCGCCCGCTGCCTGCCTGTTTATTATGAGTGTAACCATAATCATGGCAGCCGCAATGAGTAAGAATGGAAGTATGGTAGTCACAAAAATACTCTCGCGCACAACATCATTGACAACCAGCTTAATATTTCCCTCAGCGGCGACAAGACTTGTCACATCATTTACATTGGTAACATTGAAGCGCTCAGAGCTTCTTCCGCTGTCACCGGTGAAGGTAACCTTGACTATTCCCGTAGGCACCTCTGCATTCTGGGAAATCTCAACCTTCGTCACATTTCCCGACTGAAAATCATTTAAAAAATCACTGTAACCGTATGAAGAACTGTTCTTTCCGAATGAAGTTATGCTCATGATAAAATACATAATCACAAGTACTATCACCAGATAGATAATTCCTCCTCTGAATTGCTTATTCAACTGTTTTCCTCCTCAAATTCCACAACACCGATATATGGAAGATTTCTATATCTCTGATTATAGTCAAGTCCATAACCAACCACAAACGCATCCGGTATATTAAATCCGCAATAATCTACCTTAATATCCTTCACAACTCGTCGCTCAGGCTTATCAAGAAGTGTACAGAGCTTTACACTGGATGCCTTTCTGTCACCTAACAGCTTTATAAGATGGCTTAAGGTGCGCCCTGAGTCGATAATATCCTCAACCACGAGAACATCAAGACCCTCAACCGGTTCATCTAAATCCTTCTTGAGATTGATATGCCCTGTTGAAGCTGTTCCTTCATAGCTTGCAACCGACATGAAATCCATTGTAAGCGGAAGATTGATTCTCTTGGCAAGCTCACACATAAAAGGTGCTCCACCCTTCAATACACATACAAGATGAAGCTTCCTTCCGGCATAATCGCGTGTAATCTGCGCTCCAAGTTCATCAATTTTTCTGTCAACTTCTTCTTCGGTCAGTAAGACCCTAACTGATTCTTTCATTTGCAGCCTCCGTTTTATTTTTCTTTTTGTTTTAATTCAAGCTTAAACAGCTCCTTAGTATCCCTGTCCACAAGGAATTCCGCACAGCGTCTCACTCCTGCTGCCCACAACACCCTGTTTCCTATGGCACACAGCCATATCTCAGGTCTTTTTTCGGCGGGAAGCTTGGAATCTATAAATATTTCTTTGATTTTCTTTCTTTTTTCCCTGTGCTGCGGCTCTGCATAGCCTATTATCATGTAGTCGCCCATGGTGCGGTGACGAATAACAAGGCCGTCACACTCCCTGTTTTCGGCGATATAATGTTTTATTTTACCATAATCAAAGTATTTAGTACAGTTATCATTCATTAAATTTTTATCAATTATATCATTTACCAGCCGTGAAAAGCCGCCATGCTCATCTTCATCAGTATCCGGCACAATAATGCTGCTTAACAGCTCATACTCCGGCTCAATATCACCCTGACGTGACACGGCATTGCCATACCTATTATTGCACATATTTACAAAAACAATTCCGTCATACTCACGTCTGGCAATTACTCCCTTTGGAAGGCTTATGCTCCTGCCGCTCTGCTTTTCATACAGCGCCACACAGGAGGCAGCATGCTTATCCTCAAGGTCTTTCGCTCCACACAGCTTTTTAAGGATATCATATATGACGCTCTTACAGATAACCGGATGTTCATTCACTATCTCATTTTTCACATGAATACCGGACGAATCGGAAGTGACATATATCCCTTCTGCCTTTGATGCCTGCATTTTAATATAGTCATCTATCTGAGCCATCCTCTCGGCGTATTTGCAGATATTCGACACCGTGCCCTCATTTACATGCTCTTCAAGACACGGTATGACCCTGAGCCTTATTGCATTCCTCGCATAAGTATCCTCAAAATTCGTTTGATCCGTACAGTATGATATATTATTGTCCGAAAGCCATTTTTCAATCTCTTTTTTTGAAACGCACAGTAACGGCCTTATTATGCCTCCCGCTGCCGGCTCCATGCCTCTTGTGCCTGCCACCGATGATCCTCTGGCGATATGGAAAAGCACTGTCTCCGCCTGATCATTCTGGTGATGTGCCACCGCAGCAGCTCCCTTGATACCCATCGGGAGATTATCAATATTTTCACGAAATGCACCATATCTGAGAAGCCTTCCCATTTCCTCCTCACCGCAGCCCCGCTCCTTTGCAAGCCTTGGTACATCATAGCAGTATTCCCTGTATTCTATGCCCTGCTCTTCACACAGCGCTTTACAGAAAGCAGCGTCCGAATCCGCCTCTGCACCCCTTATTCCGTGATGTACATGCACAGCCATAAGCTGCGTTCCACAACCCTTACGTGTTTCAGTTATATATTTTTTCAGCATTAAAAGAAGGCATACGGAATCAGCTCCACCGGACAGTCC
>ERZ809276.1048-NODE-1048-length-10893-cov-6.967522_pt1 | contig 10893 bp, 8 predicted proteins | sample MGYA00520512_ERZ809276 | MGnify/ENA primary metagenome ERZ809276 (study PRJEB31576, sample SAMEA3212661) | Homo sapiens | biome: human-gut; feature: human gut; material: fecal | place: Sweden | collected 2012 ...
ATCTATGAGACATTATTAAAAAAATATCAGCTCACAGCGGATGAGTGTGTATTTCTTCAGATCCTCTTTGACCTGCCCGATCGTCTCAAAGCAGATTCCGTGAATTCCGGCTTTTTCGGCTCCCTCGATATTTTCCATCCGGTCATCGATAAATACACACTCATCCGCTGTGAGCTGATATTTTTTTAATAATGTCTCATAGATTTCCACATCCGGTTTGACCTGTCTCACACTGTAAGAAAAGATATCGCCGTCTGTCAACAGTAAGAAATCCAGCGCATTGTCCTTCGTTCTCTGATAAGTCCAATCTCCATAGTTAGAAAGAATATACACATGCAAGCCTTCTTTTTTCATATTGGAAATCCATTCTTTCGTATAGGAAAACTGTGTGATTGCCAGTTCCAGATGATTCCAGAACAGATCGATCTCTTTTTTATATTCCGGTGCCTTCTCATAAAATGCCTGTAGGATCTGTTCATCTGACCAGATGCCACGGTCTGTCTCAAGCCAGACCGGAGTATTGACCGTAGCATCCGCAACTGCTTTCACTATCTTATCATCAAATCCAAGTTGTTTCATTGCGTCTTCCGGCTCCCACGCCACAAGAACTTTCCCGACATCTAAAATTATATTCTTTACCATACAATCCTCCATGTTTTGTCACAAAAGGCAGGGTGCCACTGCACGCCTGCCTCAGTCTCTTTATTTATTGCGGTAAATGATATCTTCTCTTCCCGGTCCGTTAGAAACCATTGTGATCGGGTATCCGATCTGTCCTTCAATGAACTCAATGTAATTTCTGCAGTTTTCCGGAAGATCCTCGTATTTCTTAATTCCACGGATATCACATTTCCATCCCGGAAGTTTTTTGAATACTGGTTTTGCTTTCTCTAATTTTGCAGTTACAGGGAAGTCTGTGGTTACTTCTCCGTCGATATCGTATCCAACACATACCGGGATCTCATCTAAGTATCCTAATACGTCAAGTACGGTAAGCGCTACATCCGTTGTTCCCTGCAGACGGCATCCATACTTACTTGCAACACAGTCATACCATCCCATTCTTCTTGGACGTCCGGTTGTTGCTCCGAATTCACCGCCGTCTCCGCCGCGTCTTCTCAGTTCGTCTGCCTCATCTCCAAAGATCTCGCTAACGAATGCTCCTGCTCCTACTGCGGAAGAGTATGCTTTACTTACTGTTACAATCTTCTTGATCTCATATGGTGGGATGCCTGCTCCGATCGCACCATATGCTGCTAAAGTAGAGGAAGATGTTACCATTGGATAAATTCCGTGATCCGGATCTTTTAAAGTACCAAGCTGGCCTTCCAATAAGATCTTTTTGCCTTCCTTAATCGCTTTGTCTAAGAATAAAGAAACATCTCCGACATATGGAGCGACCATGTCTCTGTACTCATGCAAAGTAGCTAATAACTCTTCTTCTTTTAATAATGGTTTGTGATACATATGCTCAAGCATAATGTTCTTTGTCTCGCAGGTACGTTTTACTTTTGCCTGCAATAATTCCTCATCGAATAACTCACTTACCTGAAAACCGATCTTTGCATATTTGTCTGAATAAAATGGTGCGATACCGGACTTGGTAGAACCGAAAGAATTCTTTCCAAGACGCTCCTCTTCATACTGATCGAAAAGAACGTGGTAAGGCATAACCATCTGTGCTCTATCTGAAATCATGATTTTTGGTGCAGGCACATTGCGGTCTGTGATTGATTTGATCTCACTCATTACTTTCGGGATATCCAGTGCGACACCGTTTCCGATAATGTTGGTGATGTGGCTGTGGAATACACCGGATGGCAATGTATGTAATGCAAATTTACCATAGTTGTTTGCGATGGTGTGACCTGCATTTGCTCCACCCTGAAAACGGATAACGATGTCCGCTTCATCTGCAAGCATATCTGTGATTTTTCCTTTTCCCTCGTCGCCCCAGTTAGCGCCTACTACTGCTGTAACCATTTGATTTTCCTCCTGCATAAAAAAAGTGATGGTCTGTAAAAACCATCACACTTTCCTGTTTTTACTTTATGATTATACACGAATATATGTCATAAGTAAAATTAATATTCATTATATTTGATATAATTGTTTATTATATTATAATATTCCATATGCTATCAGACACGATTGGTTTCAGAAACATGGAAACCAAAAGCGTAACTGCCAGAATCAGGACAGGTTCATATCGTACCAAAATTCCTTTCGAATCCACTGATTTTAAAGAGAACGGAAAAGAAAATCTTCTGCTTATTTCATATCCCAGCACGGTTCCTGCCGTATTGGTGATCAGATCATCAATATCCGTAAGCCGGAATGTAAATATCTGTAATAGTTCAATCCCCAGTGATACCGCGAGTCCCATGAAAAACATAGTTTTGAAAGACCGGAAATTCTTCCAGACCGCAGGTACAAAAAATCCCATCGGTATAAATAAAATGATATTCAAAATCGTATTTTTCATATATGCAAACGGACTATTTACAATGTCTGCAAACGGTATCAGATTCAGACCAAAATCCATCTGAAATATCCCAACCGCAGGGACACCCACAACCGAAAACAGAGCAATCGCATAAAATGCAAATATCAGTTTTACACAAAATGGTTTAAATTCCCATTTCCTGTAGATTGTACACTGCAAAATAGCCAAAGCAGGAATCACAAAAATAGCAGACGAGACACAGTCTATCCCAATCGATAATAAACGCATCATTTACGTTTCCCCCTAAATATCCTGATCCTGCATATAAATTTATCATATTCCTGCCCGTAATCCCATTGATATTCTATTAAGATTGATGAAGAATTGATGAACTTTTTCTGACATTTTTTCACTACGGAACAAGCAGAAAATCATATAATTTTTCTGCCGCTGCCGACATCGGCGCACGCTCGTTTGAGACAATGCAAAACTCACGTTCCGGTATCGCCCTGTCAAATTTCAATACGAATAATTCCCCATTTTCAATGTATTTTTCTGCGAAATCCGACACGACACTGGCAACACCGAGGTTGCGCACTGCAAACTGGATGAGCATATCGCTTGTTGCAAGTTCAAATTCCGGCCGGACAAATGTGCCGCGCTCTGCCAGATAATCTTCCACATATTTTCTTGTGGAAGTACTGCCCTCGAGACACATCACCGGAAGATTTTCAAGCTCTTTATAGCTTAATTTTCCACCCTTTAAGTACTCAAACTTTTTTCCTGCCACAAAGACATCCTGAATTTTGCGGACAGGTGTCATTTTAAAATCGTATTTGTTGTTCACCGGGGTACTGATGATTCCAAAATCAATTTTTCCGTCCTGTAAATGTTTCAACGTCTCCGGTGTCGGGGCATTCGTCACGGTCACCTTGATCTGTGGAAATGCATCATGGAACGCTTCTAAATAAGGAAGCAGATAAAACTGCAATGTCATGTCACTAGCCCCCACACAGATTTCTCCGGCATCTAAGTTTAACATCTCTGAGAGTTTTTTCTCCCCGGTAAGGATTGTCTCATATCCTTTTCTCACATATTCTGCAAGCAGTCCGCCTTCTTTTGTCAAGCGCACGCCTTTGGATGTCCGCACAAAGAGAGCGCAGGAAAGATCACTTTCTAAGTGCTTGACTGCCTGGCTGACTGCCGGCTGTGAGATGGAAAGTGCCTCTGCTGCAAGGGAGATACTGTTGTATTTGGATACATAATAAAAAATTTTGTAGTATTCGAGGTTTGTCTGCATTATTTTACTCCGTGATTTTACTGTGACTTGCAAATAATTGCTTTCTTATTATAACAGTTTCCCACGAAAAAATCTTTTCTTTTGCGAAAACAAAAAATTTATATTTTTTCGCAAAAATAAACATTGTCTTTTTGCGGTCCATGCCTTATACTAAGTTGCTGAAACGTAAAGAATATGCGTGTTGAGGCTAAAAAACACGGACAGATTTTTAACTATTTTATAAATCAAGGAGTACAGATTATGACAAAAGACATGACAATGGGAAGCCCGCTCAGAATGATCTTACTTTTTTCCGTTCCGGTTTTACTGGGAAATATTTTTCAGCAGTTTTATAACATGGTGGATACGATCATTGTCGGGCAGTATCTTGGTGAGGATGCTCTGGCTGCGGTAGGCTCTACCGGATGTCTGATGTTCCTTGTATTAGGATTTGCAAATGGTATTGCGCAGGGATTTGGCGTTATGGTCTCCCACGCCTTCGGTGCAAAAGATTTCAAGCTGTTAAAGCATTATGTCGCACTCTCCCTGATACTGACTGCCATTGTATCGTTACTTCTGACTATCCCTACGGTGGCAGCTTCCAGACAGTTTCTTATTTTAATGAAAACACCGGACAATATCTTAGGACTCGCAGACTCTTATATTAAAGTCATTTTCGCAGGTATCCTGCTCACGATGTCCTACAACGTTGCCGCCGGTATTTTAAGAGGGATCGGCGACAGCAAAACACCGCTGTATTTCCTGATTCTCTCTTCCTTTTTAAATATTGTGCTCGACCTGTTTTTGATCGTCGTCGTAAAACTTGGAACCGCAGGCGCTGCCTATGCAACGATCATTGCGCAGGGTGTCTCCGCACTGCTTTGCTTTATTTATATGTTCCGCAAATTCGACATTTTAAAAACCAGCCGGGAAGATTACTATCTCGACGGATACGGTGTGTTCAATATGCTTTCCATCGGTATTCCGATGGCGCTCAACTATTCCATCACCGCTATCGGAACCATGATCCTGCAGGGTGCAGTCAATATTTTCGGTTCCAGTGTTGTGGCTGCCTTCACTGCCGCCTCCAAAGTGGAAAACCTCTCCACCCAGACCATGCCGACACTCGGCACTGCGATTGCCACCTACTGCGGTCAGAACCTCGGCGCAGGAAAATACAAACGTATCTACGAGGGAATGCGCAAAGGATTTTTCATCTGCATTTTTATCTCGCTTGCTGCCTCTGCCATCTGCGTATTCGGCGGACGTTTTATTGTGAGCTGGTTTGTGAGCAATCCTTCTGAAGAAATTTTCGACTATGCCATGCAGTATCTGAACACCATCAGTTTCTTCATGCTGCCGCTCGCATGGATTTTCCTTTACCGGAACGCCCTGCAGGGCTTAAACCGCGGACTTGTTCCAATGTTAAGCGGTGTTGTGGAAATGGTGTGCCGTATTATCGTGATCGCCGTCACCTTAAATCCGTTCGGTTACTGGGCAGTCCGTCTGGCAAGCCCGATCACATGGCTGTTCACCGGAATCCTTCTGATCGTAACGTATTTTATCTGGGAAAAACAGAGCCGGAAAAAACATTCCGGTTCATCGGACTAAAATTTTAGTTTTCCACCCCACTTCTGAACAGTCTCCACAAGCTGTATCAGATACCGGAACACTGGCTCCGTGATGACTGCGAACACAATCATGAGCATTGCACATTTTCCTGTGACCGCCGTGATCGCAAACAGTTCACTGAAAAACAGCATACAAAATAACCAGCCGATGACCATCGCTGCGATCAGGATCGCATGCGGTGTTGTCATCGGTTTTGCTATATGATAAAGGATCATGAAGCCGACAACTGCGATCAGGATCGTGCACGACGTGGAAACGCACTCTTTTTCCACTCCGAACTCCCTGCAGAAAATCACCAGACCGCTCACCACGATAAAATCTGTAATCCCAGCCGGAAGCGCCTGGATCAGGACATTGGTAAGAAAATGCCCATGGATCTGATTCCGGTTCTGCTCCAGCGCCAGAAAAAATGACGGAATCCCGATCGTAAAAACACTGATGAGCGACACCTGCGATGGCTCCAGCGGATAATCAATCAGAAACAGCATGGAAAATACGGCTAAGAGCATGGAGAAAATGTTCTTGACCAGATAAAGGCTGGCAGTGCGCCCGATGTTGTTCACCACCCGCCGCCCTTCCATGACAACCGCCGGCATTTTATTGAAATCGTTATCGAGCAGCACAAGCTGTGCCACATGCGAAGCCGCCTCACTGCCTGATGCCATCGCAATGCTGCAGTCTGCATCTTTTAACGCAAGAATATCGTTCACGCCGTCTCCGGTCATTGCCACGGTCTTTCCCTGCTCTTTTAATGCCTGCACCAGAAGACGTTTCTGCTCCGGTGTCACCCTGCCGAACACCGTGTATTTTTTTGCTGCCTTCCGCACTGCCTCCGCTGTTTTCAACGTTGCTGCGTCCACCTGTTTTTCCGCATGGCGGATTCCCGCTTTCTTTGCAATCTCCGATACCGTGACCGGATTGTCCCCGGAGATCACTTTCACTTCCACTCCCCGCTTGGAAAAGTAACGGAATGTATCCATTGCCCCCTCACGAATTGCATTGTTGAGCAGGATAAATGCAATGGGAGTTGCATTTTCTGTCAGTTCTTTTCCATCCAGATTCCCCTCATACTCTGCAAATACAAGCACACGATATCCCTTTTCCAGAAATACTTCGATCGTTCCCTGAACAGCCGCATAATCCTGCCGTAGCACAAATTCCGGTGCGCCGACCACATAAGCTTTTCCTGCCAGAACCACTCCGCTGTATTTTGTGGCAGACGAAAACGGGACGATTTTTTCTGCACTGTTTTCCATCGGCTCCGTAAAATACTGCTGCAATGCCTCCATCGTTGCATTGTCGCACGGCAGGGCACGCACACAGTCAGAGATCGTTTTTGCAACTTTATTTTTCTCCTCTTCGGCTGCAAGGTTCTGGTCTTTAGCAAGGATAAACTGTGCCACTTCCATTTCTGGCACGGTAATGGTTCCGGTCTTATCCACGCACAACACATTTACCCGCGCCAGTGTCTCGATACATTTCATGTCATGGATCAGTACCTTTTGTTTTCCAAGCCTCATCACCGACACCACCATCGCCACACTTGCAAGAAGGTACAGACCTTCCGGAATCATTCCGAGAATGGCTGCCACCATGCCTGTCACACTATCTTTCATCGCCGCCCCGGAAAAAAAGTATTGCTGTAAAAACAGGATCGCCCCGATCGGCAAGATGATCACGCCCACGGTCTGCACAAGGCGGTTCAACGCCCGGATCATCTCCGACTGCTCGCCCTCTTTTGTCTGCGTCGCCTGTAACATCAGTCCTGAAATATAAGAATCTTTTCCCACTTTTTCCAGTTTTGCCATGCACTCTCCTGATATCACAAAACTTCCCGAAAAAAGGGAATCTCCCTCTTTTTTTACAATCTCATCGGCCTCCCCTGTGATCAAAGCCTCGTTGACCGTGATATTGCCGGATAACACCAGTGCGTCCGCCGGAATCTGTCCACCTGCTGAAAGCGTTATCACATCATCCTGCACCAGTTCATCCGCCAAAACCTCCTGATCACTTCCGTTGCGCCAGACCGTGATTTTCGGTGTATTTAATATCGTAAGATCATCCAGGATTTTTTTGGAACGCAGCTCCTGGATGATCCCGATCAACATATTTGCAATAATAATAGGTAAAAAAGTAAGATCCCGAAAAGACCCCACTACGATCAGAAGGATCGTAATGATCAAAAAAATAAGATTATAATAAGTTACAACATTTGAGCGGATGATCCGTGCCACTGTCTTTGTGGAAGAATCTACGCTTTCATTCGACAACCCTGCTTTTTTCCGAAATTCCACTTCAGCAGTGGACAGTCCACTCATATTCTGGCACATTCTGCATCTCTCCATCTCACTTTATGATGCTTTAGTATGCCCTGTTTTTTGTTAAACTATTTGAACAATCGCTAATTGTTCTTTATTTTGCTTTTAATGCCCAGACAGCTTTGATCTGGCTTCTGATTTTTCCATAGTCCCATTTCTGGCCACTGCGGTATAAAGAAAACGGATCGTTAATGGAAAATCCCTCATCATCATAATCATAGAGCAGGATAAAATGTCCCCCTGTGGTGAAATCTCCCTGCCGCACAGAGCAGATCACGATGTCTCCCTGATCTAAGTGCTGTTTGATCTCAATCTGGCTGATATTGATCTGCTCGGAGCGGACACCGTAAGCTGCCGCCCCCTCTGTCATAAGCGACCACATCGTTCCTGTGCCGGACATATAGTAACCTTCCTGCATGGCAAATTTTGCGATTGCAGCCGGAGTTGCCTCCTCGTTTCCAGTCAGTGCAACTACTGCCATCGCCAGTGTTGTCGGACCGCATCCGCTGATCGCAACATTGCTGTCATCCCCATATGCAAGGCAGCCCCAGCGTTTATCCCACTGTAAAAAGAGCGGATATTCTTCCTGTAACTCTTTCTCTGTCAGTTCTGCTTTATCATAATCCCTTGTATTCCCTTTGTAATCAGCTACAAATGCGATCATTTCCGGATTATTTGCCAGATTGATCAGTAATTTTTCCGGATATTTCTCTGCATTTTCCACGATCTGTGCGTAGCGTTCATCTGACGCTTCCATCTGTTCTAACTGTCTGATTGCCTGATTTAAGGAATAATCTACCGGTTTTGATAACACAACCTGTGGAATCTCCGCAAACGGATCATTCGTTTCTTCGCTGTCTGCCGGTTCTTCGACAGTTTCTGTAGCAGACTGTTCCTCTTTTTCCGTTCCATCTGCTGTTGTTCCATTATCTACGTTATTTGTAATTTGATTTTCTTTTTTCTCTTCACCGGAGTTATCCTGCGCTGATGCCAGCACTTCTTCTGTTTTTCCAAGTTTGATCTCAGGAAAATATCTTCCACAGACACATCCCAGTAAAAAAGATGTCAAAAGCATTACACTCAAAACGATTTTTCTTTTCCGTACAAGCTTTTTCTGTCTCAGTCTTCTTTCGTCTAATTCTGTCTGATTCTGTATCTGGCGCTGATTCTGCTCCTTCATCTATCGGTAACCTCTCTCGTATTTCTTTCTTGCGTAGCGTGTTCTATTATATACATAAACCCTGCAATTTTGCTACCCTCTTCATAAAATATTAATAAAACTTTGGGTTTTCTTTGGAATACTTACAGAAAAAAACAGGTGCCAAATGTATGATCCATTCAGCACCTGCCCTGTCCTGTCTGTTTTTATTTGTTGCTGAGATATTCGTGAATACCCATAGCTGCTACTTTACCGGCACCCATCGCAAGGATAACAGTTGCTGCACCTGTCACAGCGTCACCACCGGCATAAACACCTTCTTTGGAAGTTGCACCAGTCTCTTCTTCCGCAATAATGCATTTTCTGCGGTTGATATCAAGACCCTTTGTAGTGGATGAGATCAGAGGGTTTGGAGAAGTACCAAGTGACATGATCACAGTATCTGCCTCGATCTCATATTCAGAGCCCGGAATCTCAACCGGACTTCTTCTTCCGGAAGCATCCGGTTCGCCAAGTTCCATTTTGATCACTTTTGCACCCTTTACACAACCGTTTTCATCCACCAATAATTCGGTTGGATTCTGGAGAAGATCAAAGATGATACCCTCCTCTTTTGCGTGATGTACTTCCTCTTTACGGGCCGGAAGTTCTTCCTCACCACGACGATATACGATATGTACCTCTGCACCCAGTCTTCTTGCTGTTCTGGCAGCGTCCATTGCCACATTACCACCACCTACTACGATGACTTTCTTACCTGCTTTGATCGGTGTGTCGTAATTGTCCAGAAAAGCTTTCATAAGGTTGTTTCTTGTTAAATACTCATTGGCTGAGAATACACCCATTGCCTGTTCGCCCGGAATACCCATAAATCTTGGGAGTCCTGCACCGGATCCAATGAAGACTGCTTCAAAGCCCTCGTTGTCCATCAACTCATCGATTGTAACGGATTTACCGATGACAACGTTGGTCTCGATCTTAACCCCTAATGCTTTCACGTTTTCCACTTCAGCGGCAACCACTTTCTTCTTTGGAAGACGGAATTCAGGGATACCGTAAACCAAAACACCGCCTGCCTGATGCAATGCTTCGAAAATCGTCACATCATAACCAAGCTTTGCAAGATCTCCTGCACAGGTAAGACCTGCCGGACCTGAGCCGATCACTGCTACTTTATGTCCATTTAACTTTTCTGCCTTTTTCGGTTTAATGCCATGTTCTCTTGCCCAGTCTGCAACAAAACGCTCTAATTTACCGATCGCTACAGGCTCTCCTTTGATTCCACGGATACATTTTCCCTCGCACTGTGTCTCCTGTGGACATACACGGCCACAGACTGCCGGAAGTGCGGAAGACTCGCTGATCACATGGTAAGCAGCCTCAAAATTACCTTCTTTGACTTCTGCGATAAATCCCGGAATATTGATGGATACCGGACATCCTTTCATGCACTGTGCATTTTTACAGTTTAAGCAGCGGGCAGCTTCTGCCATTGCCTCTTCTTCGTTATATCCCAAACATACTTCTTCAAAGTTCGCTGCACGAACGGCTGGCTCCTGCTCACGAACCGGAACTCTAGTTAATACGTCCATTTTTTCCTCCTGATTCTATGTAACTGACCAGACAGTTTTCTCTCTGATCTGACAAATTTCTGATTTTTAACTGTTACAATTGCCACATCCGCCGTGATGTGTTGCACCTTCCTGTAATTTCAACATTGCTCTTCCCTCTTCGGTCTTGTACTGAGCCTGTCTTCTCATCGCCTGATCAAAATCAACCAGATGTCCGTCGAACTCCGGTCCGTCTACACATGCAAATTTCACTTCATCGCCGACAACCAGACGACATGCACCACACATTCCGGTTCCGTCTACCATGATCGGATTCATGGAAACAACCGTTGGAATTCCTAATTCTTTTGTCAATTTGCAGACAAATTTCATCATGATCATTGGTCCGATTGCCACACAGTGGTCATAACGGTTACCATTATCCCAGAGTTCCTGCAGCTGTGCAGTACCGGTTCCCTTGAAACCGTACGAGCCATCATCCGTTGTCA
>ERZ809276.1051-NODE-1051-length-10880-cov-4.415335_pt1 | contig 10880 bp, 10 predicted proteins | sample MGYA00520512_ERZ809276 | MGnify/ENA primary metagenome ERZ809276 (study PRJEB31576, sample SAMEA3212661) | Homo sapiens | biome: human-gut; feature: human gut; material: fecal | place: Sweden | collected 2012 ...
TGGAGGTCGGAAAAACATATTCGATCGCGTACAGGGGGCTGACAGGGTAGTACTTGCAACAGGCGGCGTATCCTATCCGCTGACCGGTGCAAACGGAAGCGGGCTTACAATGGCGCAGGCTGTGGGACACAAGGTGACAGAATTATATCCGGCACTTGTCCCTTTAAAGATACAGGAGACATGGTGCCATGAACTGATGGGGCTGGCACTGAAAAATGTAGAGGTTACGATCTGCAATGGAAAGAAAAAGCTGTATCAGGACTTTGGGGAGATGCTGTTTACCCATTATGGGGTAAGTGGCCCGCTGATCTTAAGTGCCAGCAGCCGGATTGTAAAGAAACTGCAAAAACAGCCGATGCAGCTGTATATTGATCTGAAACCGGCGCTTTCGCCACAGCAGCTGGACAAAAGACTTCTGCGTGATCTGTCCGAAAATCTGCACAAACAGATCGGTAATGCGCTGGCAGGATTATTGCCGGCAAGGCTTCTGCCACAAATTCTGGCGCTGGCAGAGATTTCACCTTATGAAAAGGGAGATGCCCTGACAAAAGAACAGCGTCTGAAGCTGGTGCAGACATTGAAAGCGGTACCTCTGACGATCACGGGCACATCGGATTTTAAAGAAGCGATCATTACGCAGGGGGGGATTTCGGTCAAGGAGATCAATCCGTCTACAATGGAATCCAAACGTGTCAAAGGTCTGTACCTGGCAGGAGAATGTATGGATGTAGATGCGCTGACAGGCGGTTTTAATCTGCAGATCGCATGGTCAACTGCCTATATTGCAGGAAATCAGAATACAGAACAGATATAAGAAAAGGAGAAAAACGATGAGTTATCAGGTAGCAATCGACGGACCTGCGGGAGCGGGCAAAAGCACGATCGCAAGACAGGTTGCAAAAAACAAAGGATTTATTTACGTGGATACAGGCGCGATGTATCGTGCCATGGCGCTTCATATGATCAGAAGCAATGTGGATATAAAGGATGCGGAGGCAATTGCAAAGGCAAGTGAAACTGCCGATATCTCCATTCAATATGTAAACGGAGAACAGATCGTTCTGTTAAACGGTGAAAACGTAAACGGACTGATCCGTACCCCGCAGGTCAGTGCCATGGCATCCGTCAGCAGTGCAAATCCGCAGGTGCGTGCAAGACTTCTGCATCTGCAGCAAAAGCTTGCGGACGAAAATGATGTGATCATGGATGGCAGAGATATCGGTACCTGTGTGCTGCCGAATGCGGATGTCAAAGTATATCTGACAGCATCGTCCAGAGTCCGTGCCCAAAGAAGATATAAAGAACTGGCTGCAAAGGGTGAAAGCTGTGACCTCGATCAGATCGAGACAGAGATCAAAGAGCGTGATCACAGAGATATGACAAGAGAACATGCACCTCTCAGACAGGCAGCGGATGCACAGCTTCTGGATTCTTCGGATATGTCGATCGGACAGGTTGTGGATGCGATCTGTAAGCTGATCCATAAGGATTGATCTTTAGCAGGATACAAATGGATCCGGATAAGATCAGAATAGAAAAGAAAGGACTTGTCGGTAAGATTTTATATGGAAGTAATACTTGCAAAATCAGCCGGTTTCTGCTTTGGTGTAAAACGTGCGGTGGATACGGTTTATGAGCAGACCGGAACGCGCGGAAAGATCTACACCTATGGACCGATCATCCATAATGAAGAGGTCGTGCGGGATCTGGAGCAGAAGGGTGTGAAAGTGCTCGGAAACGAGACAGAACTGAATGCACTGACGGAAGGAACGGTTGTGATCCGTTCCCACGGTGTAGAACGCAGGATCAATGATGCAATTGCAGAAAAGGGACTGCGCTGTGTGGATGCCACCTGTCCGTTTGTGAAAAAAATACACCGGATAGTTGAAAAAGAAAGTGCAGCCGGACGACGGATCATTATCATTGGGAACAGAAATCATCCTGAGGTGGAAGGAATCTGCGGCTGGAGTCTGACGGAGCCTGTTGTGATCGAATCCATGGAGGAAGCAGAAAAATTCAAAGCTGATCCGGAAGAAAAACTTTGTATTGTGTCGCAGACGACATTTAACTACAATAAATTTCAAGATTTAGTTGAAATTTTTCAGAAAAAAGGTTATGATGTAATTGTTGTGAACACGATTTGTAATGCAACGGAAGTCCGGCAGAAGGAAGCCCGTGAAATTGCACAGCGTGTTGATATAATGATAGTGATAGGCGGTACTCACAGCTCCAATACCCGTAAGCTTTACGAAATCTGTCAGAAGGAATGTGAGCGCACTTATTTTATACAAACACTGGACGACTTGCATTTAGAAATACCTAAATCAGCGAAACTGGTGGGAATTACCGCTGGGGCGTCTACCCCGAATAATATAATTGAGGAGGTTCAAAATTATGTCAGAATTAACTTTTGAACAAATGTTAGACGAATCATTTAAAACAATTCATAACGGAGAGGTAGTCGAGGGTACAGTAATCGATGTAAAAGCTGATGAAGCGATCTTAAATATCGGATACAAGTCAGACGGTATTCTTACAAGAAGCGAATACACAAACGAACCAAATGTTGACCTGACAACAGTACTGAAGCCTGGCGACAAGATGGAAGTTAAAGTTGTTAAAGTAAATGATGGTGAAGGACAGGTGATCCTTTCCTACAAGAGACTGGCTCTTGAAAAGGGTAATAAGAGAATTGAAGAAGCATACAATAATAAGGAAGTATTAAAGGCAAAAGTAACACAGGTGCTGGACGGTGGTTTAAGCGTTGTTGTTGATGAAGTAAGAATCTTCATCCCTGCAAGCCTTGTTTCCAATGTATATGAAAAAGATCTGACAAAATATGCAGGTCAGGAAATTGAGTTCGTGATCAGCGAATACAATCCGAAGAGACGCCGTTACATCGGTGACCGCAAGCAGCTTATGGTAGCTAAGAAGCTGGAAGCACAGAAGGAACTCTTTGAAAAGATCCATGTAGGTGATGTAGTAGAAGGAACAGTTAAAAATGTAACTGATTTCGGTGTATTTATCGATCTTGGCGGTGCAGACGGACTTCTTCATATTTCAGAAATGTCATGGGGACATGTTGAGAATCCTAAGAAAGTATTTAAGGTTGGAGATCATGTAAAGGCTCTGATCAAAGATATTGATGGAACAAAGATTGCACTCAGCCTGAAATTTGATGATACAAATCCATGGAAAGATGCTGAAAGCAAATATGCAGTAGGCAATGTTGTGACGGGTAAAGTTGCAAGAATGACAGACTTCGGTGCTTTCGTAGAACTTGAGCCGGGTGTAGATGCCCTGTTACATGTTTCTCAGATTTCTAAGGATCATATTGAAAAGCCTTCAGATGTATTACAGGTTGGACAGGAAGTAACAGCTAAGGTTGTTGATTTTAATGCAGAAGATAAGAAGATCAGCTTAAGCATTAAAGCTTTAACAGCTCCTCAGCCGGAAGAAAAAGCAGAAGAGCCTGAGGAAGATGCAGATGTTGTATCTGTTGACATTGATGCAGTTATCGCAGCAGAAAAAGAAGAATAAGCGCTGTAAAACAGAATGACAAAAATTGCAGGCTGCATGTTTTCATGCAGTCTGTTTTCCTGTGTGTGGAGTGAAGACGATGGTATATGACTATGAGTATTTTAAAAAAGAAGTATATAAACTGACAAAAATAGATTTAAATGCATATAAAGAAAAGCAGATGAAGCGTAGAATTGATACCTTGATCGCAAAAAACGGTGTTTCCGGTTATGAAAATTATGTAAAATGTCTGCAGACAGATGCCAAACTTTTTGAAGAATTTGTCAACTATCTGACGATCAACGTTTCTGAATTTTACCGCAATCCGGATCAATGGGAGCTTTTGGACAAGGAAGTGATCCCTGGTCTGATAAACCGGTTTGGAAAGGATTTGAAAATCTGGAGTGCAGCCTGCTCCACAGGTGATGAGCCGTATTCGCTCGTCATGGCTCTTTCCAGACATTTACCGCTTTCCCATATCCATATTATAGCAACGGATATTGATAAGCAGGTGATTGAAAAGGCAAAGATTGGATTGTATACAGAAAAGAGCATTGCAGCTGTTCCGGGAGATCTGAAAAGACGTTTTTTCACAAAGGTTGGAGCTTCTTATCAGATTGCACAGGAAATCAAGGATTGTGTGGAATTTAAGCAGCATAATCTGCTGAAGGATGAGTATCCGACGCACTGTCATATGATCGTATGCAGAAATGTGCTGATCTATTTTACGGAAGAAGCGAAAGAAGAAGTGTTTGCGAAGTTCAGCAAGTCACTGATACCGGAAGGCTGTCTGTTTATCGGAAGTACAGAGCAGATCATTCAGTATAAAGATATGGGATATTACCGGATGAATTCGTTTTTTTATGGAAAAAATAAATAAGCATGAAAGAATAGGAAAGAAAAACAAGTGGTACATAATGGCCGCTTGTTTTTCTTTATGCTTATTTCAGGGTTATTTTGCAAATCCATGTACAAGCATATCCAGGATATGATAGGCGTATTTGCCAAATTCTGCGGGAGAGCGTTTGATCGCTTCCGTCAGTTCAAAGTAACAGAGCTTGTCTCCGTATTCTGCTTTAAAAACAGGACTGAATATGATATCCCACTGTGGCAGGAAAGCCCCTTCTTTTCTGGTATAGCAGGTACTTGCCTTGGCGGGCTCGCGGAACTGCGGATCCACAAAGGCTGCCACTGATTTGTGCATGGCTGTGTCTTCAGCGGGCAGATAGTAGTACTCTTTATAATTGCTGTAGAAATATTTCATGCTGCCATATACAACAGGTACTTTCAGGTAACCTTCATTTTCTTCCGCCCGGAATCTGCAGCCGTTTCCCGTAAAAGTAATTTGTTTTGGGAACAGAAACGGAAAACGGATCTTCATCAGCACTTCTGTCTGCGTGTCTCCATTCATATCTTCATATTTATTGGACTGTACCTTCACAACCTTGAAGGGATGTGTAAATATATCCGAATATGTCAGTACAGGCAAAATGGAAAACATGCCCTTCATATCGTCTGCATTATGTAACAGCAGAAGATCAAGATCGGATGGAAGCGGCGATTTGACATAGTCTTCGTAAATCTGGATGAGCTCACCACCATTGTACTGGTCGTCGCGCTTGATGCCCATAAACTGTTCCACGGTCTTTTGCTTGACATTTTCCAGCCCGAGCAGCTTTTTATAGGGCATGATCCGCTTGTAAATATCCACGCCTGTCATATGAGAAAATGGTTCCCGCAGATGATATTGCGCGCATTTCTGCTTCATATACGGAATGTCGAAATTATTTCCGTTATAATGCACCAGAATGGAATGACTCTGGCATAAACTAAGAAATGCTTTCAGTACATCGACTTCTTCCTCTTTTTTCTCGGCAAAAAACTGCATCAGATGGATCTGGTCTTTTTCAAAATAAATAGCACCGATCAGATAAAGACAGGAACTGCGTGCGGTAAAGCCGGTTGTTTCTATATCAACAAATAAAATATCCTCTAAATGACCGATCAGGGAAAGAGGATAAGAACAGAGCCTTGGGGAAAGCAGAGAACTGACTGTTTTCATAATGGTTTCCTTTCTTAAAAGCAGTTGTTTCCGTACCAAAAAGGCAAGCCGGAAACGTCTGTTTTCTTGTATTGGTATGCTGATGTGAAAGGTCTGTTGTGTTCATACACATCTTATAAAGTATAGCATAAAAAACAGAAAACATGTAGCAATTTGTCCTAAAAAATAGTATAGTTATTGATAGTAAATTATCTTCCGGCAGAAAGCCGGAAACAGAAAGAAGGGCAGTTTATGGGAGGTAAATTAACCTTTAACGGTGGCATCCATCCTTATGACGGAAAGGATCTGAGCAAGGATAAGCCAATCCGTGATATCTTACCAAAGGGAGATCTGGTATATCCGCTTTCGCAGCATATCGGAGCACCCGCAAAGCCGGTTGTAAAAAAAGGAGATCACGTGCTGACCGGTCAGTTGATCGCAGAGGCGGGCGGTTTTGTTTCCGCACCGGTCTATGCAACAGTGTCCGGAACGGTCAAGGCAATCGAGCCGCACCGGACAGTTGTCGGAGACAATGTGATGTCTGTCGTGATCGAAAATGACGGACAGTATGAGGAAGTGGATTATGGAGCCTGTAAGCCGCTTGCCGATCATACAAAAGAAGAAATCATACAGAAAATACAGAAGGCCGGTGTTGTCGGTATGGGCGGTGCAGGCTTCCCGGCGCATGTCAAACTTTCCCCGAAGGAACCTGACAAGATCGATTATGTGATCGTAAACGGAGCGGAATGCGAGCCGTATCTGACATCGGACTACAGGCGTATGATAGAAGAACCGCAGAATGTGATCGACGGTCTGCGCTGCGAGCTTGCGCTGTTTGACAATGCAAAGGGCATTATCGCGATCGAGAATAACAAGCCGGATTGCATCGAGAAGATGAAAGAGCTGACAAGGGATGATGACAGGATCCTTGTCAAAGCATTAAAGACAAAATATCCGCAGGGCTCAGAAAGACAGCTGATCTATGCATCTACAGGGCGTGCGATCAACTGCGATATGCTGCCATCGGATGTAGGCTGTATTGTGAATAATGTAGATACAGTCTGTGCGATCGGCGCAGCAGTACTGGAAAATAAACCATTGATGTACAGGATCGTAACCGTAACGGGAGATGCGATCACTGATCCTTGTAATTTCCGTGTCCGCATCGGTACCAATTATCACGAACTGATCGAAGAAGCGGGCGGCTTTAAACAGGAACCGGCAAAGATCATTTCCGGCGGTCCGATGATGGGCTTTGGTATTTTTGATCTGGATGTACCGACAACGAAAACCGCATCTGCACTTCTTTGCCTGACAAGGGATGATGTTTCAGCGGCAAAGACAGGACCTTGTATCAACTGCGGTATGTGTGTGGAGGTCTGCCCGGGCAGAGTGGTGCCAAGCAGACTGGCAAAAGCCGCAGAACATGGAGATAAAGAGAGCTTTGTGAAAATGAATGGTATGGAATGCTGTGAATGTGGCTGCTGCAGCTTTATCTGCCCTGCAAAACGGCCTCTTACCCAGGAGATCAAATCCATGCGTAAGATGATCCTGGCTGACAGGAAAAAGAAATAGGAGGATGCAAATATGAACGAATTAAGAAAAGTTTCATCCAATCCACACATTCGTATGCATATATCAACACAGATGATCATGCTCTGCGTTATCATTGCGCTTTTACCGACCACGATCTTCGGTATCTGGAATTTCGGACTGCATGCACTTGTGCTGATCTTAGTAACGATCGCATCGACTGTGCTTGGTGAATGGATTTTTGATCTGATCTGTAAAAAGGATAATACAATTACGGATCTGTCCGCAGTTGTGACAGGTCTTTTACTGGCGCTGAATCTGCCGCCGCGTGCACCGTGGTGGATCGGTGTGATCGGTGGTCTGTTTGCTATCATTGTTGTGAAGATGTTATTCGGTGGACTCGGACAGAATTTTATGAATCCGGCACTGGCTGCCAGATGCTTTTTGCTGATCTCATTTACGTCTATTATGACGAATTTTGACACGGATACATATTCCGGTGCAACACCGCTTGCCAGTTTAAAAGCAGGTGAAAGCGTGAACATTTACAATATGGTGATCGGAAAAACAGCCGGTACGATCGGCGAAACAAGCATGATCGCCATTGTGGCAGGTGCGTGCTTCCTGCTTTTGCTTGGTATCATTGATCTGCGGATCCCCGGTACATATATTGTAACATTTGTAATCTTCTTATGTCTGTTTTCAGGCAGAGGAATCGATTTTGATTATATTGCAGGCAATCTGGCTGGCGGTGGTCTGATGCTCGGTGCCTTCTTTATGGCGACCGACTATGTAACGCGTCCCATTACAAAGAAGGGACAGTACCTATACGGCGTATTGCTTGGCATTCTGACCGGTTTGTTCCGTGTATTCGGTGCCAGTGCAGAGGGTGTATCCTACGCGATCATTCTGGGCAATCTGCTTGTCCCTCTGATCGAAAAAATATCATTTCCAAAACCGTTCGGAAGAGGAGGTGAAAAGGCATGAAGCAGATGATGAAAGATGCAATGATCTTATTTCTGATCACGCTGATCAGCGGTGCTGCACTCGGACTTGTGTATGAAGTGACAAAAGAGCCGATCGCACAGCAGGAGCAGAAAGCAAAAAACGAGGCTTATCAGAATGTATTTGAAGCGGCAGAAGATTTCACGGAACTGACGGAGGAAGCATATTCTCCGGATGCGCTGACTGCCTTTGTCAAAGAGAATGGATTTGATTCTTCCATTGATGGTGTAGCGCAGGCACTTTCCGGTGATGGCAGTGTACTTGGCTATGTCATTACGGTAACAGACCATGAAGGCTATGGCGGAGATATCCAGTTTACTATGGGTGTTGCAGATGACGGTACTTTAAACGGTATTTCTCTTTTGAGCATTTCCGAAACAGCAGGTCTCGGTATGCGTGCGGGAGAAGTGCTTGTTCCGCAGTTTGCAGGTAAGCAGGTAGAGAAATTCAGCTATACCAAGACAGGCGCGGCATCGGATGATCAGATCGATGCGATCTCTGGGGCAACGATCACGACCAATGCGGTTGTCAACGGTGTGAACGCAGGTCTGCTCTGTTTTCAGGAAAAATTAAATATGACAGAAGGAGGTGCGGCAAATGAATAAGATCGCAGAACGATTATATAACGGAATCGTAAAAGAAAATCCCACCTTTGTTCTGACACTCGGTATGTGCCCGACACTGGCGGTCACAACATCCGCAAAAAACGGACTGGGCATGGGACTTACCACAATGGTAGTGTTAGCCTTGAGCAACGCATTTATTTCCCTGCTCCGTAAGGTAATACCGGACAAAGTCCGTATTCCGGCATTTATTGTGATCATTGCATCGTTTGTAACAGTAATGGAGCTTTTATTGGAGGGCTTTTTACCGTCCCTGTATGATGCGCTTGGTATTTATATCCCATTGATCGTAGTAAACTGTATCATTTTAGGACGTGCAGAGGCATATGCTTCCAAAAATCCGGTTCTGCCGTCATTGTTTGACGGTATTGGCATGGGACTTGGTTTTACCATTGCCCTGACGATGATCGGTGCAGTACGTGAACTCCTCGGAGCTGGCCAAATCTTTGGGATGACAGTCATGCCTTCCGGTTATGTACCGGTAAGCATCTTTATTATGGCACCCGGTGCATTCTTTGTCCTTGCCATGCTGACCGCGATCCAGAATCAGGTCAAGATAAACGGTGAAAAGAAGGGTAAGGATATGAGCAAGATCGGCAGCGGATGCGGACATGACTGTGCATCCTGCGCAGAAAACTGCAAGGAGCCGGCTTTCTATGATGCAAAAGCAGTAGAAAAGGAGGAAAAGACAAATGACTAATTTACTTATCATTGCCATCGGATCGGCACTTGTCAATAACGTTGTCCTGAGTCAGTTTCTAGGTCTTTGTCCGTTCCTTGGTGTTTCCAAAAAGGTAAAGACCGCAGCAGGTATGGGAACAGCGGTCATCTTTGTTATCACACTTGCTTCCTTTGTGGCAGCGCTGATCTATCAGTTTGTGCTGACACCGCTTAACATCACATATTTAAAGACGATCGTGTTTATTTTAGTGATTGCGGCGCTGGTGCAGTTCGTGGAAATGTTTTTAAAGAAATATATGGTAAGTCTGTATGAATCACTTGGCGTATATCTGCCACTGATCACAACAAACTGTGCAGTACTTGGTGTGGCACTTACCAATGTGCAGAAATCTTATTCCATTCTTGCCAGCGTAGTAAACGGTTTTGCAACAGCGGCCGGTTTTACGATCTCTATTGTGATACTTGCAGGTATTCGTGAAAAAATGGAATACAACGATATTCCGAAGCCGTTTCAGGGAATGCCGATCGTTCTGATCACTGCAGGGCTTATGGCAATTGCCTTCTGCGGTTTTTCAGGCTTATTATAGGAGGTGTTTTCTATGAGCTTTGTAGGAATTTTGATCGCAACCGGCATTATTGGTGTGGTAGGTCTTCTGATCGGCCTGTTTCTTGGCATTGCCGGTATTAAATTTAAAGTAGATGTAGATGAAAGGGAAGAAGCGGTACTGGCTGCCCTTCCCGGTAATAACTGTGGTGGCTGCGGCTATCCGGGCTGTTCCGGACTTGCTGCTGCGATCGCAAAGGGAGAAGCCCCGGTCAATGCCTGTCCGGTCGGCGGTGAACCGGTCGGTAAAAAGATCGGTGAGATCATGGGCGTTTCGGTCGGAGAATCCAGACGTATGGTTGCTTTTGTCCATTGTCAGGGCGATTGTGATAAGACAAAGGTGGACTACGAATACACAGGCGCACAGGACTGTAATATGCTTTCCTTTGTACCGAACGGAGGTCCGAAGACCTGTAACTATGGCTGTCTCGGTTACGGAAGCTGTGTCAAGGCTTGTCCGTTTGATGCGATCCATGTGGTAAACGGTGTTGCGGTAGTTGATAAAGAGGCTTGTAAGGCATGTGGCAAATGTGTGGCTGCCTGTCCGAAGCATTTGATCGACCTGATCCCATATGATGCCACATATGTGGTTGCCTGCCATTCCAAGGACAAAGGTCCGGTTGTTATGAAGGGCTGCAGCGTTGGCTGTATCGGCTGCAGCTTATGTGCGAAGAACTGTCCGAATGAGGCAGTGACGATCGACAGCTTTTTATCAACGATCGACCAGGATAAATGTAAGGGCTGCGGTATTTGTATGGAGAAGTGCCCGAAGAAATCGATCGTAAAACATGAATGTCAAAAGTAAATTTTGTCACTCATTTGGGTATACTGATATTGAAATGTCATATCAGATTAAGAAAGATTATAGGAAACA
>ERZ809276.1063-NODE-1063-length-10789-cov-5.420440_pt1 | contig 10789 bp, 7 predicted proteins | sample MGYA00520512_ERZ809276 | MGnify/ENA primary metagenome ERZ809276 (study PRJEB31576, sample SAMEA3212661) | Homo sapiens | biome: human-gut; feature: human gut; material: fecal | place: Sweden | collected 2012 ...
GACTGGAGTTCAGACGTGTGCTCTTCCGATCTCCTCTCCATTTTGGTTTATTTCAATTGCGGGTGGAGCCAGCGTATTGTTAGGAGACCAAAATGGAGAGGCTGATTTCAAGAATCGTTTAAACTTCGCTCCACAAGTATCTTTTGGTAAGTGGTTTAATCCGTATTTAGGATTCCGTACCCAGTTAAATGGTGGTATTATCCACGGTTTTGAAGGTGATGGCGCACAGTTTATGCAACATAATAAATATGTAGCCGCTCACGTAGATTTGTTGTGGGATGTTACTAACTTCTGGGCTCCTTACAGAGAATCTAAAGTGTTCCGCTTGATTCCTTGGGTCGGTTTTGGTTATGCGCAGCGTTTCAAGACTACAGAGTCTTATGATCGTCCAAGAACGGAGTCTCCTACGTTGAACGCTGGTATCTTAACCGCTTTCCGTTTGAGCAAACGTGTTGATTTGAACGTTGAGATCCAAGGTTCTTTGTTGAACGAGCAGTTTAACCGTGTCGAGATGAATCACCTGACAGATGGTATCGTTCAGTTGAGCGCTGGTTTGACATTCAAATTGGGTAAGACAGACTTCGAGGTATTGGAGCCGATGGATTACGCTTTGTTGAACGACTTGAACGGCCAGATCAACTCTTTGCGTGCTGCTAACGATGAGTTGAGCAAACGTCCGGTTTCTTGCCCTGAGTGCCAAGAGACAGTTACTGAAGTTGTAAATAACTACGTTGACAATGTGGTTTACTTTCGCATCAACAGCGCTAAGATCGACAAGAACCAGCAGATCAATATCTATAACACAGCTGAGTTCATGAAGAACAACAACGCTCCGATCAAGGTAGTTGGTTACGCTGACAAGAAGACGGGTACTTCTGATTATAACATGGGTCTTTCTGAGAAACGTGCTAGAGCGGTCGCTAAGGAACTTATCGATAAATACGGTATCTCTTCTAGCCAGATCACTATCGAGTGGAGAGGTTCGGACGAACAACCTTATGGCGAAAATAGCTGGAACCGTGTAGTAATTATGAGCGCTAATAATTAATTTACGAATTAATACTTTAAAAAGGCCGTACTTCTAAGTGCGGCCTTTTTTTTGCGCCGAAAAATACTTACTTTTGTGAGAATTTATCGAATTGCTATGATATTGAACAAAAAACATGGTTATTTAATCCAATGGCTGATTGGTGTAGGAGATTTGATCGTATTGAATCTCTTGTTTATGGCCGTTTTTCATCTGCTTGGCCCGAAATACACGGAAGCGATATCCTATAATTTGAGAGAGGTTATTTTGTTATTGAATTTCTGTTATTTCTTCTCTTTATATTTTATCCCGATTCAATTGCATCAGGCGGTCGTGTTTATCGACAAGATTGTGCAACGGGCGTTCGGATTGGTTACCGTACTTATCTTTTTATTCGCTACTTGCTTGATCTTCTTGAATGTAGGGGATATTCTGGCTACCTTCCTCTTGGTCTATTACGGGGTTTCTATCATCTTGTTTTCGCTTTGGCGGGTTTTTGTGCGCTTATCCTTAAAGTTTTATAGGCGAAAAGGCTATAACTTTAAGAAGGTGGTGATTGTGGGTGCGGGAAAGAATGGTATGGAGCTTTACCAAGTTATGAAAGATGATTTGAGCTATGGGTTTAGTGTAAAGGGGTTCTTTGATGACAATGACTCGTTGAAAGACGTTTTACCTAATTATTTGGGTAAGACGAGTGAGGTGGAAGCGTATGTGCTGGAGCATGATATCGATGAGATTTATTGTACCTTGCCGGGTACGAACAACGGAAAGATCGTACGGCTTCTGAATTTCGCTGAGAAGAAGATGGTGCGCTTCTATATCGTGCCCGAGTTTTACCGGGATGTAAAGAAGAGTATGGTGATGGAGGTGATGGAATCGATCCCATTGCTGACGGTCCGCCGGGAGCCTTTGCAATCCGCCTATAACCGGTTCTTGAAACGAACGTTCGATATATTTTTCTCTTTGGTGATTTTGCTCACGATTTATCCGATCCTGTACATCGTGGTCGGTATAATGATCAAGTTAAGCTCACCCGGCCCGATTTTGTTTAAGCAGAAACGTACGGGATTGTATGGGCATGACTTCGAATGTTTTAAATTTCGTACGATGAAGGTGAACGCGCAGGCCGATACCTTGCAGGCCGTCAAGGATGATCCCCGGAAGACCCGGATCGGCGATTTCTTGCGCCGGACGAATTTGGATGAGTTCCCTCAGTTCGTGAACGTCTTGCTGGGCGATATGTCCGTGGTAGGCCCTCGTCCGCATATGCTGAAGCATACCGAGCAGTACTCGGCGTTGATCGATAAGTATATGGTGCGGCATTTGGTGAAACCGGGAGTAACGGGGTGGGCGCAAGTCACCGGTTACCGAGGTGAGACCAAGACGCTGGAGCAGATGGAAGGACGTGTGAAGAGAGATGTGTGGTATATAGAGAATTGGACGTTCTTCCTTGATTTAAAGATTATTGTGGTTACGGTACTGAATATGTTCAAGGGAGAGAAGAATGCATATTGATCCGATTTGTTGCACACTTTTTGCGGATTTGTGTAATCTGTATTTATATTTATGCTATATTCGCGCTCGATGGGAAGAATAATTGCAATAGATTACGGCCGGAAACGTACAGGGATAGCCGCTACGGATATTTTACAAATGATCGCTAACGGCGTGGCGACAGTCCCAAGTGGAGAGGTTGTGAAATACCTGTCGGATTACATATCACGGGAACCGGTGGATTTATTTGTGGTCGGGCTTCCGAAGCAAATGAACAATGAGCCTTCTGAGAACATGAAGTATGTGGAGGCGTTCGTGACCCATCTGAAAAGGACGATACCAAGTATCCCGGTAACTTATTACGACGAGCGGTTCACGTCGGTCTTAGCTCATAAGGCCATGTTGGAAGGCGGTTTAAAGAAAAAGAAACGGCAAGATAAAGGATTGGTTGATGAGATTAGCGCCGTTATTATTTTGCAAGCTTATTTAGAAAGTAAAAAATATCAGTTATAACTTATGATTTTACCCGTATTTTTATATGGTCAGCCCGTACTAAGAAAAGAGGCTGAGGATGTACCTAAAGATTATCCCGACTTGAAACAGTTGGTTGCCAATATGTTTGAAACGATGTATAATGCTGATGGGGTAGGGCTTGCCGCTCCTCAGGTGGGCTTGTCTATCCGTTTGGTGGTTATAGACGGTGATGTGATGGGAGATGACTTCCCTGAATGCAAGGGTTTCAAGCGTGCGTTGATTAATCCCGAGTTTTTGGAACGTAGCGAGGAGGAAATAGCTATGGAGGAAGGCTGCTTGAGCCTGCCGGGTATACACGAGAAAGTGTCTCGCTCGAAAACGGTTCGTGTGAGATATTGGGATGAGAATTGGGAGGAACACGAGGAAGTGGTGGAAGGTTTCGCCGCCCGTATCGTGCAGCATGAGTGCGAGCATCTGACGGGGCATGTCTTTATCGACAATGTCTCCGCTATTCGCCGTCAATTGAACAAAGGCAAATTAAATAGTATTATTAAAGGGACGGTTCGTTGCTCTTACCGGGCAAAAGCCGTTGGTAAATAATAAATCTATAAATAATCAATATGACAGATTTAAGTAAAAACATTGAGGCCCTCAGGGAAAAGAAAGCCGTTATCGAGATGGGCGGTGGTGAGGCTGCTATCGAAAAGCAAGTGGCGATGGGTAAGCTTACTGCCCGGGAGCGTATCTTGGCTTTGTTGGATAAGAACTCTTTCCATGAGTATGACATGTTCGTGAAACACGATGGCCGTGATTTCGGTATGGAGAAGAAGGTTCTGCCGGGTGATGGTGTGGTTACCGGTACGGGTACGATCTTTGGTGCCCCGGTTTGCATCTATGCGCAGGACTTTACGGTTGCCGGTGGTTCGTTAGGTTTGCAGCATGCTCGTAAGATCACCAAGATCATGGATCATGCGTTGAAGATGAAATGTCCGATCATCGGAATCAATGACTCGGGTGGCGCGCGTATCCAAGAAGGTGTTGGTGCTTTGGCTGGTTATGGTGAAATATTCTATCGCAATACGATCGCCTCGGGCGTGATCCCTCAGATTTCCTTGATCCTCGGTCCTTGTGCCGGTGGTGCCGTTTATTCTCCGGCGTTGACGGACTTCGTGTTTGTGGTTGAGAACATCTCTAAGATGTTTATCACGGGACCGAACGTTATCAAGACCGTGCTGGGTGAGGATATCTCTATGGAAGACCTTGGTGGCGCACGTGTTCATGCGGAGACTACAGGTAACGCTCATTTCTATGCCTTGAGCGAGCAAGAATGTTTCGATCAGGTGAAACGTTTGGTTAGCTTCATCCCTTGGAATAATCAGGAGCGTGCGAAAGTGGTTGAGCCGAAAGAACCGTCCGCTATGCTGAATATCGAGCAAGTAGTTCCGGCGGACCCGAAACAACCGTATGATGTGCGAGACGTTATCAGATGTATCGTCGATGACTCGGACTTCTTGGAGATTCAAGAGTTGTGGGCCGCTAATATTGTGATCGGTTTTGGTCGTATGGCAGGAGAAACGGTAGGTTTCGTTGCCAATCAACCGATGGTTTTGGCCGGCGTGCTTGATTGTGATAGCGCTGACAAGGCCGCTCGTTTCATCCGTTTCTGCGACTCATTCAATATTCCTATCATCACGTTGGAGGATATGCCGGGTTATCTGCCGGGCGTAGATCAAGAGCATGCGGGTGTGATTCGTCATGGGGCTAAGGTTCTGTATGCGTATTCGGAAGCTACTGTTCCTAAGATCACGGTTATCTTGCGCAAGGCGTACGGTGGAGGTTATATAGCTATGAACTCCCGTCACTTGGGCGCTGACTTCATGTTCGCTTGGCCGAGCGCGGAGATCGCTGTTATGGGTCCGGAAGGCGCAGCTAACATCATATTCCGCAAGGAGATCATGGAGGCGGAAGATCAGAACGCTATGCGTCAGGAGAAGGTGAAAGAATATATCGAGAAATTCGCGAACCCGTACGTGGCGGCTTCCAAGGGATTTATCGACTCTGTGATCGAACCGAAAGAAACCCGTTCATTATTGCTACACGCACTGAAGCTTTCCATTCTAAAAGAGGAATACAGACCGGCCAAGAAGCACGGTTTGCCTCCGTTCTAAATTGATGAGAGTATGGAAAAGAAACACCAGCAAGAAGAATATGTAGACTTTGTGGTGACGGCACGTAAATATAAGACGTTGCTGACAGCGAAGTATAAGAGCCGACCGATGTGGCATAAGCCGTCGGCTGGTGACGTGGTTTCTCATCTTCCCGGAACGATTATCAAGATTATGGTAGAGGAAGGACAGGCTGTGGAGGCCGGGCAACTTCTGCTAATCCATGAGGCGATGAAAATGCAGAACCGGGTGGTCGCTCCCATATCGGGAGTCGTTGTCGAGCTCAATGTAAAAGAGGGCGATAAGATAACGAAGAATCATTTAATGGTAAAAATAGAGTCTAAGTAAGATAATTTACTTATTTTTGCCTCTCAATCATTTTTAATAGGATGAAGAAGGCAACACTCTTTTTGATATTACAGATATTTACGATTTCGCTTTTTGCGCAGATTAATACGGACCGTGTATTGGCCATTGGCAGGAACGCCCTTTATTTTGAGGATTATGTTCTTTCCATTCAGTACTTCAATCAGGTTATCAAATCCAAACCTTGGTTGGCGGAACCCTATTTTTACCGTGCGGTGGCGAAGATAAATCTGGACGATTTTAAGGGGGCCGAGGAAGACTGTACTTTATGTCTTCAGCGGAACCCTTTTTTAACGCAAGCGTATTACGCTCGCGGCATCGCCCGTCAAAGCCAGGAGAAATACGACGAGGCGATCGACGATTACCAGAAAGGACTTGAGTTCAAACCCGAGGACCGCCAGATGCTGGTGAATATGGCGGTGGCTTTTATCCAGAAAAAAGACTATAACGGGGCGGAGAAGACATTCGATGATTTAATGACCGCCCATCCGAAATATTCCATGAATTATATGACACGGGGCGCTATGTATCTGGAGAAAGGGGATACGTTGAAAGCCTTGGCCGATTATAATAAGGCGATCGAGATGGATCCTTATTATGCGCCGGCGTATGGCAATCGTGCGATCCTTCATTATCAAATGGATGATTACAAGGACGCTTTGGCCGATTTGAACGAGGCTCTACGTCTGGATACCCGTGAGAGCGGATATTATATTAACCGGGGGCTAGTTCGTTATCAGATGAATGACTTGAGAGGTGCGATGGCCGATTACGATCAGGTGATCAGCATGGATAGCCGGAACTTGATCGCACGATTCAACCGAGGTTTGCTTCGGTTCCAAGTCGGGGATAATAACCGTGCTATCGAAGACTTCGATGTCGTTATCCAGCAAGAGCCAGATAACTATATGGCTTATTACAACCGTGCGTTGCTCCGTTTCGAGACGGGCGACTACCGGGGGGCCGTGCAGGATTACGACGTGGTCTTGAAGCAATATCCTACTTTCCTGCCAGGCTTTGTGAGCCGTTCGGAAGCAAAGCGTAAGCTAGGGGATAACGTGGGGGCAGACCGTGATTATTGGGCAGCCATAAAGATGGAGGAGCAGGCCAAGAACGGACAGCTCCCGAAGACATCGTCTTCTAGCTCCAATACAGCGGTGAACGGAGATGCCAAGACGGACGATTCGGAGGAGAATACTCGTGAGCAATCCGATAAGAATATCAATAAGTTCAACCGCTTGGTGGTATACGATAAGGAGCAGGAGCGTAAAAGTAAATACCAAAGTGAGGTCCGTGGGCGTGTACAAGACCGGAATGTCCATGTGGATCTGGAACCCCAGTTTGTCTTGACCTATTACGAGAAGGCGGATCCCGTAAAGAAACTTGTTTATTACGACAAGATGGTGGAGGATTACAATGGCCAGATGGTCTTGAAGCGTAAATTGCGTATCACGAACGAGGAGGCCGCTTTGACTGAGGATCAAATCGCCGTGCATTTTGCCTCCATCGACGAGTATTCGGCGGAGATCGAGCGTGATCCGAACAACGCTAACGCTTATTTTGGCCGTGCGATGGACTTCATGTTGGTGCAGGATTTCTCGGAGGCGATCAAGAATTTCTCGGAAGCGATCGAGCAAGACCCGTCGTTCACGATGGCTTATTTCAATCGTGCCGTGGAACGTTATAAGCAATTGATGTACACCCAATCCCAGCAGGCTAGCAAGGATACGTACGACTTGAGTGGCTCGGGAATGAACTTGAATATTGGTAAGTCCGCACAGTCGCAGGTAAACGCCAACACCTCGGTGGACCTCCGGAGCGCTATGCTGAAGGATAATAAGCGAGCCTATGAGCATGAGCAGATCATGAGGGATTACGATATGGTGATCAAGCTGAACCCGGGTTTTGTGTACGCTTACTTTAACCGTGCGAATCTGCGTTGCGCCCAGCGTGATTTCCGTGCCGCTATCGTTGATTACAACGAGGCGATCGAGCGGGACCCTGAATTTGCCGAGGCTTACTACAACCGTGGGTTAGCCCGTCTGTCGCAAGGTGACGTGAACCGGGGCATCGCCGACTTGAGCAAGGCAGGGGAATTGGGTATCTACAACGCCTATAGTATCATCAAGCGAATGACAAGCCGGTGATAACGCAAATTATTCGAGTTAAATGTTTCGCTGATAGAAAAGAAATATTAACTTTGTGGGCTGAATATAAAGAATTTTAGAGAATAGAATATGATAAAGATTACATTTCCGGACAATTCCGTAAGAGAATATGCAAAGGGAACGACTGCTATGCAGATAGCGGAAAGCATTAGTTCTCGTTTGGCACAGGAAGTCCTAGCCGCAAGCGTGAATGGGGAGGTTTGGGACTTAAGCCGTCCTATCAACGACGACGCTACGGTGAAACTTTTGAAGTGGGAAGACGAGGAAGGTAAACATGCGTTCTGGCATTCCAGCGCTCACCTTATGGCAGAGGCTTTGCAGGAATTATATCCGGGTATTAAATTCGGTATAGGTCCGGCGATCGAGAACGGTTTCTATTATGACGTGGATCCGGGCGAGGCCGTGATCAAAGAGGGTGATTTCGCTGCTATCGAGGCTAAGATGCTTGAGCTGGTAGCCAAGAAAGAAGAGATCAAACGTCAGGACATTACCAAGGCGGATGCCATGAAGATGTTCGGCGATAGAGGTGAAGAGTATAAAACAGAGCTTATCAGTGAGTTGGAAGACGGTACGATCACTACCTATACACAGGGTTCTTTTACGGACTTGTGTAGAGGGCCGCACTTACCGAATACCTCTTATCTGAAAGCTGTCAAGATATTGAGCGTAGCCGGCGCTTATTGGCGTGGCGATGAGAAACGCAAGCAATTGGTTCGTTTGTATGGTATCACTTTCCCGAAAAAGAAGATGTTGGATGAGTATCTGACATTGTTGGAGGAGGCCAAGAAACGTGACCACCGTAAGATCGGTAAGGAAATGGACTTGTTCATGTTCTCCGATACGGTAGGTAAGGGCTTACCGATGTGGTTGCCGAAAGGTACCGCCTTGCGTTTGCGTCTGCAAGAGTTCTTGCGTCGTATCCAAGCTCGTTATAATTATCAAGAGGTAATGTGTCCGCCGATCGGTAATAAATTATTGTATATTACCTCCGGCCACTACGCTAAATACGGAAAGGATTCTTTCCAACCGATCCATACACCTGAGGAGGGTGAGGAATACTTCTTGAAACCGATGAACTGTCCTCATCACTGTATGATCTATAAAAACTCTCCTCGTTCGTATAAGGACCTGCCGTTGCGTCTCGCTGAGTTCGGTACGGTTTGCCGGTATGAGCAGAGCGGAGAGTTGCACGGATTGACCCGTGTACGTAGCTTTACACAGGATGATGCTCATATTTTCTGCCGCCCCGATCAAGTAAAGCAGGAATTCTTGAACGTAATGGACATCATCTCGATCGTATTCAAGACGATGAATTTCGAGAACTTCGAGGCTCAGATCTCCTTGCGTGACAAGGTGAACCGTGAGAAATATATCGGTAGCGACGAGAATTGGGAGAAGGCTGAGCAAGCGATTGTAGAGGCTTGTGAGGAAAAAGGCTTGAAAGCTAAGATCGAATATGGAGAGGCCGCTTTCTACGGTCCGAAACTCGACTTCATGGTGAAAGACGCTATCGGCCGCCGTTGGCAGTTAGGTACGATTCAGGTAGACTATAACTTACCGGAACGTTTCCAATTGGAATATACGGGTGCCGACAACCAGAAGCACCGTCCGGTTATGATCCACCGTGCGCCGTTCGGTTCCATGGAACGGTTCGTTGCCGTATTGATCGAGCACACCGCCGGAAAGTTCCCGTTGTGGTTGACTCCGGAGCAGGTATGTATCATGCCGATCAGCGAGAAGTTTAATGATTACGCTTGGCAAATCGCACGTGAGTTAGGTAATCAGGAAATCCGTGCTATCGTAGATGACCGAAATGAGAAGATCGGTCGTAAAATTCGTGACAATGAATTGAAAAGAATCCCTTATATGCTCATCGTTGGAGAAAAAGAAGCAGAAAATGGTGAAGTTTCTGTAAGAAAACAGGGCGAAGGTGATAAAGGTTCGATGAAAATTGCTACCTTTGCAGCGCTTTTGAACGATGAAGTAGAGGACATGATGAATCGTTGGCAAAAAAGTAATGATTAAATAACTAATAACGAGGAGAATAAATCTTTTTGAATGAAGAATGACAATCTGAAAGAACAGTATAGAATCAACGAACGTATTCGTGTTCGTGAAGTTCGTTTAGTAGGTGACAATATTGAGACGGGTGTTTATCCGATCGCTCAAGCGCTGAAAATAGCGGAAGAGCAGGGGATGGATCTAGTCGAGATTTCACCAAATGCTGCGCCCCCCGTTTGTAGAGTAATCGACTACCAGAAATTCCTCTATCAGCAAAAAAAGCGTCAGAAAGAGCAAAAAGCGAAATCTGTGAAAGTGGTCGTGAAGGAGATTCGTTTCGGGCCTCAGACAGATGATCATGATTACAATTTTAAATTGAAGCACGCTAAGGGATTTTTGGAGGAAGGTTCGAAGGTCAAAGCCTACGTGTTCTTTAAAGGCCGTTCTATCCTTTTCAAGGAACAGGGAGAAGTCCTGCTGCTTCGTTTTGCCAACGATTTGGAGGATTATGGAAAAGTAGAGCAGTTGCCGGTATTGGAGGGAAAACGTATGATTATCATGCTTACTCCGAAGAAAGCGGGCACTGGTTCAGCCCCGGCTACGGTCGCAGCTCCGAAAGTTGTAAAGAAAGTGATCACGACACCTAAGCCTAAAAGCGAGGGTGATAAGAAAACAGAAGAATAAAATCCGTCCCTGATAGAAGGGAGGTTAAGTTTAATAATTAAAATATAATTGGAAAATGCCTAAGATGAAGACTAATTCCGGTGCCAAAAAGAGGTTCGCCCTTACCGGATCAGGAAAGATCAAAAGAAAACACGCTTTTAAGAGTCATATCTTAACAAAGAAGACTAAGAAGCAAAAGAGAAATCTTACTCACACGGGTTTGGTAGCTAGTGTTGACGTAAGCAACGTAAAGCAGATGCTTTGCATGAAGTAATCTTTATTCATTAAGCGAGTTTTATAACGATTTTTATTAACCGAATGCATTAGCAATCAAGTTCATCCTAAGAGATGACGCTAACATTCAAAACAGATTAGAATTATGCCTAGATCAGTAAATCATGTTGCTTCAAGAGCAAAAAGAAAACGGATTT
>ERZ809276.1070-NODE-1070-length-10756-cov-5.067564_pt1 | contig 10756 bp, 10 predicted proteins | sample MGYA00520512_ERZ809276 | MGnify/ENA primary metagenome ERZ809276 (study PRJEB31576, sample SAMEA3212661) | Homo sapiens | biome: human-gut; feature: human gut; material: fecal | place: Sweden | collected 2012 ...
GCATTGTTGCAGAATGCGGTAGTGAAGGCACAGTCCGACTACGCGGAGGCAGAGAGTACTTATGAATTGTCCCTGCTGGAAGCCCAGACGGATTATGATACCCAGAAGATCAGTGCTTCCTATGCGGCATCCATCCGCAATACTTCCGGGACCAGCGTGACGAACAATGTGGCGTCTCTGCAGGTACAGCTGGAGCAGAAGCAGGCGAATACCGCATCTTTGCAGGAGAAACTGACGCAAGCACAGGAAGATTATCAGGATGCGTTGGAGACCTACGAAGCGGCAAAGGAAGGCTATGAAGGTGCCGGAACCGATAATACAGTGAATTTCATGACGATCCAGAACGGTTATCTCAGCGCAAGAACAAAATATCAACAGGCAAAATCAGCATTGACACAGGCAGAAACTGCGGTAACAGATAATGAAAATGCCATCACTGAGCTTACCAATCAGCTGGCGGCAGCACAAGCAAAACAGAAAATTGACAAGCTGGATACAGAAGAGACCTATCAGGAAGCGGTGATCACCGGGCAGAACGCCCAGACTACCTACAACGCTACCGTGGAAGATCTGAAGGAGACCTTACAGGAAGCGGAAGAGACGAAAGAAAAACGGGAAGAACAGTTAGAGGCCTTTGAAGATTTCGTCGGAAGTGATGGTATTCTCTATGCCACAGAGGATGGTGTGATCACAGAGGTCAGCTACGAAGCGGGAGATCGCCTGACGACGACAGGAGCTCTGTTTTCCTATGCAACGTCGGATGACATGAGAATCTCCGTGGATGTGACCCAGGAGGATATTGTGGACCTGCAGGTTGGAGATGCGGTAGATATCACCTTTACGGCATACCCGGAGGATTCCTATACCGGAAGCATCCTCTCCATCAATACCACGGCTACTTCCGATTACAGCAACACGGTAAGCTACACTGTGGAGATCAGCGTGGAAGGTGAACTGGAGCAGCTCTACGGCGGCATGACGGCAGATGTGATCTTCGTTACCGAAGAAAAAGAAGATGTCCTCTATGTATCCCGTAAGGCGATCGTAGAAGAGAATGGCAAGACCTATGTCTATCGTAAGACAGCACTGGGTGGCAGGGAATTGGCGGAGGTAGAGACCGGCATTACCAACGGTGTGGACATTGAGATCCTGTCAGGACTGGAAGAGGGCGATACCATCTACCTGGCAAGTAAGGTCAGCTCCGAGGCAGAAGTCAAGAGTACGGAGGAGACTGCCGATTCCGGCAGCGGTTCTGATACCGCAGTCGGCAGTGATACGGAGTTCGAGATGTCGGAGGATATGCAGATGCCGGGAGGCGGTGACATGCCCCAGGGTGGTCCCGGGGGTGGTAATTCCGGCAGCTTCGGCGGCGGAATGCCGCGCGGTCCCGGAGGACAATAAATCAAGCGGATGGAGCAAATGTTGAGAAACAGACAGGAATGATTGGGAACAGTTATGAAGCAGAATGAAAATGGGAAAAAGATCAAAGAAAATATAAGAAATCAAATGCGCCGGATTGGATCATGGAAAAGCTGGTCGAAAAGACGCAAGCTCACCACAGGTGTCTGTGGTGTCTGTGTGATCGCTGTAGTGGCTGGTGCCATTGGTCTCTCCGGTGGTTCCGACACGGAAGTCATTTATAAAGAGACCACGGTAAAATACGGTACACTGGTCAAAGGTGTGACGGAGAGCGGCTCTGTGGACATCGGTACGGTGGATCAGACCTTTGATCTGGATATGAGTGCCCTACAGAGAACGGATACCTCCGGCAGCAGTTCCTCCGGCGGCTCCTCCGGTAGTACTGCCGGCAGCAACTCTGGTTCCGGTGGATTTGGCGGCATGAGTGCTTCCGGCGGCGGAGCTCAGGGAGGCTTAGACATGTTTGGTCAGATCTTCAATATGGGCGGCAGCAGCTCCGGCAGCAATGGTGACGATTCTACCCTGACCGTGGCAGAGGTAGTGGTCTCCGTGGGGCAGCAGGTGTCCGAGGGAGATCCCCTGTACCTGCTGGAAGAAGACAGTGTCTCCGATCTGGAAGAGGAACTACAGTCCAACGTAGAGAAAGCAAAAGCAGATCTGGAGGCCGTAGAGGCTGACCAGACCCTGTCCAGACAGCAGGCAAAATATACTTATGACAGCAGCACTGCCTATGGCAGTTATATTGATACCGAATACAGCACCACACTGCAGGAGCTACAGAATGCGGTAGATTCTGCAGCAAGCGCATTGGAGCAGGCGCAGACCAGTCTGGAAGATTATCAGGCACAGCTGGAGGAAGTAACAACTGCTTACGAAGACGCGGCACAGGTATTATTCAATTGCCAATACAGCCTGAACAGTACGGACGCAGCAGATGATACCTATGGATATGTCTATTTTGCACAGCTGACGACACAGGCACAGTCTACTGCGGACTCTCTGGAACAGCAGAAGGAAGAACTGGAACAGAAGGTAGAGCAGGCAGAAGAAAATGTGACCACAGCCGAGACCGCTTATAATAAAGCAAAGCGGGAACTGGGGCAGGGAAAACTGACCGCAGCCGAGACAAAAAAACTGCGGACGCTGGCTTACAATACCGCACAGGAGACTTACGATATTGCGCTGGGGTATCTGGAACAGGATCTGTCCGATCAGCAGGAAACCTACGATGAGACTCTGGAAAAATGGAACGAGTTCAGCACTTATATCGATGGTAATGCAGTATGTGCAAGATACAACGGTGTCATCACCGGCGTGAAGCTGGAGGTCGGAGACAAGATCAGTACCGGAACCTCTCTGGTTACCTTATACGATATGGACGAAGTGACCATGACGGTAACAGTGGATGAAGATGATATGACGGATATCTCTCTGGGATCTGCGGCGAATATTGCATTGACGGCATATCCGGAAGATATCTTTACGGCAAAGGTGACGGCTATCGGAGATGCGACATCGGATTCCAGTGGAAACATAACTTATGACGTAACTGTCACATTAGAAGGGGATGTTTCAGGACTGTTCCAGGGCATGACAGGAGATGTGACTTTCGTTACGGAACAAACGGAAGAAGTGCTGTATGTCTCACGCAGAGCCATTATCACAGAGGATGACAAGACTTATGTAAAAGTGAAGACTGCAGATGGCAGCATTGTGAAAAAGGAAATAACGACAGGACTGTCAGATGGTTATAACGTGGAGATCTCCGGAGATATTGCAGAAGGAGATACCGTATTGATTGAAAGCAGCATTACGAAGTAGAGCGGAGACCTGCAGGAAATCAAGGTCAATGGAAGGGAAGAAGTAAAATATGAGATTATCTGAAATATTGCGTCTGGTGTGGCTGAACCTGTCACAGAATAAATTCAAAGTGATCCTGACTTCCATCGGTATCGTTGTAGGATCTGCCACTATTATGCTGGTATTGGCAATCGGTACCGGTGGAAAAGAAGAAGTGGCGGAGCAGTTCAAGAACCTGAATGCCGGAGCCATTGATATTTCCTGCGACAGCAGTGACAGCGGTGGTTTTAGCTTTGAAATGCCGGGCGGTGGAGGAAGCGTTACCGTCACAAATATGGGCGGAGGTCCCGGAGGAGGTTCCGGCGGAGGTCCCGGAGGAGGTTCCGGCGGCGGTATGTCTGGTGGTCCCGGCGGTGGCATGGATTTCGGCGGATTTTTCGGATTCGGACAGGAGGAAGAGAGCGAAGCCGTGACATTGACCAGTGAAGACGGTGATGATCTGGCGACTTTTGTATCGGGAATCTCTGCAACTACGATCTCTTATTCCACTACAGCATCGGTGGAGGGAGGCAATATGACCTCTGCTTCCTATTACACCATTGCCGGTGTGGAGGACAATTATGCTGTCATCAGTAATCTGGAAATGGCCATCGGGGATTTCCTCACAGAAGAAAACAACGAGAGCAAGGAAAAGGTGTGCGTACTGGGTGCCACCGTGGCAAAGGAAATTTTTGGCAGCGCCTACGATGCTTATGACGGTATAGTCTATATTGATGGCCGCCCCTATATAGTATCAGGGGTACTATCCGAGATGGGAACTGTGGCATCCGGCATCAGTCCGGATACGGCGATCTATATACCTTACGAAACCGGCATCAAATACATTACCGGTACGAATATCAGTCCAACCATCACGGTCATTGCGGAGGATGTGAATCAGGTGGATACCGTAATGACGGATGTGGAGAGTGCCTTAAAAGAGAGCTATCCCAATACCACATTTACCATCAGCGATGCCGGAAGCAAGATGGAGGCAGCCTCCGCTTCCAATGAGACTTTGACCTTACTGCTGATCTCCATGGCAGTGATCGTATTTATCGTTGGCGGTATCGGTATTATGAACGTGCTGTTTGTATCCATCAAGGAGCGTACCAACGAGATCGGTATTTTGAAAGCACTGGGCTGTTCCCGGAAGGATATCCTGTTGGAGTTTTTATTGGAGGCAAGCTTTACCAGTCTGGTAGGAGCCGTACTGGGGGTGCTGGTGGCTCTTGGAATTACGCCATTCGTGCAGCTGTTCAACGTGAGAGTGTCCCTGTCGGTACAGGGTGCAGTATTGTCGCTGTTGTTTGGTGTCCTCACCGGAAGCATCTTCGGCTTCTATCCGGCATATAAGGCATCGAGACTGATCCCCGTAGAAGCTTTAAATCAGGAGTAGTGCGAAAGGTGTAAGGATTATGATGGAAAACGCAATGATCACCATGAAAAATATAAATAAAGGCTATATGCTGGGAGAGGAGCGTCTGCCGATTTTGAAGGACATCAATTTTCAGGTAAATAAGGGAGAATATGTGGCAATCTTAGGCCCTTCCGGTTCCGGTAAGACTACGTTAATGAATATGATCGGCTGTATGGATGTGATGGACAGTGGGGAATATTATCTGGATGGCATGGCAATCCACAAGACCAAGGAGGACGATCTGACCATGGTACGCAACCAGAAGATCGGGTTCATTTTCCAGAACTATCAGCTGATCCCGACCTATAATGTCATGCAGAATATTATCATGCCCCTGCTGATGCGTGGCATGACTCATGAGGAAGCAGAAGAAAAGTGTAAAAATACTATCAAACTGCTGGGGCTGGATCATCGTATCGGACATAAGCCCAACGAATTGTCCGGCGGACAGAAGCAGAGAGTATCCATTGCCAGAGCACTGGTGGGACAGCCGGCGATCCTTCTGGCGGATGAGCCTACCGGTGCTCTGGATCAGACCAGCGGTAAGGAAGTACTGAAGCTGTTCCGGGAACTGAACGATATGGGCAACACCATCGTCATGATCACCCACGACCTGGGTGTTGCACAGTCAGCGAAACGTATCGTGCGCATTGTGGATGGGCAGTTACAGGAATAAGGGATAGTCACTCAGCCAACGGGAAAGAGGCTGGGACTGTTCCAGACCGGATTTCAGGGTACGGTCGGCATCCGATTTATTTTCTGCCGGTATTATCAGCAGAAATTCTTTCCCGTCCATAAGTACACCGCAGAATACGGTTTTCAGATCCCGGGAGATAAGAAACATATTTCCCGGGATATTTGTTACAGATTCGGTCAGGCAGGAGTAATAGGGTTCTTCATCGATAAAAGGTGCATAGAATCCCATGTCATCCGCACCTTCCACGAAAAGCCTCTCTCCGTTCATCCAGACATTTCCCGCTATGGCGTCTTCCTGATTCCCCCAGAGATAATGTAAGGCTTTCCCGTGGATCTCCACCGATACCTGTTCGAAGGTATCCGGTTCCGTCAGACTGACCAGCATTCCGGTTCCGGTATAGTCATAATCCTTTTTGATGGGAGTATGATAATAGCGGATCCCGTAGTCTCCAAGGCAAAATAAGGCAAATACGAGCAGAAAAATCAGAATGCCGCAGAAAACGGTTCTTAATTTTTTATTTCGCATCATGGTTCTTGCCTCCTTTTTATTTTATTATACAATCAGATATCCATACTGGCAATGAGCTGAAACATTTCCTCGGCGGTCATGTGATCTGCGGTGATCACGTATACATAATTGTCAGCTTCATAATAAGCCATGGCGTAACCATCCACATAAGTATATACCGTGGCAATGTGACCGCCGATGACATGTTCCTCTTCGGTATCGTATTCATTGTCTAATACGAGTGTCAGGGCATTATTTGCGGAAATTAGCATTTGTTCCCAGATGAGCTGTTCTCCGGCATTGCTTTCATAGAAAATTTCACAAAAAAGAGGACTGTCTCTTCGGTCTGTCTCTGTATAGCCCTCCGGGATGCAGGTCGGTATCGTGGGAGTGAGTACCGCATCTTTTTCCTCGGAAGAGTAGTTATACTGCGTAGCATCCTCGCGCAGGGTCTTTAGTGTCATGAAAAACTTATCCCGATAGGCATCCACACTTAACGTCAGAACCAGTCCGGCACATACGATACCGGTGAAAAAGATTGCCATGCGTTTTAGGAGCTGTTGTGCACCGGTCAGCACCGGATGGGCTTCCCGGCGGATCACTTTTTGCATTTTTTGTTCAAAACGTTTTGAAAATACATATTCCCGATCAACCTGATTTTCTAATGCTGTTATCATGGCATTGTCCACCACAGGCATATGCTGATAGAGCCATTCATCCGTTATTTCCATGGATCTCATTATTTTCCTCCCGTTTATTCAAAGCTTCCTGTATCATAATCTTTCCCCGGGATAATCGCTGCCGGATCGTTCCTTCGGTGATGTTTAATACTTTTGCGATTTCATCGTTGTCCATATTGCCGGAGTATTTGAGGAGAAATACATCCCGGTATTTTACGGGCAGGCACCTAAGGATGTCCAGTATTCCGTCATCCACATCCGTCTCCGCATAAGTCACCGGGACATTACATTCTTCCAGCTCATCCACATAGATTTCCCGTTGAAATTGATGGTTTCGCTTCCGGTAAATATCTATAGTCGCATTTTTCGTTATGGTAAGCAGGTAGCGTTTCGTCGCCGTGGCGTCGATTTCCCCTATTTTTTCCATGTTTTTTGCAATTTTTATAAACGACTCATGTACGGCATCTTCCGCAAGAAAAGTATCCTTCAGCACATTCAGAGCTACTTTCATCATAAGGTGCCGATAGGTTTCATAGAGAATCGCAAACTTTTGTTTGTCTTCTTCGGCGTCGATCATCATCAGATATATCATTTGTTGTTCCCAGGCCTTTCTATGAGTCATAACGAAGGTTCCTGTTCCTATTGTTACAAAAACGTAAAAATATTTCAATTGCAGGTTTATATGTTTGTCCCAATAGTATCTTTTGGGTAACCGGGGCACTTTATTGTGCCTGCTTTACGGATCCCGGCGATGGGGGATATAATGATTTCATTACAGGAGAGCGTAAAAAGAGCAGAAACGAGCATAGGAGAAGCAAAATGGGAGAACAGGGGCATGAGGAACCCACCGGACAGGCGAAGATCACGAAAGCCTACAATCTGCCCTGCCGTTATGTCCTGCATACCGTAGGTCCTATTGTGCAGGGAAAGCTGACGGAGAAACATTGCGCATTGCTTCGGTCCTGTTACTTGTCCTGTCTGGAACTGGCATCGGCATATGGGCTGGAAAGTGTGGCGTTCTGCTGTATATCCACTGGGGTATTCTGCTTTCCGAAGGACAAGGCGGCGCAGATTGCCGTACAGACGGTACAGGAGTATTTGGAGGAGACTCCTGACAGCAGTGTCAAAAATGTGATCTTTAATGTGTTTAAGAATGAGGATTTGCAGATCTATGAGAGAATTCTTCGGTCGTAGATTTTCGATTACTCTAAATGCAGAGAAAAACTTGCACCCGGCAGATTGCTGTGATACATTGGCTGTAAAAGAAATACAAGAGAGGAAAAGAAAATGGCAGGATATCTGATTAAGGATACCACAAAAGAAGAGCGGGAGCAGATCGTTGCGGAGTCTCTGGGATATATGGAAGCCAACTGTGATGGCTGTACTTCGGGACTGGCGGAAATGTATCAGGCATACATCGACGGGAAGAAGGAGCTTCGGGACATCAACATGGAATTTCATGCAGGTTATGTATCCGGAGAGGAAGTGCCCGGCCGTAGGTCTTGTCCCATGTAATAATAGTGTGCGGGAAAGATGGATTTCCGGCATAAATAAAATGTTATCTGCAAAAACTCTTAGTAACAGAATGCGAAAGGCAGGAAAGAGAAATGCAGATGAGAGACGATCTTGGAATTACAACAAAACTGGAAAATGGCAAGGCTTATCTGGAATTTGCCCTGCCGGAAAAGATAGGGCGTTTGCTGTCCGCTTTACAGATTGAGATCTGGGAAGGTGCGGAGGGCGAACGCCTTGTTTTTCATGGGGAATACTCATCAGAAGAAGCGGATTCCATGACGGCGTTGCTGTTGCGGCCGCATCTCTGGGACGGCATGCGGGATCCCTATGTCTATCTGGTGAAGGCGCAGGGAAGGTTCGGAACCGTGGAGTATGGAGAAAATATGGGGGGTATAAAGAACCAGGAAGAATCAGATCATGCTGAGGATATAACCGAGGCAGTGGAAGTGTACTGGCAGCAGGAACTGGCAATTTATGACGTGCATGTCATCGATAAAAAGGGAATCTTTCTCAATGAAAAAGAGTTTCTGCCACATGAAGTAGTCTACCGGCTTCCCCCGCAGATCAGTGATGCCGGGACGAGGGTGGAGCAGGTACGAAGAGATCTGGAACGGCTGGTCCGGATGGGGGTAAATGTGATCCGGCTGGAAGGAACCGGGACCGGGGCAGAGGGGGTGAACTGCTCCGAAGTGAGAACGTTTTACAGCCTGTGCAGAAAGCGTGGATTCCTCACTGGGGACCTGTGGATAAGACCGGAAAATCTCCCAGTGTACCGTGGATTACCCGGAGAAACGACATGCCAAGCACTCCTGGCGGCGGACGGCAGGACACTGACAGAGCGATACTACTATTATCAGGCAAAATGGAGCAGCGAACCGGTGCTCTATCCGGTACTTTCCACCCTGCATCGTCAGGAGAACGGATTACTTTCTCTGACAATTTACAGCAATCAGAAAAAAGTGGTGCTCTATGTGGACGGATTACTTTTTTTATTCCAGACGGCCACATCCGGTGATCCGGAGTTCATTTTTGAAGATATTCCTGTGGCGAAGCTGCCGCTGCATCTGGCGGCGGAGGCAGGAAATTTAAGCATTTCGCTGACCGTGACGAAGCTTTAAGGGTTGGGGCTTCACAGATTTTTCACAAATGTTTCACCTTTTCATGACATTTGAGACATATACTGATACAAGGGTGTAAAGGTTAACCGCTGTTCATGCTTGCATGATAAAGCGGTTGAATTTTACACCCGTAAAACATGAGGAAGTAGCGATTTGCGTAGCAAATCAGCGGATTCCGAATGTTTTTAGAATTGCGGGAGCAGCTTGCTGCGAAGCAATTCGGGGTATCAGTTCTGGGTACCTGTAGGTATCAGTTACGGGTACCCGTAGATATCAGGTGGGGGTATCACACCATATCCGGGAGGCAAATATGATAGAAGTAAGCAATCTTACAAAAAAATATGGTGACCATATTGCCGTAGATCATCTCTCTTTCCGTGTGGAAAAGGGACAGATTTACGGCTTTCTTGGTCCAAACGGCGCAGGTAAATCCACGACCATGAACATCATCACGGGTTATCTGGCAGCCACGGAGGGTACTGTGACGATCGATGGCAAGGATGTCCAAAAAGATCCGGAGGAGGCAAAGCGTGCCATCGGTTATCTGCCGGAGCTTCCGCCGCTGTATGTTGACATGACTGTCAGAGAATACCTGGATTTCGTAGCAGAACTGAAAAAAGTGCCGAAAAAAGAGCGGAAGCAGCAGATTGATGAGGTCATGGAAATGACACAGATCACCGATATGCAGCAGCGTCTGATCAGGAATCTGTCAAAAGGTTACAGGCAGAGAGTCGGACTGGCGCAGGCAATCCTTGGCTACCCTGAGGTTATCATTCTGGATGAGCCCACGGTAGGTCTGGATCCGAAACAGATCATCGAGATCCGTGATCTGATCCGCAAGCTGGGGGAGAATCATACCGTGATCCTCAGCTCCCATATTCTGTCGGAGGTCAGTGCGGTCTGCGACCATATTATGATCATAGCCCACGGTAAGTTGGTAGCCAGTGATTCTCCGGAGAATCTGCAGAAGCTTATGAGTGGTTCCATGGAACTGGATCTGGAAGTAAAGGGAAGCATCGCTGCGGTGAAGAGTGCATTGCAGGAGATCTCACAGATCGACCGGATCGAAGAGAACACGGAGGCATCCAAAAATATTGCAAAGCTGAAAGTGATCTCCAAAGAGAATGCAGATATCAGAGAGCAGGTATTTTATGCACTGGCAGATGCAAAGCTGCCTATTTTAGAGATGACCCATGCGGAAAAGTCTCTGGAAGACATCTTCCTGGAACTGACCGAGGATGTAGCACCCACACAGCCGGAGAAGCACAAACTATTCTCAAAAAGAAAAAGGCCGGAAATGTCAGATGCTGCCGCACAGCAGACAGAAGCTTCGGAAGAGGAAGCACAGCCCGGAGAAGAGAAAAAAGAAACTGTAACTACAAAGGAGGCGGAATCATATGCTAGCCATTTATAAGAGAGAATTGAAATCCTATTTCCGTTCCTTTATCGGATTTTTATTTATTGCAGTCACCCTGTTTTTCCTGGGACTGTATTTCAGCGTTTATAACCTGATGAACGGAAATAGGATTTCAATTCTCTCTTATAAATGGCTAGCATATGA
>ERZ809276.1075-NODE-1075-length-10746-cov-6.373211_pt1 | contig 10746 bp, 8 predicted proteins | sample MGYA00520512_ERZ809276 | MGnify/ENA primary metagenome ERZ809276 (study PRJEB31576, sample SAMEA3212661) | Homo sapiens | biome: human-gut; feature: human gut; material: fecal | place: Sweden | collected 2012 ...
GCAGAGCCTACGGCAGTCCCCACCGCAGAACCTACGCAAGCCCCGGTGGAGGAAGCTGTAGCCGCCACTCCGGCACAGGTTAGTATGAGTTATGGTGCGGTGCCGTTCGACCTTGCAGCCGGTACGGAGCAATGGTGGAGCATCGACAGCAGCGACAGCGCATACTGGGCCGTGCAGGAGAACATCAACGCCATCCGTGCGGCGGCGGGACTTTCCCCGCTGGCAATGGACGGCGGGCTGAGCGCGGCGGCAGATGCCCGCTGCGAAAGTTTTGTCGCGGGCGGTGCGTTCGACCACAGCGGCATGACCACCCGCAGCGAAATCTGCGCAGCCGGTCCTATCGGCTCGGCCAGCAGCGTATGCAGCTATTGGCAGAACAGTCCTGCCCACTATGCCAACATCACCAACGCCAGCTTTACGAGCATGGGTGTGGCCTGTTGGTTTTGCTCCACCGCCGAGGGGCAGTATACCTACTGGACTGTTACCTTCAACTAAAACTCCTACTTGTTTTCATACACAAATTATGATATAATTTCTGTATGAAAGAGAGGTGCTATCTATGCCGAACATTCGTTCCAGCGCAGATTTAAGGAACAACTACAATGACATTTCCTCTTACTGCCATGCCTACAACGAACCGGTCTTTATTACCAAAAACGGTAAGGGCGACCTTGCCGTTATGAGCATGGAAACCTACGAGGAAATGGTGGGCCGCATTGAACTGTACAGCAAGCTGCAAGAGGGCCTTGCCGACGTAGAAGCCGGGAACACGCGCCCCTTTGCCGATGTTATGGCTGATTTGCGCCACCGCAGGGAGCGCAGATGAAATATAGCATTCATGTCACCCAAGCCGCCGAGCGCGATATGGCGAACGCCTACGACTATATCGACCTTGTACTGAAAAATCCAACTGCCGCCGACAAGCTGTTGGATGTGGCCGACGAAAAAATCGGAGCACTGGCAGAATTCCCGCACAAATTTGAAGTTGTTTCCGACAAACTGCTTTCCTTGTGGGGAATCCGCTTCACCATCGTTATGAACTACCTTGCGTTCTACACGGTAGACGATGCGACACAGACCGTGCATATCGTGCGCTTTCTCTACGGCAAAAGCAACTGGATCACCATTCTGAAAACGGATGCAGCAAACGGAAGTTTGCCGGTGTTCTCATAACCGAATATTTTATCTGGGCGCTCACTTTTGTGGGCGCTTTTTCTATTGGAGGAAAACATGATTTATGACGAACTTATTGAAGAATTAGCGTTGACCCTGCTTACAAAGGCAAGGTATGAGGGCTGTATTAGCGTTATAGACGGTTTTTCACAGTGCGAGGAGGATAAAACTCGCATAGAGTATACTGTTGACGCTGTTATGCGCATCATGCCGGTGGGCAGCGAAATCTGGCCGGAGGAGTGCGAACCGTTACTGAAAAAAATCGGTGCTGAAACGATTGGAGACGTTGCCGATTATCTGAACAACAGCAAATCCGAAAATTCAAGTGCCGATGATGTTCTTTTTACTGCGTTTCTCAAAATCTGCTATGAAAATATGGACATGGACGGCAAGATGGTATTTTGGGAAGATATGCTTGAAAACAACTCCTTGGAATGGAGAGATGTTGAATGATTTGCATACACGAAGTGATTTATTCAGTATGCAGTCGTAATTTTTGTGGAATCTTATCTGCTTCGGAGGATTTTATGACGCACGATGAAATGATGAGTCTGTTAGCCAACACATTGGCAGATGCATCCGGACACGCTGGCTGTTTACCTATTCTGGACTGTTTCAGCCCGCATCCGGGAGAGGAAGTAACCGTAAGCATTCCTATGTGTGACGACACGGTGGATATTGTGCTGGAAGACCTCGATTTTCCGCACGAGTGGGAAGAATTGTTGGAGAACAGCGGTGCAGATACTATGGGCGACCTTGTTGATTACCTGTGTTATTGTTCGCAAAACAATATTTCTCTTGCCATTTCCCCTGAAGATGAGGAAAAGCTGTATGCAACGCTGATTGATGTCTGCTATGAAAATATGTCTTATGACAGGCAGGTCGATTTTTGGCGTCATGTGCTGGAAACCAATTCTTTGGTGTGCGAGGTAAAAGAATGACCCCGCAGGAGCAGCTCTGCGAAAAAATGCGGGTGGAGCAGAGCGCCTATTGCCTATGGCTGACCGCACAGCCGCCAGAAGAAATTCTACACCACGCCTATGAGTACAGCGTCCGTGAGGACATTATTCTTGCAACGGAAGAAATGAACCTCACCCCTGCACAGGTGCGGGCGCTGCTGAAATCTCCCGCGCCGCTGGCGGATGTGTATAAGGATTTTTCCAAGCTGGAAACCGATTATATGAGCATTGTGGCTCAGTGCGTGGAAGACCGTGCAGATGACTTGCTGAAAAAGGAGCAGCAGCAGAACCCACCCAAAGTATATCGACAGTCCGTCACTTATGCCCGCGAACACGGCGAATTGCAGCAGTACCATGCGTCTTGCCACTTGAATGAAAGGTGTCGGGACGAGATTGACGCAGCGCTTGCACAGCGCTTTGATGGTATGCGGCTGGGCGCTGGCGCTGTTGAGCAGGTAGTGGCGGAATATGGGCTGGAGCGCACAAAATATGTGTTGGCAGCGGCCATTCAAACCCGTGATGGAGATGGTCGCATTTCGCGCACAAATAGAGAATGGGCAGATTCCATTCGCACGATCAAAGATATGGATCGCCGTGGATTTGACCGTTCCTGTTACTACGCTGACCTACAAGCGCATACCTGCCTATTGGACGGTTTTGTAAACCAAGTGCGAAAATTTGAAAAAGCAAAAGCCCAGCCCGCCCAGAATACTCCCGAAAGATAACCGCAGCGTCTGCATTTTGCAGGCGCTTTTTTTCGTGAAAAAATCTCTGTTTTGAAAGGATTTCACAATGAAAGAAACACATTACAAATTAAAGCACCGCGTTACCGCGCTGTTTGCGGCGGCGGTAATGCTCTGCTCCATGCTGCCCGGTGCAGCGTTTGCGGAGGAACCCACACCGCAGCCCACCGAGGAAACCGTGCAGATGGAGCAGCAGACCGAGCCGTCTGAAACAGACAACGGGCAGACCGATGAGAGCAGCCCCGACCCCGGCGAAGATGTAACCGAAGCCACCCCGGAAACGGCAGAAGAGCAGCCCGCTGAAGAAGAAATCTCTGCTGCCGTTGTCGGCGCGGAACTGTACACTGACTTGCCCGATGCACCCATCGGCTCCTATATCGGCAGCGAGGGTCTGCCGGTTGCCACCGGTGAAACTAAAATCGGCATTTCCGAGTGGCCCGAAAGCCAGCTGGAAGAAGGCGGCAGCTATCTGACTGCCGTTGCACTGGACAATGACGGCCTTACCATGGCCGCGCCCCTGCTGGATGGCGCAGACTATGCCATTGTTCCCATTATGGCGCAGGTGGAGTACCCCGCCAACGGCAGCACGCTCGATCTGGTTCTGCCGGACAGCGTGACCCTGCTGGACTACTACGGCGCGCCCGCCGAGGATGCTGAAAGCCTGCTGCACAACGAATACAGCGAAACCTCCGCTGCGGTGCTGGGTGTATATGTGCAGGCAGATGCGAATTTTACCGCGCAGTTGGTTTACACCGCACCCGATGGCAGCACAATGACCAAAACCCTACAGGTAGCCATCGACCGCAATGCGACTGCCGAATATCCTTTTCCCGACAGCGAAATTGCCGCCTTTGCCGAGCGCCCCACCCCTGCGGTGACAAGTGGCAAGATCACCAAGGTTGCCAAGGTCAACGGCACTTGGCTGATCTGGTTCAACGGCGAACCCGCCTACTGCTGCACCCCCGGCGCAGACGGCCAGCCCAAGAACTGTCCAACGTACACTTATGTCAATACTTCTATGGTTGGCGCAGACCAGTATGTACCCGGCGACCACTATGGCAACCAGTACAGAATCTGGGGCGGTTTAACCCAGCTTTCGCTCGGTATGCAGGAGCTCCCTCCGGTTGCACTCTCCGCAGAAGCGCCGAGTTTGCTGGATTCCTGCCGCACGATCTATACAGATGCGCAGATGCAGATTATCGAGAATTACCCCGACAGCACCGCCGCTAAAATTCTTATGGAATCCGCACAGGCGCTGTTGGAGGGCACAGACGCCTACGCATCCGCCCGTGGCTACTACACCTATATCTATCAGCCGGGCCGCGCGGGCTGGCAGACTGTGGCTGTGATTGGCCCCGAAATCTCCGATGACGAACCGAATCCCAAACCCATCGTGCAGGAAATTTACGCCAACTGGCAAGCCCCTGCGCAGACCGCAAGCGGCAGCTTTGATTTTGACTACGGCATCATCACCGACAAGGTGCAGCTTAAAACCAATGAAAAGGTGGACGGCGCGACCATCGAGATTGAACCCATCACCAAAAGCGGTACTATTGACGGCGGCACATGGAATATTTCTCCCGCAGATAAACAGACCGTTACCACTTCTGGCCACACCAACGATGACAATTTCCAAAACAATGGCGGTGCTGCATCCGCAAGTTGGACGCTGCACTACTCCGTAAGCAAAACCACCGACAGCCGCAGCGGGCGAGTAGGCCCCTACACCACGCAGGATGAAGCCGATGCAGCCGCCGACAGCGCCCGCGATGCTGCGATTGCCGAGTTGCAGGGCGAGGCTCAGCGCATGGTGGACAATGCGGTTGCATCTGCAAAGGCAGAACTGGCGAACGTCAAATTCCGCTATGAGGAAGTGGGTGTTCCTTACGGTTTTGCAATGTATTGGGGCAGCAACGGCAGCAACCAGACTATTTCTGTACCGGCCAATTCCAACAATGCCTATCTGATGAAAAACGATGAATGGTCCTTGCAGGTCAACATCAAGAAAACCGACAGCGAAACCGGCAATCAGATTGCTGCCGACGCGCAATATGAGATTTTCCAGTGGGATACTGTGACCGGCAAATACCAGCCCACCGGCGGTTACAACACTTACAGTGTGCAGCGCCAAGGCGATGGCACTTATGCGGTCATCAACAGTGCAGCTTATGCGACCACGGATTCCATGCGGCATACCCTTTACTACACCCAGCGTAATACGGGCAAGTTTATCATCGTGGAAAGCAAAGCGCCCACAGGCTATTTTGGCGATTGGACAGACATCAATCATCCCGGCATGGCCAACACTCCGCTGGGCAAGCGCGGTTACTATATCGAAATCACCGAGGACAGCGACAATTCTGTAATCTGGCTGGACAACGCTGACTATAATGCCGACATTGCCGCTACCGACAAAGGCGGCACCAAACTTGTCACCAGTACGGGCGTGGAAACCACCGTTACCATCTACGACACTGCCAAGGACCCCAGCCGCACGTATAACACCGACAATAGCGGTAAAGCGGCCAACGAGGATAGCTACACAGTCACACTGACAGACGGCATTATGAAAAATGACCGCGCCTTGGGCGAAATCAGCATCTCCAAGGTTGACCTTGATGCCGTGCGGTATGTGGGAGGCAGCACCGCCCACGGCACAGCCCTTGCCAGCGGGCAAGCTCACGGCGATGCCGCGCTGGACGGCGCGGTGTATGACCTCTACGCCGCCGAAGATATTACCCACCCCGATGGCGTGACCGGCGTGGTGGACTACTCCAAAATCGTGGATGCCGATGGCAATCCCATCTGGCACACGACCATCCGCGACAACAGCGGGCAGTGGGTCAATGACTATCTGCCGATTCTCAAAAAAGACCATCTAGTAGCCAGCGCAAAAATTGAGGACGGCTGGCTGACCTTCGCAAACCTGTACCTAGGCAAATATTATGTGGTAGAGCGCTCCACCGGCACGGTCATTCCGCTGCGTGACGGCGCTCTTGTTGTTTCCAGCACCTATCCCACCGTGGACAGCCGCACCAAGGCAGCCACCGGGCAGACCGCCGCGCTTGCCAAGAACGGCAGCGGGCAGTACACGGATTGGGTGTACAAGAACCAGTTTTCTACAGTCTCTAAAGGTAAAGCGTTGGATGGCTCTTGGACTTACGATGCCTATTACCTGTCCTTTGCAGACGGCTATCTTGTCGATGAGCATAACTACTACATCACGCCTGCCTATTCTGATGAGGGTTGGTATGTAGAAAAGACCACCTTTGCCGATAACCGACAGGCAGCCGGTGAACAGATCGACAAGACCAGCTACAGCGCCAATTACCACATCCATGCGGACAATGCGCTGGCCGAGAGCCAAGACCAAGCGGCAAAAGGCAATGTAGAAATCAGCAAAATCGTATCCTCCAGCGGCCAAAGCAACGGACTGGAACTGGAGGGCGCGGGCTTTACATTCTTCCTTGTGTCCGACCTGTCCAAACTGAAGCAGTTTGAGCAGACCCGCAGCGGCAGCTACACCCTGCAAAGCATTTTGGATGCCTACATTGATAAGACCTACGATAACGAGCATCCGAAGTGGGATTTTTCTGCGGAAACGCAGGCCATCGCAAAGACCTATGAGGTCAACGCTGACGAAATTGCCGCGTACAACAAAACGTTGACTGCCGCAGGAGAAAACAAGAACGGTAAGGGCGATGGCTGGCAGCCCACCGGCAGCGCCAACGAATACCAGCTTGCCGAAATCTTCAGCAATGACACCGGGAATATTCGTGTGCAGGGTTTACCCTATGGAACATATCTCGTTGTCGAAACAACTGTGCCGCACGACCTGTTCCAAGCTGAGCCTTTTATTGTCACCGTTGACCCCGAACAGGATAACAACCCGTGGGGCGCTATGGCCACCCCCAAGGACAGCGTAATGACAGGCTCTGACAGTTATCAGAAATTCACCGTACTGGACGAGGAAATCGAAGTTTATCTCCGCATCACCAAAGTTGACGAGGAAACCGGCAAACCGGTACTGCTGCCCGACACCGCTTTCCAAATCTATTGGCTGGACGAGCAGGGGCATTACCGTTATGACAGCAACGGCAACCCGAAACTCGTCACGATGACCGATACCGTCAACGGCCATCTGACAAAAGATGTAGACACTTTCTACACCAACAGCGAGGGCATCTTGACGCTGCCTGAAAAATTGCCGCTGGGTAAATATCGCATTGTGGAAGTCACCGGCCCGAACGGATTCTACAACGAATGGCTGGATTCTGCCGGATATGAAAACGGCATTTTAACCGACGATGCAGATGGCATCTACTATGTGGATTTTGAAATCACCACAGACCGCATTTATGCAGCCACCGGCGATAAAAACGAGAACGGCATGGATACCCTTGTGATTGGTGAAAACTACTCTAACCATGAGACGCTGGGCAAATTGACGATCCGCAAAACAGGCGAGGTCTTAGCTGGCTGGAAAACAGAAGTTGGCGCACTTGACCCGTGGATGACCGGCGAGGCCGAGGACGGCAATTTTGTGTATGAAACCCGCCCGCTGGCCGGTGCGGAATACACCATCACCGCCGCCGAGGATATTTATACGCAGGATCGGCAGACCGACAATTATGGCAACCGCACGCTCTGGTATGCCAAGGGCGATGTGGTCGCCGTAGTCACCACCGGCGACGGCAGCGCAGACATTGCCGCCTTTGCCCCTGCCCGCACCAAGGCCACCTACGATTTCCTGTCCGTAATCCATGACGGCACGATTGGCGAAGTCAGTGTGACCCTGCCGCTGGGCAGCTACCACATTGAGGAAACCAAGCCGCCTTACGGCTATATCGGCACCACTGAAAGCTATGATGTCACCTTTGCATGGGATAACGAACTGAACGATGTGGTTATGGCCACGAGCATTGCCAAGGTTGACGGCGCTGCATCTTCCCAGAGTTTTGAGGTCGTGCGCAGCAAGGATGCCAACGCAGATTTCACCGAGCAGCAGACCTTAAAATTCTACAATGACCGCGAAAAGGCCAAAGTAGGTGTTTACAAAGTTGACCGCGAAACCGGCAAATACCTTGCGGGTGCGGTATTCAACCTGTACGCTGCCGACGATATTTACAGTGTGGACGGAAAACTGCTGTTTGCAGCGGGCGAACTGGTCGCCACCAGCCCCGAAACTGGCGCAGACGGCTACACCTATTTTGACTGCGATATTCCTATTCGCGGCGAGTATTACGGCAGCAGCATCCGCAAGGACGCCACCACCAACAGCGGTAATTACATCGTCAAGGAACTCCGCGCCCCTCTCGGCTATTACGTCAACGAGGAGCCGATGAAAGTCACTTTCACCTATGATGGACAAGCTATTATGGTGCTGGATAACACCTGTGCCAACAAGCCTACGGAAATGTGGGTAAGCAAACGTGACCTTACCAACGATGAGGAACTGCCCGGCGCTACCCTTGCAATCAAGGATACGGACGGCAATACCGTAACCACATGGGTGTCCACCGATGAGCCGCATCGCGTGACCAGACTGCATTTCGGTGAATCTTACACACTGACGGAGATCCGCGCCGCTGATGGGTACGCACTGGCCGATAATATTACGTTCCGCCTGATTCAGAAATCCGATAGGGACGGCAATCCTCTGGAGGAGTGCGAAGTTTACTATCTGACCACCAAGAACATTTTGTTCTGGAAGTGGGATGACTGGAAACTGCTGGACGATGCCACCGTTATTATGCAGGATGATATTACCAAGGTGCAGATTTCCAAGAAAGACCTTACCACCAACGAAGAACTTCCCGGCGCAGAACTTACGCTTACCGATGAAAAAGGCAACGAAATTGACCGCTGGGTTTCTACCGATGCACCGCACTACATGGAAAGGCTGCCTGCTGGCAAGTATACTTTGACCGAGGTGACTGCCCCGGACGGTTATGCCATTGCGGAGCGTGTGGAGTTTGAGGTACTGCCCACAGGTGAGGTGCAGACCTTTGAAATGTTTGATGATACCATCAAGGTGAAAATTTCCAAGGTAGACATCACCACCAACGAAGAACTTCCCGGCGCAGAACTGGTTATCAAGGACAAGGACGGCACCGAGATTGACCGTTGGATTTCCACAAACGAACCACATTATGTGGAAAAGATGCCAGCAGGAGATTATACACTGACGGAAATCACCGCACCCAACGGCTACAAGGTTGCAGAAAGTATCGACTTTACCGTTCTGCCCACCGGCGAGATGCAGACCGTGGTAATGAAAGATGCCCGCGAGGACACACCGACACCTACCCCCGACAACACGCCGACCCCGGACCATACTCCGCAGCCCACGCCGAACACGACCCCAGCGCCGACACCCGTGCCCGCTGCACCCACTGCAACACCCACGCCGCTGCTGACGATTCCTAAGACCGGCGACAATTCTTCGTTGGGACTGCAGCTGGCGATTGCGGGAATCTCTCTTGCAGGGCTGGCCGTTCTGGTCCACAAGAGCGCCCGCCGCAAAGATATTGCGCCCCGTGACGATGATGACGAGGACACCGAGGACTAAGGAATAATCGGAAAATGAAATATACTTTTTTACGGGGAGGACCGCGCGGCCCTCCCTATTTTTATAGGAGAGAAGATGGCAAAACACATTTTAAGTTGCAGTTTCGGAAAAGACAGTATCGCCACCGCGCTGCTGGCCTTGCAGCATGGTGAACCGCTGGACGAACTTGTGTATTGCGAGGTCATGTTCAGCGAGGAAATATCCGGCGAGCTGCCCGAACACAACCGATTTATCCACGAAACAGCAATCCCGTATTTTGAACAGCGCGGCATCCCGACACGGGTTTTGCGCTCCGAAAAGACCTATCTATCCTGCTTTTACCATGTTGTCACACGAGGAAAAACCAAGGGGATGCTTTCGGGATTCCCTCTGAGTGGGCGCTGTACAATTCAGCGGGATTGCAAGCTGCCGCCGATCAAGGCATATCAGAAGGCATTGCCCCCGGACACGGTGCAGTACATCGGCATCGCCGCAGATGAACCCAAGCGACTGGCACGATTAAAGCCCGGTCAGATTTCTTTGCTGGACAAGTACCATGTGGCCGAACCCGAAGCGAGGTCTATGTGCGCAGCTGAGGAGCTGCTGTCCCCGCTGTATGACTTCACTAAACGCGGGGGTTGTTGGTTTTGCCCGAACGCATCAATCAGCGAACTGCGGCATCTCTACAGATACCACCCCGAACTCTGGCAGCTTTTGCTTGAATTACAGGACGTGCCGAATAAACCCACCGAACGTTTTAGTTGGCGGCGCACTTTTCGTGAGATAGACGAACGCTTTCTGCAGGAGGGCGAACAACTAAGTTTTTATGAGGAACGGTGAACAATGGACGAACAGAAAAGACCCCGCGCGTGGGTGTACGCGCGAATTCCCGGCGACTACGATGGCACAATGAACAGCTATAAAGTTTGCTCAATGCAGGCTCTGCATGACGGCTGTGATATTGTCGGTGGAAGCATTGACGAGCGCGGCGGCTGGCTGCTGCGCCCCGGCTACCGCGATATGATGCAGCAGATTAAGGGTGGAAAAGTTGACCGCGTTTATATCTGCCGTATGCGGCAGATCAGCGGCAAGGAGCGCCACTTGTACTCCTTTTTCAAGCGGCTCATGCAGCGCGGTGTACAGGTCACGGCTACCGAGTACAGCCTGCGTGACCGGGTCAATATGTTTCGGCTGGCTCATCGTGTCGAACGCTATGCTACCCGAAAGGGGTTGCAGCTGCCGTGGTGATTTTCAGCAGGCGGCGTACTGTGCCTATGGCACAGTACGAGCAAGCACGGCAATGTGATATCACATCGCCCAC
>ERZ809276.1102-NODE-1102-length-10613-cov-7.071226_pt1 | contig 10613 bp, 10 predicted proteins | sample MGYA00520512_ERZ809276 | MGnify/ENA primary metagenome ERZ809276 (study PRJEB31576, sample SAMEA3212661) | Homo sapiens | biome: human-gut; feature: human gut; material: fecal | place: Sweden | collected 2012 ...
CTCGGCAGAGACACCAGCATTCATCATCCAATATGCTATTTCCTCCAAAATTTTACGCTTTCTACTATAATCTAATTTAGGAACATTTTCATAATTTGTACTACTGATTTTTCTACCATTATCTCTAGAATCTAATAACATTTCACAACATTTTTCATATAACTCCATTTTATTTTCAGGTAATTGCCCATTATTAACATAATTTAATGCGCAAATCATAGCACATAATAACGGATTTTTAGCTAATATTTTTAAAGATGGATTTTCTATAATGTTTGATAACAATTCATATTGTATCTTTTCTATTTTGTCATCATCGTCAATAGCATCCTTTTGTAAAACTGCTTTATGCCAATATAAAATAAATTTTTTAATGTTTTCTATTTTCATCGGAACAATCTCATAATGAATATTTCCTTCAATATCATCTTTTACTGAATTTCTTGCTGTCATTAAAATTTTTATTTTAGGATATTTTTTTAAAATATCTTCAATAAAATTATATGTCTTTATTCTCTTATCAATTGCTATTTCATCAAATCCATCAAATAATAAGATTATTCTTCCTCTCTCTAAAAGTTGTACTAACCACCCTTCTGGACATGATTTACCCAATGAATTAGTAATTACGTCAATAATATTTTGTAAATTAATAGGCCACTCTATACTTCTTAATCCAATAATAATTGGTACGGTATTTCTTATATTCTTAATTTTCTTGTATTCTCCTTTTGCAGAGCAAACCGCTACCCATTGTAAAAAAGTTGTTTTTCCACAACCAGCTTCTCCCTTTATCCAAGCTACATTTCCATTTAAAAAGACATCTGATAATGCTATTTCTTCTTCATAATCATCATTGATACAGTTTAACTCTACATAAGCAGCTGATATATCATATCGATTTACCTTACGATTACGAAAATTCGCACCAATCAATTCAACATTATTATATTTATCCACTATTCGTTCTCTATAAAATTTTTCATATTCTCTAAAAGTTTCATCTACACTTTTTAGAATACTTGTCATTGAATGTATTTCATCTAAAATTTCTTTCAATTCTTTATGATATTTTTCTTGTCTCTCAACAATAGTATATAATGTTTGTGGTGTGAACTCTGGTAATTTTGAAAAAAATCGAATGCTTGTTTTAACAAAATAATCCACGTATTTCTTATATATTTTATTTTCTTTATCAATCCATTTTTTTCTTGTTTCTTCAGATTCAGACAATATTAATTCTTTAAATTTTTCTATATCATTTAAGCCACAGTAGATAATATCTTCTTTTTTACATACTTTTTTGATATCATTCTTCACTTGTTTTATAAGTTTATTTTGTTTTACATTCTCTAATTCATTTCCAAAATTTTTTAAGAAATCTTCTGCTATATCATCTATAAATTCTTCTATAGTTCTATCTAATTTTTTTGCTTGCAAAAATGTTAATCCTACTGTTTGTCCAAATTCCAACCATCCAGAAATATTTTCTCCAACTATTTCCTTTTTGGTCCCTCTAGTCCAAGTACCTATACAATTTTTAAATAACATACCTATAATTTCTATAATCAATTTCTCCATTATTCATCTCCAAAATAATATATTTTATCTCAACTACAGTAAAAATAAAAGGTATCAATTTCAATACCTTTTATTTACATAAATTATAAATTTATCTACTTAATCTTTTCTAATACTCTCATTTACATGATTTACCTTAAAACCACAACTTTCAAATTTTTGATATACCTTTTCCTCAAATTCTTCAATATCTAATTTTTTTATTACTATTGCTAAATTTTTTCTAGCACGAGAACATCCCACATAGAATAATCTATACGCACACAAAGGTCCATATACTATACTTTCTTTTAAGCAATTTTTAGCATTAGTTACTGTTTTCTTTTTTATATATTTTTCCATACTATCTTTTAATAAATGAATATAGTATTCATTTTCATAATTTTCAGAAATAAATTTTTGTATCAAATCTTCAACAATGCTTGATATTTCTACATACGTATCTTTCTTTAATTCAGAGCATTTCATTCCTATACTATTTTCAATATTCTGTATTAAATTATTATACTGATAATAAAAACTATCAAATTTAGATAATGTAATATTCACATCGCTCCACAATTTAAAAAAACCGCTCATGTTAACTGGAGGATTATGTGTACTATTTTCTACTACAAATAATATTGTATCATGACTTTCTCCTTTTACTCCATGTTGCGTAGATACCTTTGGATTCTCTAAATATTCTACTAGTAATTTAAATTCTAAAATCTTTACATCTTTCACTTTTTTATATTCATCATCATTTATTATTTCCTCATAATAATCTTGTTTTATTAACCCATTTTGTAAGCAGTTATTTAAAAATTCATCTATAGAATTTGTTTGACTATTATATGCATCCACAATTTTTTCTAATTTTCTTTTTATTGCTAATTTATCATTGTGAACTTTTACAGTAAATTTTTCAAAATTAAAATATGCTTGATTTTTACGAAAATATCTGAATATTTCACCATAATAACCTTGCTGATAATTTATAACAATTTGATGAACTCTAATCAGAAAACTTAATAATATATCATTTTCTCTAGCTTCCTCTTTTGTTAACACATCAACTGAAGAATATTTTCTTCCAAACTTATATTTGTCCATTTTACAATATGCATCATATAATTCACCTACGCCAATACTATGAAAACGTGATTTGTTTGATAAATATAAAACTAATGCATCATTATATTGTTCTGTAAACTCAACCACTGTTTTCTCTATATCATCCACTATCAATATCTGGGGCTGAAAAGACATCTCATCATTACTATTTTGTTCATATGGAATTTGTTTCAATGTATTATCATTATATATAAAATTTAATATATCTACTATTTTAGGTGTAGTCCGATAATTAATTGAAAGTTTTATATCTTTATTAAAGGTTTCAAATTGTTCTTCAAATTCTCCATTATAATTTCTATAAATTTGTTGCATCTTATCCCCAAGCAAATATAGCCTATTTTTTTTGTTTAACACTGACTCATAAAAAATATGCAAAACATCTGTAAATGTATCTTGATATTCGTCAATAAATATAATCTGATATTTATCTGATATCTTCTTTTTTATTACGGGAAATTTATCAACTGCTTGCCTTGTAAAAGATATTAGATCGGCATGACTTAATGCACCTCTATATAAAGAATTAAAAGGAGTTTCATTATATGAAATTGACTTTATATTTTCATATACAGTATCTAAATCTATTTTGCCATATTTTTCTTTATATCTATTATTACTTTCTTCCCAATTACTTTTTTGTTCTACATTTTCTATGCGCTTTTTAATCTGTCCTTTATAAATTTCCCAATAAAAATCTATAATTTCCGAATGTGAAAAAAAACTTCCTATAAAGTCATTTATAAAACCATGAATAGTCCCAAAATACACTCTTTCACTTTCTAAATCTTTTCCTAGTTCTTCAGCAGCTCGATTGGTATATGTTATACACAGAATATTATCATTTGGATTAGATAATAAATAACTTTGTACTTTATTTTTAATCCATGTTGTTTTACCACTGCCTGCTGGAGCATTAACTAAAAAAATATTTTCTTCTACTCCATTAACCATTTTAAACCTCCATCTATGTAATTTGGCATCATCTTTTCCACATATTGATTCATAATTACAGAATACATAAAATCTGTTTTATTTTCTGAAGTAGATGCTACAATATCACGAACAGATATCTCTTCATCCGCATTCCTATTAGGAATCGAAAATTTTAGTTTCGATTCTTTCCTTTTTAATTTCCATTCATTTTTATTACAAGTTTCATCCACTTTCATTTTATAAAATTTATTAAGCATTGCTTCTTCTAAAGTTCTTGCATATCCGTCTTGCTCAGTTTGGTAAGATATATAAATCAAATCATCAACTATATTTTCACCTGTTTTTTTCCATTTATAAAAATCATTAACTACAGGATTTTTAGACGGATAATCTATTGCGTAAAAATGCTTTATCGTTGCATTTGTTATACTTGAATTATTAACATCTGAAATTTCTATTTTATCTTTATCATAATCTATGTCAGTTATAATTAATGATTTTATCTCTAAAAATTTAATTAATTTTTCGTAATTTTTAGCATATGCACCACCAACTTGAACAAATGCTATATATTGTTGTTTTAATTTTTGATATTCTTTCAATGACATGGCCTTTCGAATAAACAATCTTTCGGTATCTCCTTCATAAAAAATTGCTTTATCTGCAAAAATTAACTCTGAATATCCAATCTCAAAAAACCAATCATAAAAGTTTTCTAATTTATTGCTCTCTTTTTTATCGCTACTTTTTTTATCATCATCTTTAAGTTCTTTTAGTAGTGTAGATAAATCATATAATTTGCTTTTAAAATTTTTAATATGCCGAATTACTCGTAAATGCGAAAGACCTGCAACACGAACCATTTCATTTGAATGTGTTGTAATCAATCCTTGTAAGGTGTTTGTCTGATAATGATCCATTAGATATTTCAGAAAAACCTGTTGCATTTGTGGATGCATATGCGATTCAGGCTCTTCTAAGAAAAACATATTTACCTTATCTGGATCATTATTTTTTTCATATTCTTTCAATTGAAGATGAATATAAATTAAATTACTATATCCTAGTCCCTGAGATGCTTCTCCCAAATAGTAACCATTGATATTATATGCAGCCGTCGTTATTCGTTGCAGCAATTCACTAATATCATCTTCTGTAACTTGCATATCTAACATTAGTTCTCCAGATTTTCCTCCATTTGTTTGCTCTAATGCGGCTATTGTATCTTTTAAGGATTTTAATGATGTATCACGAACAACTTTATCAATTTCTTTTTCCTGAATGGGTTTCAATAATTCGTCTGGTAATCTTACAATAAGTTCATTCCAACTATCATCTAATTTAGCCATTTTTATCATCTGTTTGCTTAACATATGCGAATGATCTGATTCATCATCATCCAATGGCCTACTTGCTTTAATAAAACATAAATTAAACAATTTTCTAAATTCTTTCAATTCCTTAAATTTACATTTATTATTATATTCTTTATCGCAGTAATACCCAATAGGAACCATTGATTGCACATAAAGATCTACAATCAATTGCTTTAAATATCTTTCTTTTACCACAATATTAGTTTTTATAGTCGAATCCGTCAGTGTTTCTTTATCTTCAATAATTTCTTTAAATCTTCGTTGTATTTTTGTAAAATTACTCATAATAATTTTAACCCATCTAGAACGTATAAGTTCAAATGTATATATAAAATAAAAATCATGTTTGTTTTCGTCTAAATCCATAATATAATCAACAAATAATTTAATATCATCTAACTCTGGGTTATACGATACATGTATTTTAACACTTGTCGTTTTCATCAAAGTTTTATTCTGTGTTGAATCTCTTGGTATAATAGAATCCACTAATTCTGTATCTACTTCATTTATAGATTTACCATTTGCAAAAAAATCTTCAAATATTGAATATATAGAATCCAACCATTCTTGCATATTTTCTGCCGGAATATCTGATATGCTATATTCTATTTTTTCATCAACAAATAGTTTCTTGATCAAATTAATTAATGACGTTTTTCCACTATTATTGGCTCCTGCTAAGATTGTAATATCATCATCAAAAGTTAATTTTGCTTCTTCAAATTGCCGATAATTTTCAACTGTAATACTTTCAAATTTCATTATATCGCCCCTTTTAATCAATTTTTATTCATGAACTCTTTGTATAAATATAAGATATTGATAAACTAATATCTATATTATTATATTAAAATTTTTTGTAATTATTTGTTGTATTTTGTCGAATAATCTGATATTTATAATTATATTTCACAAAAACGACTGTAAAATAAGTCGCTAAAAAAACGCTAGTCCAGACATTTATTAAAACTAGCGTTTCTTTATTTTGCTTTAGACTTAGCGTCGGTATTAGCCCCTTATATGGCTAATGAAAACCACCTACTAAATTGGTGGTTTTCATTTCATAAAAGATATAAAACTGATCATTTAAGTTCAATCTATACTTCATTTAATGCTGATAACAGATTTCTATAAAATTGATCATGTTTATCACATGCATCTTTATATTTATTATATATTTTATGTATTTTCTCTTTTGTTGCTGGTTTCACCCATATTCTTTCTATATCTTGAGGATATATCTCTACTTGTCCACTCGAACCATTTACATATCTATAAATCTGATTTTGTCCTTCATCAGTCATCAAATATGCCGCAACGTACCAGGCTAACTCTTTATCTTTGAACCTTACAATAGTAATGTGTCCGTCTACAACAGCTGGAAAATCATAATTATATACAGCAACTCTTCCAATAGTTCCATCACCCGTTGAATTAATTAAAATATCATCTCTTTGCACTCCAGCTCTTGATTTGTTTCTATTATAATTTTCTCTATGTGTCGATCTTGCAAGACTAGTATCAATGTAACCATTTCTAATACAATTTGATTTTAACACACAAACATTTTCTCGCTCAGAGATAAGCCTACTACCATCTTTCTGAATCATTCCTTCATACGATAAGGATTCCGGATCATTTTCATCATCTGCATATACAGGTTGCATTCCTCTTGCAATCTCTTTTTCCAAATATTCTTTTTCTCCTATTTGGAATGCCCCTTCCATTGCTTGTGTCTCTATACATGGTCTAACATAAACATCTTGATGAAATTCCGGTTCAAAAATATGATTGAGAGAAAACATCTCTTTTCCCGATTCATTCAATTTCAGAATCGAATCAGAAAATTTTCTTGTTATCATTAATGCCATGTTACTTTACACTCTCTTTCTGATTTTTTTCAATAAGTTCACAATATTGTTCTTCTGTTAAAAAAGATGTATTTTCATTAAAATATTTTGTTATTTCATCAAGATCCGATATAATTTCCCCGTTTTCTCCCGTAATAATCTTTCCTGTTTTATCCTTTCCAGATTTTTCAGTAACACAATATACAATATTATTCTGTCCTAATTCAACCGACTGCCCCTCAGATAATGGCTTGTATCGTTTTTGAACAAAAAGAACTATCGTCTTCGTATTTGTAAACGGCTTAAACATATTTCCACCAAGACCAATTACTCCTATTATAATAGCATGCTCCATTATATATCGTCGTATTCTCTCATCTGAATAATTCTTCATAATACCACGAGGTAGTACTATTGCCATTCTTCCTCCCAGCACCAGCATATTAAGACATCTTTCAATAAAGAGTTTTTCTTTACCTAGCTTATTTACTTTTTTTCGTTTTCCTTTTTTATCCAATTTATATGCTAATTCGTATTGTGTCAACGTATCATCATTTGAAATATCACCTGCAAATGGTGGGTTTGTGGCAATAATATCAAACTGTTTCAATTTACGTTCTTTTCCTTTTCCAGTCATAAATTTTGCTACAGTATCATCATCCCAATTATTAGAATTCAACCCATCACATGCTGCAATATTGGATCTTCCATCTCCACAAATCAACATATAGGCTTTTGCAACTTTTGCAATAGTCCTATCATAATCCATTCCATAAACACATTCAGATGCATAATCTTTTTTATTTTCTATAATGTCATTTTCATCATCTCGTTCAGATTCAATTTGGGAATAAACATAGTCTAACGCACCAACTAAAAAACCTCCACTTCCGCACGCTGGATCTGTTGCCACACCATCGTTGATACAACTGAACCTTTGTACCATTGAACGAATTGCACAGGGTGCATTTGAAACCCCTTGAACGATATGCACAGGGTGCATTATTGAACGATTAACTGCTGCGACCATCAAGAGGTCACCTTTCAACCTAACTAATTTTAAATGTCATAAAATATACTGGAAAGTCATATCCATCTCTAGATAAAATTATGTCAGCGACTCTTGTCGAAGCGTTAGGGTATGATTTTTCTTCATATACTCTTTTTACTTCTAATGGGAAGTTATAATTTTCTACGTAAGAAGAAAAGTTTTCCCAAAAAGCTTTATAATCCACCACGTTAACATACGAAACAACAAATGTTGCAGTTCCTAATGCATTATAGTTAATAATCGCCTTATCAATGTGTGTTGCAATATAAGACTTGTTTACACTATCAAGTTTAAGACCTTCAAAAATAGCTATTTCTTTTCCTTCTTTTGTGAGCAAAATATCAACCTCTGCTGCTTCTTTACCACTTACGGATATTCCATGTCTAGTTTGGTCCTTTACCTCATCATAGCCTTTCGCAAACAACATATCTCTAAAATAGTCATTTATACTATTTTCTGTACTATCCTTATTTAGAGAGTAATTTGAACAAGCTCGCTCTCCAATTTGAATAAGATCATTAAGAACAACTTTAGCAGTTTCAATATCCGCATTCAATCTATCCTGATTTGTTTCTGGCAACTCAACAATATCATCATCTTCAAAGAAATATATATTTCTTATTAAAAGTCCAGATTCACTAGATTTTATTGCTTTATCCATTGCACTAGAAAGCACAGCTTTTTTCTCAGATAAGCAATTTATACTTTTTGATGGACCTTCAAAAGTAATATCGATAGCGTTTTTATTCCAATTATCACCTTTCAGTCCAGCATAATATGCCAATCCAACATCATCATACTCATATTTACAATTTACAAAAGCATTTGCAACATCAAATGCATTCATCTGTTGTAGGAATTGTTGAGTACGTTTATCGAAATTATTGGGTAGTTCATAAGTAAAATCAAAACTTCCCATTATTATCACCTCATCCTAAAATATTAGATATTTTCTAATCTCTGCCAATCTTAGCAAGTGTCTCAAGCATACGCTTACCGATAGCCTCCGGATCATAATTCTCCGCTGCACAGATTAAACGCAATCCATCAGAGGTAAGCACTCTGCCATATAGCTTATCTTCTTTATATTTTTGGAATTCTTCATATTCCTTATTGGTTATCTGTTTCATCCAATCAATCCTTTTGTACAGCCTTAAAGAGTTTTTCAGGATTATCCTTCATTTTCCAAAGCTCCCTGTCATGTCGAATTTTTATGATTGCTCTGCTTGTAATCATAAAATGCTGTATATCACTTTGAGAGTATCCTTGCATTTTCAAATAATGTCTTAAAGCCCTAATAGCACTTTCACTTTTTTCAAATAATAGTCTTTCTTCTGCTTCATTCATAGGGATACCCCAATACTTGTTCAATAAATGAGCTATTTTATCATCTGATACATTTGCCTCATACAATGCTGATACTGTATTCCCTATACCGATTTCTATAGCATCTTCAAACGCACGATTGGTACCATCAGCATACACATCTCTAGCAACATCAAGTAATGCTGTACCACCTTGTTTGATATAATCAGCTACAACCTCTCCTGTTAGTTTTCCCATCTCTACTCCTCCGTTCTTTCTACATAAATAAGTTCAACATCATAGCCGAGTTCTTCCATCATACGAATGAAGGTCTTGTTAACGACACCATCACTCTTCTTGATTATCCGATTAACATACGGACTGGATGTATCAGATTTCTCTGCAAGCTGAGCCTGCGTGATTCCATTCTCTATACACTTAACTTTTACATCTACTTCTATATTATTTTTTAACATATTCACTCTCCTCGTGATTATGAATTTATTGCACAAATAAGATAATTTATTTTAACACATAACAGCAATTTATTCAATTACAGAATTATTACAGTTCTACAAATTAAAAAAACACCCAGGACAAAATCCTGAGTGCCATAACTGCTAAATCATTCTGCTTTTATTTCAGTGCCATCCTTGAACACCACCATCACATCATCCTTACTTTTCACAACTATCTTTTCAACCAAACTGCCCCAAAGTGCCTCATCAAATTCGCTTATGAATTGCTTGTTTCTTATTGGACAAAATATGTACTTTTCATTATTATATTCATAAACACAAAAATCTTGAGGTGCCTTTGTTGGCTTCTCCTTAACTTTTTCTATTTTATATTCCATAATATTAAATCTCCTATTATTTAATGTTCTTCAGTATCTATATCACTTTTCTTTTATTATACATTACTTGCTCAGATTCTTTTAACGCAGTTCGACGAATAAATTCAATACAAGATACATAATTTTCAATTTTAGTTACTTTCTTTAATCCATCCAATTCCACTTCGCTTACTTCTAATCTCATAGAAATTGTTTTATTCATCTATACTCCCTTCTTACATCCGTTATAATATCATTTTTGTGCAACATTAACAATACAATTCTCCACACTTCATTCTGTTCAAAATAATTCACATGTCTATTTTTTTGATACAATTACCTACTTCTTATCCAAGTATTTATATTATAGTAAAAACGTTTTGCTACTATTTTAGTTCTCCCAATGAAAGGTACAACATGAACGACTATAAAAATATGATTTCTTAATATTTCGCATACAAAATAAATATTTGCTATAGCTCAACTATTCCTTATAGCTTCCATTTAGTTATTCATTTATAAGTTCATTAAAAACATTATACGCAACATCTTGAAAATCA
>ERZ809276.1119-NODE-1119-length-10532-cov-8.272693_pt1 | contig 10532 bp, 8 predicted proteins | sample MGYA00520512_ERZ809276 | MGnify/ENA primary metagenome ERZ809276 (study PRJEB31576, sample SAMEA3212661) | Homo sapiens | biome: human-gut; feature: human gut; material: fecal | place: Sweden | collected 2012 ...
AGTTTCAGGTGGTAAAAGCAGAGAAAAAGAAAGAAACGAAAAATCCTGTATACACGGTTGGAAATCAGGTGGTGGAGGCAATCTGCATCCATCAGAATGTGGAGAAAAAGGAAGCCTAGCAGAAAGCCGTGGAAATGCTCACGAAAGTCGGCATTTCAGAACCGGAGAAGCGTATGTGGCAGTATCCACATGAGCTGTCCGGCGGTATGCGTCAAAGGGTGATGATTGCGATAGCACTCTGCTGTAAACCGGATCTTCTGATCGCGGATGAGCCGACAACGGCATTGGATGTCACGGTGCAGGCTCAGATCATGGATCTCATCCAGCAGTTAAAAGAAGAGGAAAATATGGGGGTTATCCTCATTACACATGATATGGCGGTAGTGGCAGAAAACTGCGACAGGGTGATCGTAATGTATCTTGGACAGATGGTAGAGGAAGCGAGTGTCACGGATATTTTTGAACATCCGCTTCATCCGTATACGATTGGACTGATCCAGTCTATTCCACAGATGACAACAGACTCCGAGCAGGAACTGTTCATGATAAAAGGAAGTCTTCCACTTCTGACACAGATCAAAAAGGGCTGCCGTTTTGCGTCAAGATGTCCGTATGCGACAGACAAATGCAGGGAAGAAGAACCGGAATTGCAGAAAACAGGTGAAAATCACAGTGTGAGATGTCATTTCCCAAGGTTTGGTGAATAAGGGAGTTATATATGGACGAGAGAAAAGCAGTAATCAAAGCGGAGCATATCAAAAAATATTTCCCTGTAAAGGGAGTGGTCGGAAAGAAAAAAGCGGTCGTAAAGGCAGTGGATGACGTGTCACTGACAGTCTATGAGGGCGAGACTGTGGGACTGGTAGGTGAGACAGGCTGCGGTAAAAGTACATTTGGAAGAACGATTTTAAAGTTGACGGAACCGACCGATGGAAAAATTTATCTGGACGGTGAAGATATTACCGGTTATTCCGAGCGCAAACTCAGAAAATACAGGCAGAAAATGCAGATCGTATTTCAGGACCCGTACAGTTCCCTTGATCCAAGGGAGACCATCGGAAAATCTTTAGAAGAAGTGCTGCAGATTCAGGGCAGGAAGCAGGGATGCCGGGAAAAGGTATTGGAGACGCTTGAACTTGTGGGATTGTCGTCAGAAGTTTACGACAGGTATCCGCACGAATTTTCGGGCGGACAGAGACAGCGTGTCGGAATTGCCAGAGCGTTGATCTTAAATCCGGTCTTTCTCGTCTGCGATGAACCGGTATCGGCGTTGGACGTATCGGTGCAGGCACAGATTTGTCAACCTGTTGAAAAAAATACAGCGGGAGAGAAAGCTCGCGAGTATTTTTATTTCCCATGACATCAATGTTGTGCGCTATATCTCAGACCGCATTGTTGTTATGTATCTTGGACATATCGTGGAGGAAGCGCCGAAGGACGAATTGATCCATCATCCGAAGCATCCTTACACGAAAAGTCTTTTGGCATCTGTGCCAAACATGAATCCGAGGGAGCGGAAGCGCCATGTGGCGTTGGAGGGAGAAATCCCTTCCCCAATGGACCCGCCATCCGGCTGTGTCTTTCATACAAGATGTCCGTATGCAACGGACAAGTGCCGGACGGAAGTACCGGAGTATAAGGAAAGTGGAGACGGACATTGGGTAAGATGTCACGAAGTGTGACAGAAATGAAAAACCTCTGTGCGGGTATGGAGCCTGCACAGAGGTTTTTTAGCGAAAGTAAAAGAACATTATATAAAGTGATGGTAGAATTTCAATCCATATTTCATAATTTAAACCAACCCGGACATACTGAATATAAAACAGTTATGAACGAGGTTTAAAAAGAATGAATCAGTATTTGTTGATAAAGCAGGGAAACATCCATAATGCCGTGGAAAAAGAAGCATTTACGGCTGATATTTTAATAGAAAATGGAAAGATAAAGAAAATTGCTCCGGTGTTAGAGGGCGCAGTTATCAATGATGCGGAAATAATTGATGCATCCGGCATTGACGTGTATCCGGGATTTGTGGACGCACATTGTCATCTGGGACTGGACGGATATGCGGTGGAGTATGCCGGAGATGATTTTAATGAAATCGGGGATGCCATCACGCCGGAACTCTCTGCACTCGATGCGGTCAATCCGCAGGACAAAGCATTTGAGCTGGCAAGAGCAGGCGGCGTAACCTGCGTGTCAACAGGACCAGGAAGCTCAAATGTAATCGGTGGAACATTTTGTGTCATTAAGACGTATGGGAAGCGTATTGATGATATGATTGTAAAAGAAAAATCGGCAATGAAAATTGCGTTTGGCGAAAATCCGAAAAACTGTTATAAAAGCAGGGGAATCTATTCGCGGATGACAATTGCTGCGAAACTCCGGGAAGTTTTGCGTCAGGCAGAGCTTTATGAAAAAAGACAGGAAGCGGCAGGATATCCGGATAATACGGACTATAGCAAAATGCCGGAATATAATGCGAAACTGGAAGCACTGCTCCCGGTCATAAGAAAAGAACTTCCACTGAAAGCCCACGTGCACCGTGCGGATGATATTTTCACGGCAATCCGTATTGCAAAGGAATTTGATCTGAATTTAAAGCTGGATCATGTGACAGATGGAAGTCTGATCGCGGACGAACTTGCGAAAGAAGGGTATTCGCTTGCGGTCGGACCTTCTTTTGGATATGCAACCAAATATGAATTGAAAAATAAGAGCTTTTCCACACCGGCAGATCTGGCGGATGCAGGGTGCTCCGTTTGTATTATCACGGATTCTCCTGTCAGTGAGGAGCAATATCTTCCGCTTTGCGCCGGAAAAGCAATCGCAAGCGGACTGGATGAATTTACTGCATTACAGGCTGTCACGATCAATGCGGCAAAGCATATCGAAGTCCAGGACCGGGTGGGAAGCATTGAGGAAGGAAAGGATGCGGACTTTGTACTGGTAAAGGGAAGTCCGTTTGCAGTAGATACGAAAATTTTGTATACAATCATTGATGGAAAGATTGTATACAAAAATAATTCGCTGTGATCCTCTGTCTTGAACCTTAAAAGGGCTGGCGTGTTCATGAATGCGCCAGCCCTTTTAAGGTTCAAGCCTGATTTGGAACAAAGTCCGATTGAAAGCGACAGATGCCTTTGTTATAATAAACCATAATAGTTTATTTTGGGATAATAATGATTCTACAGATATAGGATGGTAATAGCAATTTGCAGAGAGGAGGGCGATTGACATGAAGAAGTATACATTAATGCATAAGAATTTCCCAGTAGCAGATTTAGAATTGGATGAAGCTTCAGGAGCAATTTCAACTGTTGGTATAGTGTATGAGAAAGAACGTGTACCGGTAGGAATTCCAGTGAAAAAAAACATCATTAACAGAGCCGCGCTTAATGCATGGTGGAAAGGACGTGCGATTCCAGCCAGCCGTATGGGGATTGAGAATGCATTGACGAAATTACACATGTCCTCCACGCAGATGCTGTTGGAAAAGTGTCTGGGATTAAGTCTGTCAGATCAGTATTGGGTGTGCCCGAAGAATTCAGGCATAACGTGGGAACAGGTAAATTTTTTTGAGAATACATTTTCAGATGATGTGGGAAATATTTTGTTTGACCAGACAGCATCTGGTAATCCGGTAAGTTTAATGTCACCGGATAATACTTCAGATGGATGGCTGAAGAAGAAATGGAAAATAATAGATGATAAACGTTGCCTGATAAAAGGGGGAAGTGGTGCCACACAGCAGGAACCGTATAATGAAGTTCTCGCAAGCAGGATCATGGACAGGCTGGACATTCCACATGTAAAATATTCACTTCTTGTGGAGGATGATTACCCATATAGTGTATGTGAAGATTTTATCACACCGGAGACAGAACTTATTTCTGCATGGCATCTGATGCAGACGAGCAGAAAGCCCAATCATATTTCAATCTATCAGCATTATATCAATTGCTGCGAGGAAAACGGAGTGCCGGAGATTCGTAAGGCATTAGATCAGATGATCGTTCTGGACTATCTGCTTGTAAATGAGGACAGGCATTTGAATAATTTCGGGGTAGTCCGTAAGGCAGAGTCATTAAAATATATGTGTGCAGCCCCAATTTTTGACAGTGGAACGTCCATGTGGTTTGATAAGCCGACAGCCATGATAGGAGATATAACGAAATTGGTGTGCAAACCGTTTAAAAATACACACGAAGAGCAGATAAAGCTTGTGAGTTCTTTTGAATGGCTTGCTATGGAAAAGTTAAGTGGTATCGAGGAAGAATTCCGGGAAATAGTGAGGGGATCGCTCTTTGTTGATGAAAAAAGATGTGATGCGCTTTGCGCGGCATTGAAAAACAGAGTAAATATGTTAGAAAAAGTGATTCATGCAAACCAAACAGTATATACAATAGATGACTATAAGAACGATGTGAAGGAAAATATAGCATACAGTGGTTCTGGTGGATACAAGAAAGAGGAGATGTAGTAAAGCATCTCCTCTTTTGCAGTTTATGTAAAAAAAACAACCATTTATGCCATTTTTCATTTTATAAATAAAATCCATGCTACCATTATGCTAACAAAAAATAATAGCAGCATGGGTTTTATTTTTTATTGTTGCGATTCAAATAACACACATTTTTGTATCAATAACACAACAAATAAAATCCGTGAGCACCAAAAGAACAGGAGAACGAAAAATGAGCTTAAAATATGGGGAAATCATAAAACAGATGTCTCTGGAAGAAAAAGCACTGATGATGTCCGGTAAAAATACATGGGAGACCGTAGATTTTGAGAAGTACGGAATCCCATCCATGGCAATGTCCGACGGACCTCATGGGTTAAGACGTCAGGCCGGTGCAGGAGACCACCTTGGATTAAATGCCAGCCTTCCGGCAACCTGTTTCCCGACCGCAGCTACGATCGCAAACAGCTGGGATGAAAAATTAGGGGAGGAGATCGGTACTGCCCTTGCAGAGGAAGCGGTGACCATGGATGTCAATGTCATCTTAGGACCGGGACTTAACATTAAGAGAAGCCCGCTTTGTGGACGTAACTTTGAGTATTTTTCCGAAGATCCGTATCATGCAGGAAAAATGGCAGCCGCTTATGTAAAAGGTATCCAGAGCAAGGGAATCTCAGCATGTCCAAAGCATTTTGCGGCAAACAGCCAGGAACTCCGTCGTATGGCGAGCGACTCTGTTGTCGATGAGCGCACATTCCGGGAAATTTATACCACCGGATTTGAAATCGCAGTCAAAGAGGGAAAATCCAAATCCATCATGTCTTCTTATAATGAAGTAAACGGTGTCTATGCAAATGAGAATCGTCACATGTTACAGGAAATCTTAGTCGATGAGTGGGGATTTGACGGCTATGTTGTATCTGACTGGGGCGGAAGCAATGACCATGCACTTGGCGTTATGAACGGAAGCCATCTTGAGATGCCGGGAACCGGAAAATCTGGTATGCGTGATATTGTCCGCGCGGTAAAAGACGGCACATTACCGGAAGAAGTATTAGATCAGCGTCTGGATGAACTGTTAAATGTTGTTTTTGCAACCCATCAGGCAACAGTTGATGGAAAAGGCAAAAAATTTGATGTTGAAGGACACCATGCATTAGCAAGAAAAGCAGCCGAAGAAAGTGTTGTTTTACTGAAAAACAGTAATAATATCCTGCCATTAAAACCGGGAACAAAAGTAGCCGTCATCGGTGATTTTGCAAAGACTCCGCGTTATCAGGGCGCAGGTTCTTCCCTTGTAAATCCGACCAGACAGCCGGAATCCATCTTAGATGTAATCTCAGACAGCGGACTTGTAATGACCGCTTACGAGCAGGGATATATCCGCAACCGCAAACCGAATGCAGCACTTGCAAAATCAGCAGTGGAAGCAGCAAAGAATGCAGACGTTGTTCTTGTTTTTGCAGGATTGGATGAGATCAGCGAGTCCGAGGGACTTGACCGTACCCATATGCATATGCCGCAGGCACAGAATGAACTGATTGATGCGGTCACAGCCGTGAATACCAATGTGGTTGTTGTTCTTTCAGCAGGATCTTCTATTGAGATGCCGTGGTTTGACTATGTAAAAGGTATCGTTCACGGATATTTAGGTGGTCAGGCAGGCGCATCTGCAATGATGAATGTCCTCACCGGAAAGGTATGCCCATCCGGAAAATTAAATGAGACTTATCCACTTCACTATGAAGATACTCCTGCATTCCACTACTATCCAAGTAAGGAGCGCAGCAGCGAGTACCGCGAGGCTCTCTATGTGGGATATCGTTATTATACAACGGTCGGCAAAAAAGTCCGTTTCCCATTTGGTTATGGATTGAGTTATACAACTTTTGCATACAGCAATTTCTCCGTTGACAAAGACGGTGTGACCTTCACGATCAAAAACACCGGAGATGTGGAAGGAACAGAAATTGCGCAGCTTTATGTCGGAAAACAGTCCGAGACAATTTTCCGTCCGGTCCGTGAGTTAAAAGGTTTTGCGAGAGTGACATTAGCTCCGGGAGAGGAAAAGTCCGTACATATCGCATTTGAGGACAAGACCTTCCGTTTCTATGACACAAGAACCAATACATGGGAAGTAGAATCCGGTAATTATCAGATCATGGTAGGAACGGATGCAGATACCATGGTATTAGAAGGCAGCTTGGAAATTGCCGGAACTGTGGCAGACGGTGGTTACAGCAAAGAGATTTTACCGGAATATTTCAGCGGTAAGATTGAGAACGTGGATGACATCGAGTACAGAGAACTTTACGGAAGAGAAATCCCGGATGGAAGCTGGAGCGGTGAGATCCAGATGAACGATGCAGTATGCCAGCTTTATTACGGAAAAGGTATCTTTGGCAAACTGTTCTACGGAGTGCTCCGCATTTTGTTAAAAATCAGCGAGTGGCAGGGTAAACCGAACTTAAATGTTCTGTTCAACTACAATATGCCAATCCGTGGATATGCAAAAATGACAGGTGGTTTTGTCACAATGGAGATGGCGAGAGCCTTAACAGAGATGGCAAATGGACACCGGATCAAAGGAACGGCACATCTGATCAAAGCGGCAGTGAAGAGAGATTAATGTAGAGGAACAAAAAATAAATTTTACACAAAACACACGTAAGGTGGCTATGGATTTTACATAGCTGCCTTATTTTTTTATGTATGGAAACAAATAAGATAAAAGTAAAATTGGAAGCGCCGATGGTGCAGGCGCGGTATCAGTATGCAATTGATGTGATGTTAACAAGACTTCGCATGATTGATGCAGATCTGACCGAGAAAAATGAACGCCCATTAATCAGAAATTTGTGTAGCAGAATTAAAACTGCCGAGAGCATTGTGAAAAAGCTGGAAAGAAAGGAACGTGAAGTCACTTTCGAAACAGCAGTCAATACTTTAAATGATATTGCCGGAGTCCGTGTGGTGTGTTATTTTGCGGACGATATTTATCAGATTGCGGACGCAGTGCGCAGACAGAAAGACTTTACCATTGTCAAAGAAAAAAATTATATCAGGAAGCCGAAAAAAAGCGGCTATCAAAGCCTTCATCTGATCGTGGAAGTGCCGGTAACTTATCTGGATAAGACAACCGCAGTGAGAGTTGAGATACAGATCCGTTCAGTCGCCATGGACTACTGGGCAGAATTAGATTCCCAGATGTGTTACAAAAAGGACGCCGGGCAGTTAGAAGCGGTAGAGAAGGCAACAAAGCAGTACGCAGACGTCATTGCGGGTGTAGATAAGAAGATGCTGGAACTTCGTAAGAAGATACAGAAAATGTGAAAGTAACCGGTAATCCCAAACGGCAGACATACATAAAATGAAACGGTATAAGCAGACCAGAACAGAGATAGAAAAGAGGACTAAAAATGGATCAGGAAAAGACAAAGGTATGGGCACACCGCGGAGCCAGCGGTTATGCCCCGGAAAATACATTAGATGCATTCCGGAAAGCAGTTGAGATGGGAGCAGATGGAATCGAACTTGACGTGCAGATGACAAAAGATGGAGAACTCGTCGTTATCCATGATGAGACAATCGATCGTGTCAGCAATGGAAAAGGCTGGGTAAAAGATTACACCTATGAAGAACTGAAAAAATTTAATTTTAACAAAACGCATCTGGAATACACAAAGGAAGAGATACCAACACTTGAGCAGGTATATCTGTTGATAAAACCGACAAATCTTACCATTAATGTGGAGATCAAAACAGGAATTGTTTTCTATCCGGGAATTGAAGGACGGGTGCTGGAACTTACAGAGCGCCTTGGAATGAAGGAGCGTGTCATTTATTCTTCGTTTAACCATTATACAATCCGGAAAATCAAAGAATCAGATCCACAGGCTAAGACAGGGATGCTTTATGAAGATGGAATTATTGATGCGGTGGACTACGCATGTGATGTCGTAAAGGCAGACGCGCTCCACCCGGCGGGATATAACGTTTTGTATCCGGGATTTCTGGATAAGTGCCGGGAACGTAACAGACAGCTTCATGTGTGGACGATCAACGAAGAAAAAGATATGAGAATGCTGTGTGAGGCAGGCGTGGATGCAATGATCACAAATTACCCGGATATTGCAAAGAAAATCAGGGATGAATACCGTTTTGGAGAGCTGCAGCCTGAACTGGTTCAAAGAATCCTCCAGAATTGAGAATGAGAGAAAAGCATATGACAGAAAAAAGAGCAGAGAACATCATGATACCGGAAGAAGCAAATTATCAGCGGACTATGAAGTGTGATGTGGAACCATATCTGAGAAATTGTGAAAAAGACGGTTACATAGAAAGCTACGATAAGACTGCAATTTATTACCGCACATATCGGATTCCACTGGCAAAAGCTGCTATTGTCATCAGCCACGGATTCTGTGAATTTGCAGAGAAATATAAGGAAGTCATCTATTATTTCCTGAAAAACGGATATTCCGTCTACGTCCCGGAACACAGGGGACACGGATATTCTGACCGCATTGTTGTGGATGGCGAAAAAGTTCATATCGAGGATTATGAGCAATATGTGCAGGATCTGCATTTTTTTGTGAAAAATGTGGTAGAACTCACTGAAAAACGAAGAATCTTATTCTGTCATTCCATGGGTGGAGCCATTGGAGTGCGGTATCTCGAAGAGTTCTCACTGACTTTTGACGCAGCAATCCTGTCAGCACCAATGCTTGGGATGAACACTGGAAAGTATCCGAAGTGGCTTGCGAAAGTTACCGCAGATTTTTTCTGCGCGATCGGAAAGGGAACGAAATATGCTGCCGGACAGAGTGGTTTTTCAGACAAACCATCCTTTGAAACAAGCAGCTGTGTTTCCAGAGAACGATACATGTATATCTACAACATGCGTCTGCGGAATATCAATTACCAGACTTACGGTGGAACCTATGCCTGGGTAAAAGCAGGATTTAAAGTAATCCGCAAGCTGCGGAAAAGAAAAAACATTAACAGTATAAAAATTCCGCTCATAATCTTTGAAGCGGAAAAAGACAACATGGTTGATAATTGTGGCATTGAAAAATTTGCTAAAAAAGCCAAGACAGCACAGCTGGTAAGAATGAAGGATTCCAAACATGAAATCTTTAACGCAGGCGAGGCGGTGCGTGACAGTTACTATAGACAAATATTTTTATTTTTAAATCATGTGTATACGGCACAGGAAAGAATGAATGAGGAAAACGGATATGAAACAAAAACTGACGAAGCTCGAAAAATACTGGGTACTGTATGATGTGGGAAACTCTGCATTTACGCTGTTAGTGTCCACGATCATTCCGATTTATTTTAAAAACATGGCGCAGAATATGGGCGTTTCCGCATCGGATTCTACTGCATATCTCAGCTATGCGATCTCAATCTCTACGATCATTGTTGCAATTTTAGGACCAATCCTCGGCGCAGTCGCGGACAACAAAAATCATAAAAAGCCGTTATTTACATTTTTCATGATGATCGGTGTTCTAGGATGTGCAGCGTTGTCCATTCCGAAGACGTGGCTGATGTTTTTGATTATTTTTGTGATCGCAAAAGTAGGATTTTCCGGCAGCCTGATTTTTTATGATTCCATGATGGTAGATGTAACCACTGACGAACGCATGGATGAGGTATCGTCCCATGGGTATGCGTGGGGCTATATCGGAAGCTGTGTACCGTTTGTCATCAGTTTATTGCTGGTATTAGGCGGTGATAAAGTTGGCATCAGCACACCGGCAGCCATGACAGCCGCATTTTTCTTAAATGCAGCATGGTGGGGACTTGTGACAATCCCACTTCTGAAAAATTACGAACAGAAATATTATGTGGAAAATCAAGGCTCCGTGGTAAAGGAGTCTTTTGCCAGACTTGGAAGAAGTGTGGCGGAATTGAAAGATAACAAAAAAGTTGCCCTCTTTCTGCTCGCATTTTTCTTCTATATAGACGGTGTATACACGATTATCGAGATGGCGACTTCTTACGGAAAAGACGTTGGGATCAGTGACGCTAATCTGCTGATGGCATTGCTTCTGACGCA
>ERZ809276.1136-NODE-1136-length-10468-cov-8.021512_pt1 | contig 10468 bp, 12 predicted proteins | sample MGYA00520512_ERZ809276 | MGnify/ENA primary metagenome ERZ809276 (study PRJEB31576, sample SAMEA3212661) | Homo sapiens | biome: human-gut; feature: human gut; material: fecal | place: Sweden | collected 2012 ...
TGGAGCTGCTGGCGCCGTGGCGGGCCGAAAGCTCGCTGAAGGCCGCGCCGGTGGACCTCCGCGCGCTGGTCTCTCTCTCGTCCGACGACGTGATCGACCGCTTTCTGCGCGAGGAGGACCTGCGCATCGTGGCGGGCGAGGGCGAACCCGAGAGCGAAGTGCTCACCGAGGCGCAGCTCGACGACGAGGACGAGGTGGTGAGCGAGGAGCTGGCCGGGATTTATCTTGCCCAGGGGCTTCGCGACAAAGCCATAGCGATTTATCGCAAATTAAGTTTGCTAAATCCCGAAAAAAGTGTTTACTTTGCCGAACTTATTGACAAAATAGAAAAAAAACAATAATCAAAATTCAACGATATGTTATACACGATTTGCATTGCGCTGATACTCGTGGCCAGTGTGCTGGTCATCCTTGCCGTATTGGTGCAGAACCCCAAGAGCGGCATGGCCGCCAACTTCGGTGCATCGAATCAGGTGATGGGCGTGCGTGAGACGACCAACATGCTGGAGAAGTTCACGTGGGCCATGGCCATCGCCATCTTTGTCCTGAGTCTGATTGCCACGCTTGCCATGGACAAGAGCCTGGTGGCTACGAGCAACACGGAGATCATGAAGGACGCCGAGGCGCTGCAGGAGCGCGTGATCGAGTCCGAGGCGCCCGCCGCCATGCCGCAGGCCGAGATCCCGGCAGCCGATGCCGCCGAGCCCGCGCAGGAGCAGCCTGCCGAATAATCCCGGGGCCGGGGGGGGCGAACGAATCAAGAGGTCGGAACCCGGAGACGAAACCGGGGCAGCCGCTTGGAACCGAAACAAGGAGCCGGAGCCGGGAGGCCTGAATAGACCCGAGGACGAAAGAAGAGTCTGGAGTTTGCCGTACAGACCGTCCCGCGAACCCGATGACGCGATAAGCGAAATTTCGGGTCCTGCAATCGGTGAAAGAACGACGACCGTTTTGTCCTGCCGATATGGGTGGCAGCCGAAACCCCCGCGCGAAAATTCAACTCCACCGTATGACCGCGATTTTTTCGCGGTCTTTTTTTGTACCTGTTCCTGGCCGTTCCTATTTTCAGCCCCGCCACGTAATTCCACCGGCGCAATCCACCACAGCAAACCTCTGCGCCGATTTCGCGGCGCAAACCTCTGCGTTAATCTTTGCTCCGATACCCCGCACCGACTCCGAGGCGTCCGCCGGTCGGAGGCCGTTCCCGGTTTCGGACGGATGCGGTAAGGGGCGGAAAAGCGCTACCTTTTCCGCCCCTCGCTGCGTTGCCTGTCGGGGGTGAATCGCCCGCATCCTGCACGCTCCCCGGCCGGAGATTATTCGGCCACCTCCTTGTCCGTCCGCTTGCGGGAGTTGATCGTCAGATAGCGTTGCAGGGTCTGCTGCAGCCGCTGGGGGTCGATGTTCTGCCGGATGCTTCCGCCCTGGGCGATGGCGATATGGCCCGTCTCCTCGGAGACGACGATGATGATGGCATCCGAAATCTCGCTCATGCCGATGGCGGCGCGGTGGCGCGTGCCGAACGACTTGGGCACGTCGCTCTGCGTTACGGGCAGGATGCACTTCGCCGCCACGACCCGGTCGCCCTCGATGAGCACGGCGCCGTCGTGCAGCGGGGCATTCTTGAAAAAGATGTTCTTGAGCAGCGCCGTCGAGATTTTGGCATCGAGCGCAATGCCGCCCTCGGCGATCAGCCTCAGGTCGCTCTCCTGGCCGATGACGATCAGCGCTCCGGTCTTCGTCTCGGCCATCTCGCGGCAGGCCGTGACGATCGGTACGATGTTGGTCTGCACCTTGTCGTCGCCCGTGGAGAAGATGCGCGAGATGAAGTTGAAATGCTTTTGCCGCATGCCGATCATCTGGAGAAAGCGGCGCAGCTCGGGCTGAAAGACGATGATCAGCGCGATGGTTCCCACCGAGATCAGCTGTCCGAGGATGGTCGAGAGCAACTCCATGTTGAGGGCGCGCACGACGACCCACAGCAGGTAGATGGCGATGATTCCCGAGAGGATATAGGGTGCGTTCGTGCCTTTGGTCATGCGGTAGATCCAGTACATGATCGCAGCCACGAGGAGGATGTCGATGAAGTCGATGAAGGTGAACGGTACGAAACCCATGTCTTGTCCTGCAAAAAAAATTCTACGTGCAAATGTATAAAAAAATACCGATTCCGCGGGGATGCGGAACCGGTATTTTCTTGTGACGTCCTTTCCGGGGCAGCGGCGGGATTGGCGCCGTGTCGGGGTCGGAGGCTGTTTGTCGCTTTTCTTTCAGGGCAACGGGCATTTTCAGGGGCTACTCGGGCTCCTTCACGGCCTCTCTTTCTGTCCCTTCTCACGGCCTCCGGAGCGTTTCTCCACGGCCTTTCCGGGTCTTTTCACGGTCTCCGGGGCCTTCCTTCACGTCATGGCCTCCGGATCGTTTCTTCACGGCCTCTCTTTCTGTCCCTTCTCACGGCCTCCGGATCGTTTCTCCACGGCCTTTCCGGGCCTTCCCTTCCGGTCTCCGCGGCTTTCCTTCATGTCATGGCCTCCGGAGCGTTTCTCCACGGCCTTCAGGGCCTTTTCCCTGCAACCTTCCCGCGGATTTCGTCCCGCCCCCTCGGTTCGGCCCCCGGCGGAGACTATTTCTTCTCGGCCTTCTTGTCGGCGGCGTAGAGCTCGTTGACCTTCTCCAGTACGAGCGGCGTGATGTCGAGCGTCGAGTCGGCGTCGATCAGCGCCGAGGCGTTGATGATGAGCCGGTAGCGCTTTTCGGTCTGGCCGTTGATGGCCTGCACGGCGCGGTGCAGCAGGTCCTGTGCGCGGTTCGTGAAGACGAAGTTCTCCTCATCGAGCGCCTGGGCCTCCTTCTGGGCCGAGCTCTGGTAGGCGGCTATGCGCTTCTCGATGCTCTGCTGCTGGTTCTGGGCGTCGATGGTCGTGATGAGTCCCTTCTGGTACTTCTCCTGCAGGGCGGCAGCCTCGGCCTGGAGGTTCTTCTCCTTCTGGGCCCAGCTCTTCTGTGCCTTCTGCGTCTTCTCCTGCAGGGCGGCGCCTTCGTTCTTGTAGAGGTCGCTCTGGGCCAGCACGGCCTCGACCTGAATGTAGGCGATGTCATTCGTGATGGCCTCCTGCGCCTTCTCCTCGGCGATGACCTCGACAGGCTGCTCGGCCGGCTTCGATTCGCAGGCCGTCAGCGCCACGGCTGCGGCGAGGGCCATAAAAAGCGTTTTTTTCATGTCGGATATGCGTTATTAGTTAAATAATCCGTTTCGGAGTCACAAAGGTAAAAAAAATTCTTTATTTTTGCTTGGTTCGATGCAAAATTATCGGGCTGCGCAGCCGCCTGCCCGGCCTGCCCGGAGTACGCTCCGGAAGAGCCGCCGCGGCGTGTGCGCACACCTCTTTTAACGGATTGACCGCCATGTACGAATATATTTCCGGCCGCGTGGCCGAAGTGGCCCCGACCTATGCCGTCATCGATGCCGGCGGGGTGGGGTACTGTCTGAACATCTCGCTCGAGACCTTCTCGGCCATCGAGCACGCCGCCGAGGCGAAGCTCTACGTGCACTTCGTCGTGCGCGAGGACGCCCAGCTGCTCTACGGATTCGCCACGAAGATCGAGCGGGAGCTCTTCCGCCTGCTGTTGAGCGTCTCGGGCGTGGGCGGCAACACGGCCCGCATGATCCTCTCGACCTACTCGCCGCACGAGCTGCAGGGAATCATCTCGACGGGCAATGCCGTGCTGCTGAAGAATGTCAAGGGACTCGGCCTGAAGACCGCGCAGAAGATCATCGTCGAGTTGAGCGGCAAGCTCACGACGCTGGCCGTGCAGACCGACATTGCGGGCATGCCGGCGTCACCCTCCGCCGAGACGGCCGACGAGGCCCTTGCGGCGCTCGTGATGCTGGGTTTCGCCCGCACGGCCGCGGAGAAGGTGCTGCGTGCGGTGCTGCGCGAGGCGCCGGGGGCCTCGGTCGAGGAAATTGTCCGAATGGCTCTGAAAAGATTATGAAACGTCCTTTTTGCCCGAACGGACGCCGCTGCGTTTGGCCGGGTCGAATATTTGCCTTATCTTCGCGGCCGCACCGGTTGCGGTGAATGTGAATGATTATGGAGGATATACCTTTCGGATTCATTGTCATCCTGTTCGGCTTTTTCGTCGGGGCCCTGGCCCTGACCATCGCCTTTTTTGTGCTGAAACAGAAGCGGCTGCAACAGCTCAAGGACCCCCGCAAGGACCATTTCCGTCCCCGGGGATAGCCCGCCTCATCTCGTTTTTCCCTCTTTTTTTGCGCGTGACGGACAATTCCGTGGCGTTTTTTTGCGTTCCATGCGGTGGAATCGGATTGTTTTTGTAAATTTGCACGATTTCGTACCGATGAAAAAGATATTCCGCATATTGTTGCCTGCATCCGTGCTCTGCGCGGCGCTGCTTGGCGGCTGCTCGAACGAGGAGGACGTGCTGCCCACGCAGCGCGACCGGATCGTCAGCTTCCTGGAGGGCTCGCACCAGCCGCCGCTCGTCCCCGAGGAGGAGGTCGAGCCCGGCTCCGACGCGTTGTATTATACGACGCTGGGCAATACGGTCTACCGCTACATCCGCGACGTTTACGATCCGGAGCGGGTCAACCGCGCGGAGGTCACGCGCTCGTCGACCGTGTCGATCACCTTCCGCCTCTACATCTTCACCTACGCGACGATCCCCGACACGCGGCTTCCCGAGTACACGAACGATCCCGAACTGGCGTCCGCCTACGTCGCCGCGGGGCTCAACGTGGAGCACTGGTCATTCGAGCCGCTGCGTCTCGACCTGCGCAGCGCCGACATACTAAACGGGCTCCGTCTTGCGTTAGTGGGTTGTCGGCAGGGGGACCGCGTGGAGGCCTACATGACCTACAACATGGCCTTCGGTGACACGAATTTCAGCTTCATCCCCCGCGAAAGCCCCATTTGCATCACCTTTACGGTGGAGAGCGTGGAGTGAGCCCGAAGGATGGCGGACGAATGGATAAATTGAAAAAGGAAAAGACGAAAATATGAAGTTCTGTACACGCATGCTGTGCCTTCCGGCCCTTGTGATGCTGCTGGCCGCCTCCTGTGCCAAGGAGGCGAGCGAATCCTACGACAAGTTCGAGACCCTGGCGCTCGGGGCCTGGATGGAGAAGTATCACCCCGAGCTGGTGAACAACCTCCAGGAGGACGGCGGCTACTACGTCGATGTGCTCGATGCCGGTGACATGGAGGCCAAACCGATCAACGATACGATCTGTTGGGTGAAGTTCGACTTCTCGGGCCGCGATCTGGCGGGCAACATCATCCTCACGCGCCGCGCGACGGATGCCAAGCTGGCCGGGTCGTATACCAAATATACGCACTACGTTCCCTACTACCGCTATTGCGGCGAGTTCAACACGAGCATGATCGAGGGCTCGCACCTGGCCATGCGCAACACGCTGCACCTCGATCCGGCCTATGCCGCGGCCCGCGGGCTCGATGCGGAGCTGCAGCTCCGCCCCGGGTCGAAGGTCACCCTTTACCTGCCTTCGCGCGTCGTGGGCGGTGTTTCGGGTACGGGCGGCTATGAGGGGCAGACCGACTACACGCTCTCCTCGGGCAAGCCCTTCATCATCACGATGGAGATCTGCGAGACGATCAAGAACCCGCTCGAGGCCGAGGGCACGCAGGTCGACGACTTCTGCAAGCTGGCCGCCAACGGCGGGCTGCGCATCTACAGCAACGATGAGGAGGATGCGGAGTCGGTGCCGATGCCTGCGGATCCCGACGACGAGCTCCATCCCTACCACGTCGCCGAGCGCTGGGTGAGCGTCAACGACACCATTCCGCAGGTCTATGTCAATCTGCGCTACAACCCGGCCACGGACCGCATCACCTATCCGAATCCGTACAGCTCGCCCTATGAGCCCTACAACGCCTTCGAGGCCACGCAGGAGAAGGTCCGCAAGGCGTTGGTCGAGCGTTTCCATCCCGACGAGGAGTCGCCCTACGGCGGTGTCGAGTCGCTGACCGACTCGGTGAAGCTCGACGGGACGGCCAAGGTGTGGTATGTCGAGCGGCTGCTCGACGGCTTCATCGTCGACACGAACATCGACGAGGTGAAGGAGATCATCTACGGCGATGTCGCCAAGAAGGGCTCCGTCGAGGAGTATACGCCCAACGACAACCAGCGGCCCGGCGCCTGGTACTACTCGATTCCGAACCTGCGCTACGGCCAGTGGGCCGCCGTCATCACCACGTCGACCTACGGTTACGGCGCCACGGGCGTGAGCGGAACGACGAGCTCTTCGTCGTCGAGTTCGTCGTCGAGCAACTACTACTATGACTACCTGAACTACTACAACTACTACAACAACTACTACGGCAACAGCTACTACAACAGCTATTACAACAACTACTACTACAACTACTACAACAGTTACTACTACAACAACTATTACTACGGCGATTCGAGCTCGACGACCACGACGACCACGACGACGATCACGACCGAGGTGCCGCCCTATACGCCGGTGCTCTACGAATTCTATATCGAGCCGCAGGCCGACTGATCCATCCGGCAAGACGATCCGACGGACCGCATTCTCCTGTGGGAGAGTGCGGTCCGTTCCTTTTCGGGACTGTTACGTTTTTATGACACTTTTTCAGGCAGAAATTTTGCAGTTCCATAAAAAAGTATTAATTTAGTGATGCAGAACTATCAACCAAAAACTCAACGGATATGATTATCACATTTAACGAGTTGCGCCGTATCAAGGACAGACTGCCGAGCGGCAGTTCGCAGCGCATTGCAGATGAATTGGGAATTGACGTAGAGGCTGTCCGCAACTATTTCGGAGGCAAGCACGAGGCGAAGGAGTGTGTGGGTGTTCATTTTGAACCCGGGCCGGACGGCGGTGTGGTCACGTTGGACGACACGACGATTCTCGACGTTGCAATGCGTATCCTCGGCGAACAGAACCGATAATATATGTAGTCCGGACCTCCGGATACGGGCCTGCGGTAGCGCAGGCCTTTTTTGTGCCGCCGGCCGGCGTGCCACCGGCCGGAGTTTTTCTCCTTCTGCTGCCGCCCCTCCTTTTCGCCGCCGGTACACCCGCGCCACGGACCGGCCCCGTGCCAGCGGCCGGAGTTTTCCCCTTTCTGCTGCCGCCCCTCCTTTTCGCCGCCGGTTCATCCGCGCCGCCGGCCGGCTCCGTGCCCGCGGCCGGTGTACCTCCTCCTCCGCGCCGCCGGATGGCCCTCTTTCTGCCAAAATGCCCGGTCGCGAAATGCCAATCTGCCGTGCCGCGCCGCGATCCTGCCATTCTGCTGACAATTTGGCAGAGATCGCCGATTGGTACGACCTTTGTTTGTTTTATGGCGTCGCCGGTCAAGGAGCCGGCGGGAAAAATGAAAACAAACAATTAAAAACAAATAGCACTATGGCAAAGATTATTGGTATCGACTTAGGAACTACGAACTCCTGCGTGGCAGTGATGGAGGGCAACGAGCCCGTAGTGATCCCCAACTCCGAGGGACACCGCACGACCCCTTCGGTCGTGGCATTCACGAACGACGGCGAACGCAAGGTCGGTGATCCGGCCAAGCGTCAGGCCATCACGAACCCCAAGCGCACGGTCTTCTCGATCAAGCGTTTCATGGGTGAGCGTTACGATCAGGTAACCGCCGACATCGCCCGTGCACCGTATCAGATCGTCCGGGGCGACAACAACACCCCGCGTGTGGACATCGACGGACGTCAGTACACGCCGCAGGAGATCTCGGCCATCATTCTCCAGAAGATGAAGAAGACCGCCGAGGACTATCTGGGTCAGGAGGTGACGGAGGCCGTCATCACGGTTCCTGCCTACTTCTCCGACTCGCAGCGTCAGGCTACGAAGGAGGCGGGCGAAATCGCCGGTCTGAAGGTTCGCCGTATCATCAACGAGCCTACGGCCGCTGCGCTGGCCTACGGTCTGGACAAGAAGGCGAACGACATGAAGATCGCCGTATACGACCTCGGTGGCGGTACGTTCGATATCTCCATCCTGGAGCTGGGCGACGGTGTCTTCGAGGTAAAGTCGACCAACGGCGATACGCACCTGGGCGGTGATGACTTCGACCACGTGCTGATCGACTACATGGCCGAGTCGTTCAAGGCCGAGCACGGGATTGACCTGCGTCAGGACCCGATGGCGCTGCAGCGTCTGAAGGAGGCTGCCGAGAAGGCCAAGATCGAACTGTCGTCCTCGACGACCACGGAGATCAACCTGCCGTACATCATGCCGGTGAACGGTATTCCGCAGCACCTCGTCATGACGCTTACGCGTGCCAAGTTCGAGCAGCTGTGCGACCATCTGATCCGCAAGACGATCGAGCCCTGCAAGCTGGCGCTGCGTGATGCCGGTCTGGAGGCTTCGCAGATCAACGAAGTGATCCTCGTGGGCGGTTCGACACGTATCCCGGCCATCCAGAAGATCGTCGAGGAGTTCTTCGGCAAGACCCCGAACAAGTCGGTCAACCCCGACGAGGTCGTAGCCATCGGCGCCGCCATCCAGGGCGGTGTGCTGACGGGCGAAGTGAAGGACGTGCTGCTGCTTGACGTGACGCCGCTGTCGCTCGGTATCGAGACCCTGGGCGGTGTGATGACGAAGCTCATCGACGCCAACACGACGATCCCGACCCGCAAGTCGGAGGTCTTCTCGACGGCGGCCGACAACCAGCCTTCGGTAGAGATCAACGTCTGCCAGGGTGAGCGTCCGCTGGCCCGCGACAACAAGTCGATCGGCCGCTTCCACCTCGACGGCATTCCGGCCGCACCGCGTGGCGTGCCGCAGATCGAGGTCACGTTCGATATCGATGCCAACGGTATCCTGAACGTATCGGCCAAGGACAAGGGCACGGGCAAGGAGCAGAAGATCCGCATCGAGGCATCGTCGGGTCTGACCGAGCAGGAGATCCAGCGCATGCGTGACGAGGCGAAGGCCAACGAGGCGAAGGACAAGGCCGAGAAGGAGCGTATCGACAAGATCAACGCCGCCGACTCGAACATCTTCACCACGGAGAAGCAGCTCAAGGAGTACGGCGACAAGCTGCCCGCAGACAAGAAGGCGGCTATCGAGTCGGCTCTGGGCAAACTGAAGGAGGCGCACAAGAACGCCGACGTGGCTGCCATCGACACGGCCATGGCCGAACTGAACGCCGCATGGCAGGCTGCTTCACAGGATATCTACGCACAGCAGCAGGCTCAGGGCGCCGCAGGCCAGCAGAGCCAGCAGCAGTCGCAGGCCAATGCCGGCAGTGCGGCCAGCGGCGGAGCCAGCCAGCCCGAGGACGTCGAGTTCGAGGAAGTGAAATAATCCCGGAGCGGTGCGGCGGGGGCGATGCAACACATCCCGCCCGTCCGACATACGGCAAGGGGCGCGATCCCAAAAGGGTCGTGTCCCTTTTTTTGTGTTTTTTCCGCTGCGGGTGCATCGCGGCCGGCTTCGGTTTACTATCTTTGCACCCGGTGCCGGATGCGGACTGTCGTCGGGATGGCAGCCACCAGAAACCGGCATATAACAGACATTTACGGACAAAGAGATGGCCTGGTTCTATCTGCTGCTGGCGGGACTCTTCGAGATGGGGTGGCCGCTGGGCTTCAAACTGGCGGGCGAGTCCCCGCGTTTTCACCTGCTCTATCTGTCGCTCGCCGTCGTCTCGATGGCCTTGAGCGGCTGGCTGCTCTACCTGGCGCAGCGCGACATCCCGATGGGTACGGCCTACCTGGTCTGGACGGGGATCGGCGGCATCGGCACGGTGCTGATCGGCATCCTCTTTTTCCACGATGCGGTGACCGTCTGGCGGCTCTTTTTCCTGTCGCTGGTCCTGATCGGTATCGTGGGGCTGAAGATGGTCCATTGACCGGCCGGCACATCGGCAAAAAGACAAAAGGGGCATCCGCTTCGACGGATGCCCCTTTTTGTGTGCGCGGCTGCCCGGTTTGTCCGCTCTCCGGTTGGCGGTTGCCTGACACTTTGTTTCCCGGCGGTCCGAAGGGCCCGTTGTCTGACTCCCCGGCTGCCCGGCTGTCAGTCGGCCGTGACCCTCCGGAAGGGCTTGTTGTCCGGCCGCTCTGATGCTGCCAGTCTGTCCGCCGGCTGCCAGACCTCCCGCCGGGCTCCCGGCTGGTGCGCCCTTACTGGCCGACGGTTAGCTCGACGATGCAGTCGGGGCCCTGCGGCCGGCTGCCCAGCACGACCGTCACCCCGTGCGCATCCTGCCGGAAGGCGAGCTTCTCCCCGTCGGCGAACCGCACGGCGCGGCGGATGCGCTCGTCGCGGATCGGCACAAACAGCTCTTCGTCCTCCCAGTCGAGGATGTGCAGGTAGATTTTGTCGCCGCGGCGCGTCGTGACGCCCCAGTTGCGCGGGGCGACGGGCCCGGCGTCGGTGCCGTAGATCGTCTCACCGCAGCTGCGCAGCCACTCGCCGATGCCCGCGAGC
>ERZ809276.1141-NODE-1141-length-10415-cov-5.040347_pt1 | contig 10415 bp, 8 predicted proteins | sample MGYA00520512_ERZ809276 | MGnify/ENA primary metagenome ERZ809276 (study PRJEB31576, sample SAMEA3212661) | Homo sapiens | biome: human-gut; feature: human gut; material: fecal | place: Sweden | collected 2012 ...
AGAAAACTCTGCGCCGGTTTTGAATTCTTATGAGGGGGGAGTGATAAATCTCTCTATCACTGCTTATAAGCATAAAAATAAAATGTGAATAAAGTGTGTAGAAAGTATAAAAAGAAACGAAAAAGAATAGAAAAGAATTAGAAACAGTTCGAAAGCCGGGCGGAAATTGTAAAGTGTGTCAAAGTGTGATATGATAAACAGTAAGTTTTGACAAGATAACAGAAAGCGGGGAATGGATATGGTACTGGCAGCATTACTGGAAAAACTGGAATATGAACTGGTCAGCGGATCAGAGGACATGCAGATTGAAAATGTAGTATATGATTCGCGTAAGGTAACAGAAGGATCTTTATTTATCTGTATTGAAGGCGGAACGGCAGATGGGCATACTTTCATACCGGATGTGGTAAAGAAAGGCGCGAAAGCATTGATCGTGACAAAGGATGTATCCGGTCTTTTGCCGGCGGATGCAGACGTGACGGTGATCCGGGTAAAGGACAGCCGTTATGCGCTGGCATTTGTATCTGCCGCTTACTTTGGGCACCCGGCAGAAAAGCTGAAGGTGATCGGCATTACCGGTACAAAGGGAAAGACGACTACCACGTATCTGGTAAAATCGATTCTGGAGCACGCAGGACATAAGGTAGGGCTTGTCGGTACGATCGAAGCGGTCATCGGGCAGGAGCATATTCCGGCAAACAATACAACACCGGAGTCTTATGTATTACAGGAATATTTCGCAAAGATGGTCGAGGCAGGCTGTGACACAGTTGTTATGGAGGTGTCTTCTCAGGGACTGATGCTGCACAGAACGCAGGGCTTTGTTTTTGATTACGGTATTTTCACCAATATCGAGCCGGATCATATCGGACCGCTGGAGCATAAGGATTTTGCTGATTATATGCATTGCAAGGGACTGTTGTTCAAGCAGTGCAGAGTCGGTATCGTCAACTGTGATGATGCCCATTATCAGGATGTGATCAGGGATCATACATGCAAGATCGAAACATTCGGCTTTGCAGAGAATGCAGATTACCGTGCACAGGATCTGAAGCTGATCAGCGGCGCAGGCTTTTTGGGCATTGATTTTAAGGCAAGAGGAAAGGTAAATCTGGATATCGAGCTGCATGCACCGGGCAGATTCAGTGTTTACAATGCACTTTGTGCGATCGCGATCTGCAATCACTTTGGTGTCACGGCAGATGAGGTGAAGGAAGCACTTCTGCAGGCACATGTCAAAGGAAGGATCGAGCTTGTCAAAGTATCGGATGATTTCACGCTGATGATCGACTATGCACATAATGCCATGGCACTGGAAAGCCTGCTCACAACATTGCGGGAATATAAGCCTAAGCGTCTTGTCTGTCTGTTTGGCTGCGGCGGAAACCGCTCCAAGCTCAGACGTTATGAGATGGGTGAGGTCAGCGGAAAGCTGGCGGATCTGACAGTGATCACCTCCGACAATCCGCGTAACGAAGAGCCGCAGGCGATCATAGATGATATCAAGGTGGGAATTTCCAAAACAGACGGAAAATACGTGGAGATCATCGACAGAAAAGAAGCGATCGCCTATGTGATCCGCCATGGACAGCCGGGGGATGTCATTGTACTTGCCGGGAAAGGACATGAGGATTACCAGGAGATCAAAGGAAAGAAATATCCGATGGATGAAAGAGATATCATTGCGGATGTACTTGCCGGAAGGATTTAAACATGGAAAAGAAATATGCGGATGTGATCGTGGGGATCTCTCACGAAAAGATTGACCGCGCGTTTCAGTATATAGTGCCGCAGCACCTGCAGACGGAGCTGGAGATCGGAATGTGTGTGCATATTCCGTTTGGCAGGGGTAATCATATACAGGAAGGGTATGTGATCGGCTTTTCGGAGCAGGCGGAGCTTCCGGATGATAAGCTGAAGGAGATCAGACAGATTGTTCCGGCCTCTGTGAAAGCAACAGAGCGCAGTATTCAGTTAGCTGCGTGGATCAGAAGCTATTATGGATGCACGATGATCGCTGCATTGAAAACGGTACTTCCCGTCAAGCAGGAGAAGAAAGCAGTGGTATACCGTGAGGTAACATTGGCGGTAACGGAAAACGAAGCAAGAGAATATCTGTGTCAGGCACAGAAAAAACATCAGGCGGCAAAGGTACGGCTCCTCGAAGCACTGCTGGAGGGAGCGGCGCTCAGTTATACGATGGTAACCGGTAAGCTGGCAGTTTCGCCGCAGACGGTAACGAGTATGGCGGCGCAGGGCATTTTGCGGGTGGAAAGCTATGAAACATACCGCAATCCGGTACATTTTGATGAGCTGCCCGGCGAAAAAAAGAAGCTGACAGAGGTGCAGCAGGAAATTGCGGATGATTTTATCCGTTCGTATGATGCAGGAGACCGGACACCGGTGCTTCTGCACGGTATTACGGGAAGCGGCAAGACAGAAGTCTATATGGAAATGATCGATGCCATGCTGCAAAGAGGAAAGCAGTGTATCGTGCTGATTCCGGAGATCGCCCTGACCTACCAGACACTGCTGCGGTTTTATAAGCGTTTTGGTGATGCGGTTTCTGTGATGCATTCCCGGCTGAGCGCGGGAGAGCGTTACGATCAGATGAAGCGGGCCAAGCGCGGCGAAGTACAGGTAATGATCGGGCCGAGAAGTGCACTGTTTACCCCATTTCAAAAGCTGGGGCTGATCATTATAGACGAGGAGCATGAGACAAGCTACAAAAGCGATTCCATGCCAAAATATCATGCCAGAGAGGTGGCAGTCCATCTGGCGGAAATGACAGATGCCTGTGTGGTCATGGGATCTGCAACGCCTTCACTGGAGGCAAATTACAGAGCGCAGCAGGGCATTTATAAAAAATATGTATTATCGGAGCGGATCGGAGATGCGGTTCTGCCAGAGGTGCAGATCGTAGATATGCGACAGGAGTTAGCAGGCGGCAACAGTTCGATCTTCAGCAGACATCTGGAAACTGCGATCGCTGACCGGCTGGAAAAGCGGCAGCAGGTTATGTTGTTTCTGAACCGTCGAGGTATTTCGGGCTTTGTATCCTGCAGGGCATGCGGTTATGTCATGAAATGTCCACACTGTGATGTTTCCCTTTCCGAGCACAGGCAGAAAATGGTCTGCCATTATTGTGGCTATGAAGAGCCGAAGCCTTCTGTCTGTCCCAAATGTCAGAGCAGATATCTGTTCGGCTTTAAGGCGGGAACACAGCAGGTAGAGGACAGCCTGCGGCTGCGGTTCCCGGAGGCGCGCATTCTGCGGATGGATGCGGATACAACGAAAAAAAAGGATGACTATGAGAAAATACTGGCAGTTTTTGCAAACCGGGACGCGGATATTCTGATCGGAACGCAGATGATCGTGAAAGGGCATGATTTCCCGGGGGTAACCCTGATGGGCGTTCTGGCTGCGGATCTGTCATTTCTGGCAGCGGATTACAGAAGCGGCGAGCGTACGTTCCAGCTTCTGGTACAGGCAGTCGGAAGAGCAGGCAGAGGCAGTGTGGCGGGCGAGGCTGTGATCCAGACATATCAGCCGGATCATTACAGCGTGGTCTATGCGGCAAAACAGGATTATGACGGCTTTTATCAGGAAGAAATGGCTTACCGCAAGCTCCTTGGGTATCCGCCGGCAGCACATATGCTGGCAGTCCTGTTTACAGGAAAAAACGAGAAAGAGACTTTGTTCTGGGCAGAGCAGATGCTTTCCATGCTGCGCAGGCAGACAAGGGAACGGAAGGATCTTGTGATCATCGGGCCTGCACCGGCTTCTATCGGAAGGATCAACGATATGTTCCGCCAGATCGCTTATTTTAAATCGCCGGATGAAACGCTTCTTATGCGGCTTCGCGGCTGGATGGAGTTGTTTTGCCAGAAAAACGAAGACAAAATGAGGTCACTGCTGGTATATTATGATATGGATCCGGTACACGGCTATTAGCGACAGATAAATGAAAAGATTGTGAGGAAAAAGAAATGGCACTGAGAAAAATCAGAGAGATCGGAGATCCGATCCTGAATAAGACATGCAAGGAAGTAAAGGAAATCACAGACCGGACGAAAGATCTGATCGATGATATGTTTGAAACGATGTATGAGGCACAGGGTGTCGGGCTGGCAGCACCGCAGGTCGGTATTTTGAAGCGGATCGTTGTCATTGACTGCGGGGATGATCCGTTACTTCTGATCAATCCGGAGGTGCTTGAAACATCCGGTGAGCAGACCGGACAGGAAGGCTGTCTTTCCGTACCGGGCAAGGCAGGTATTGTGACAAGACCGAATTATGCAAAGGTAAAAGCCTATAATGAAGATATGGAAGAGTTCATCGTAGAAGGAGAAGAGCTTCTGGCGAGAGCACTCCTGCATGAGATCGATCATCTGGACGGACATCTTTATGTCGAAAAGGTAGAGGGCGACCTGATGGATGTAGTGCCGGACGATGAGGACGAGATGGAGGAAGAGGAATGAAAGTAGTTTATATGGGAACACCGGATTTTGCGGTAGGACCTCTGCAGGCAATGCTTTCAGGCGGTGTAGAAGTGCTGGCAGTGGTGACACAGCCGGACAGACCGAAGGGCAGGAGTAAGGAGCTTATGCCGTCTCCGGTCAAGGTATGCGCCATGCAGCATCAGATCCCGGTTCTGCAGCCGGAGCGGATCAAACGGCCGGAAGCGGTAGCAGAGCTGAAGCAGTATGATGCGGATCTGTTTGTGGTAGCGGCTTTCGGGCAGATCCTGTCCAAAGAAATATTGGAAATGCCGCGCCTTGGCTGTATCAATATCCATGCTTCCCTTTTGCCGAAGTACAGAGGGGCAGCACCGATCCAGTGGTCGATCATCGACGGAGAAAAAGAAACCGGCGTGACGATCATGCAGATGAATGAGGGACTGGATACTGGAGATATCCTGACACAGAAGATCGTACCGATCACAGCAGAGGATACGGGCGAGAGCCTGTTTGATAAGCTTTGCGAGGCGGGCGGACAGCTTCTGCTTGAGACTCTTCCAAAGCTGGAAAACGGCAGTATCACACCGGTAAAACAGGATGAAAGCAAGAGCAGCTATGCAAAAATGCTGACAAAAGAGTTGGGACACATTGACTTTTCGGGATCTGCCGTGGAGATCGAGCGCCTTATAAGAGGGCTTAATTCCTGGCCGAGTGCTTACACAAAGTATGAGGGCAAGACATTAAAGATCTGGAAAAGCCGTGTTGCAGAAAACAGTGAGAAAGAACAGCAGCAAAAGCCCGGTACGATCGTCCGTGTGACGGATGACAGCATTTATGTACAGACAGGAGATGGCGTGTTAGAACTTCTGGAAGTACAGCTGGAAGGCAAGAAACGAATGCAGGTAAAGGACTTTTTGCTGGGACACAGACCACAGGCAGGTACTGTTCTGGGATAACAGAAAGGAGCAAAGGCAATGGGGTATTATCCATACTATAGCTATTATTATGATCCAACTTATATTTTAGTCTTTTTGTGTGCGATCGCATCGATCATCGCATCCGCAAAGGTGAACTCCACCTTCCGGAAATATGACAGGGTGCGCAGCATGACCGGTATGACAGGTGCACAGGCAGCACAGACACTGTTATACAGTGCGGGAATCTATGATGTGACTGTAGAGCATGTGAGCGGCTCTTTAACAGACCATTACGATCCGTCAGCCAAAGTGCTCCGCCTTTCCGATGCCACTTACGGATCTTCTTCCGTGGCAGCAGTCGGTGTAGCGGCGCATGAATGCGGACATGCCATACAGGATAATAAAAACTACGCACCGCTGCGGCTTCGTTCGACACTGGTACCAGCCGCTAACTTAGGCTCCAAGGCGGGAATTCCGATCATCATTCTGGGATGTATCCTCGGCTATAACATGACACTGGTGCAGATCGGTATCTGGGTATTTTCTCTTGCGGTACTGTTCCAGCTTGTCACATTACCGGTCGAGTTTGATGCCTCCAGACGTGCGGTAAGACTTCTGGATGAACAGCATATCCTGCAGGGAGAAGAAGTTGGCATGTGCAGAAAAGTACTGACCGCCGCTGCCATGACATATGTGGCTGCAGCAGCATCGGCTATCATACAGCTGCTTCGTCTGATCCTGATTTTCGGTGGAGGACGCAGAAGAGATGACTGACCGTGAGATCATACTGGACAGCCTGATGGAAATACTGGAAAAAGGACAGTACAGCCATCTTGTGCTGCGCAGTGTTTTACAAAAGTACGACTATCTGCCCAAGCAGCAGCGCAGCTTTATCAAGCGCACCTGCGAGGGAACGATAGAAAACAAGATTTATATCGATTATGTGATAGACAGCTTTGCAAAGACAAAAACACTGAAGATGAAACCGCTCATCCGCACGCTCCTGCGCATGGGAACGTATCAGATCCTGTTTCTGGACGGCGTACCGGATGCGGCAGTATGCAATGAATGTGTAAAACTTGCCACAAAGCGTGGCTTTGGCCCGCTGAAAGGCTTTGTCAACGGTATTTTGCGGACGATAGCCCGGAATAAGGAGCAGATCGCCCTGCCCGACCGGGAAAAAGAACCGCTTATGTATTTGTCTGTCCGGTATTCCATGCCCTTGTGGATCGTAGAGCTGTGGCAGGCGCAGTATGGCAGCAGAGCAGAGGATATGCTCAAGGCGCAGCTTGAAAAAAGACCGCTGACGATCCGTGTCAATGAAGCAATGCCTGGGGAAGCGCAAAGCAGGATACTTTCGCAGATCGCCGAGACGGGCGTAAAGGTAACACAGTCCAAACAGTTGCCTTATGCTTACTATTTGGAACAGGTCGATCACATCGACGATTTGCCGGGATATGCACAAGGCAGCTTTTTCATGCAGGATATCGGTTCCATGCAGGTTGTGGAGCTTGCAGGCATAAAGCCGGGCGATGCGGTGATCGATGTCTGTGCGGCGCCGGGCGGAAAAGCCATGCATGCACTGGCTAAGCTGCACGGAAAAGGCAGTGTGCAGGCGCGTGACCTGACGGAAAATAAGGTCAGCATGATCGAGGAAAACATTGAAAGATGTGCCGGGGCGGCAGATACCATCGAGGTACTTGTCTGGGATGCACGTATTTTGGATCCGCAGGCAGTAGAAAAAGCGGATGTGGTCATTGCGGACCTGCCATGCTCCGGACTTGGAGTGATCGGCAGAAAGAGCGATATCAAATACCGGATGACGCCGGAGCAGGTGGCGGATATTGCTGCGCTGCAGCGGGAGATCCTTTCCGTGGTATGGCAATATGTAAAGCCGGGCGGTATTCTGATGTACAGCACCTGCACGCTGACAAAAGCGGAAAATCAGGATAACAGGGACTGGTTTCTGGAAAACAGCCCATTTACCCTGCTGGAGGAAAAAGAATTGCTGCCATCGGCAGAAACAGATGGCTTTTACATGATAAAATGCAGGAGAAACAAGGCATAATACAATGGAGAAGAAAGATATCAAATCAATGGATCTGGAAGAACTGACACAGGAGCTGCTTGCCATGGGTGAGAAAAAATTCCGCGCCGGACAGATCTATGGCTGGATGCATGTGCACCTTGTGCGCAGCATCGACGAGATGACAAATATATCGCAGAAACTGCGTGAGCAGTTAAAGGAAAACTATGCCTTTACGGCGGTAAAGCTGTTAGAGCGGCAGATCTCCAGGATCGATGGTACGCAGAAGTTTCTGTTCCGGCTTGCGGACGGCAATGTGGTGGAATCTGTCTGGATGCAGTATAAGCACGGAAACAGTGTCTGCATCAGCTCACAGGTCGGCTGCAGAATGGGCTGCAGATTCTGTGCTTCCACACTGGATGGACTGACGAGAAATCTGCTGCCTTCCGAAATGCTCGACCAGATCTACGCCATCACACTTCTGACGGGGGAGCGTGTTTCCAATGTGGTTGTGATGGGAACGGGAGAACCGTTTGACAACTTCGACAATTTAAAGAAATTCATCCGCCTTCTGACCGATGAAAACGGACTGCATATCAGCCAGCGGAATGTGACGGTCTCTACGTGCGGTCTTGTACCGCGGATCTATGAGCTGGCAGAGGAAAATCTGCAGATCACGCTTGCGCTGAGTCTGCATGCGACAACGGATGAGAAGCGTAGAAAGCTGATGCCGATTGCTAACAAATATTCGATTGATGAACTGATGGAAGCCTGTGCATACTATCATCAGAAGACCGGAAGACGTGTTACATTTGAGTACAGCATGGTAAAGGGAGTCAATGACTCTGCGGAGGATGCGCAGCAGCTGACCGCACTGGCAAAACGTGTAGGCAGCCATATCAATCTGATCCCAGTCAACCCAATCAAGGAACGTGATTTTGTGGCGCCTGATACGCATTACGTGCAGGTGTTTAAAAACAAGCTTGAAAAAAACAGAATCAATGTTACAATTAGAAGGGAAATGGGTCGGGATATTGACGGCGCATGCGGACAACTTAGGAAAAGACATTTAGATGAAATGGGCGGGGAGGACTCTTCTTGTTGAAATCGTATTCCGAGACTAACATCGGCAGGAAAAGACAACTGAATCAGGATTATGTATTTTCATCCGGAAAACCGATTGGAAATATGCCCAATCTGTTCATCGTAGCAGATGGAATGGGAGGACATAAGGCAGGAGATTATGCATCACGCTATACGGTAGAGACGATTGAACGCGAGATCAAAGCATCTTTTGAAAAGAATCCTTCTATTATAATACAGAAGGCGATACGGACTGCCAACAAAGAGATACGGCAGCGGGCCAGTGAAGATCCGAATCTTTATGGGATGGGAACAACGGTAGTTGTCGCGACGGTGATCGGCAGATATCTGCAGGTTGCCAACGTGGGAGACTCCCGGTTATACATTGCAAACGGGCAGGAGATACGCCAGATCACAAGAGATCATTCCCTGGTAGAGGAGATGGTCAGACTTGGCGGTATCAAGCGGGAAGAAGCTAGGCTGCATCCGGATAAAAACATCATTACGAGAGCCATCGGTGCAAAGGATGATGTGGACATTGACTTCTTTACTGTGGAGCTTCGCCCCTCAGACAGGATACTTATGTGTTCTGACGGACTGACCAACATGGTAGAGGATCAGGATATCCTGAAGGTTCTGAACGAGCATCAGGATGACAAAACATTAGTAGAGACGGCGAGAGCGCTGATCGATACGGCAAATCAAAACGGCGGTAAGGATAATATTGCAGTAGTGCTTATAAAACCCTTTGCAGATGAGGTGAAGAAATGATAAAAATTGGTATGATTATTGGCGATAGATATGAGATTCTGGAGAAGATCGGAACGGGCGGGATGAGTGACGTCTATAAGGCAAAGTGTCATAAGCTGAACCGTTATGTGGCGATCAAGGTGTTAAAGCAGGAATTTTCGGAAAATACAAACTTTGTATCTAAATTCCGTGTGGAAGCACAGGCTGCAGCGGGTCTGATGCATCCGAATATCGTAAATGTCTATGATGTCGGCGAGGAAGACGGTATTTACTATATCGTTATGGAGCTTGTTGAAGGCATCACATTAAAGAACTATATTGAAAAGAAAGCACGTCTTTCCGTGAAGGAAGCACTCAGTATCGCCATTCAGGTATCTATGGGGATTGAGGCAGCACATAACAATCACATCATTCACAGAGACATCAAACCACAGAATATCATGATTTCCAAAGAGGGCAAGGTCAAGATCGCGGATTTCGGTATTGCAAAGGCAGCCACTTCCAATACGATCACGTCCAATGTCATGGGTTCTGTGCATTATACATCACCGGAGCAGGCACGCGGCGGCTTTTCCGATGAAAGAAGTGATATTTATTCCCTCGGCTGTACGATGTTTGAAATGCTGACAGGCCGTGTTCCGTTTGACGGGGAAACGACTGTTGCGATCGCGATCAAGCACATTCAGGAAGATATGCCGTCTCCGAGAGAGTATGTTTCCGAGATCCCGGTCTGTGTGGAGCAGATCATCTTCAAATGTACCCAGAAGAGCCCGGACCGCAGATATCAGTCTATGGGCGAGCTCATCGTGGATCTGAAGAAAGCACTGATCACACCGGATGAGGATTTTGTCAAAATGGTTCCGTTTGATGCAGGCGGTGAGACGCGGACAATTTCAGAAGAGGATATTGCAGAGATCAAGCAGCGGACAGACCGGATCGATCTGGATGCGCCGATGCGTCTGAAAGACCGTGAGGTACAGAAAAACTCATATTCCCCAAAAGACGAGGAAGAGGAAGAGCAGCCTGAAAAGCCGGTCAGACAGGAACAGATCAGCAGTAAATATAAGCCGGTTGTGGGGGAAGATCCGGACGATATGGATGAAGAAGACGATGAGGAAGAATACGAGGATGACGATATGGATCCAGATCGGAAGAGCACACGTCTGAACTCCAGTCACT
>ERZ809276.1167-NODE-1167-length-10281-cov-7.025523_pt1 | contig 10281 bp, 12 predicted proteins | sample MGYA00520512_ERZ809276 | MGnify/ENA primary metagenome ERZ809276 (study PRJEB31576, sample SAMEA3212661) | Homo sapiens | biome: human-gut; feature: human gut; material: fecal | place: Sweden | collected 2012 ...
AAAATCGCCGTAACTCTTTGATAAAGCATCACGGAAATGGTGCAATTAACTACACCTTCATTAAACTGGTTATCAACTCTTTAATGTTTCCGAGTTTTTGGTTACCATTGCTTCGATTATCCGGCTGGGGTTCTGATCCAGCAGACGACGTTTCTGCGCCATGTCGATATAGATGCGTGTAGTTGCCGAGGAGGTATGTCCGAGCAGATCCCTGATAAGCTCGATATCCATGCCGCTCTCAACGAGCAGGCTTCCGCAAGTATGACGAAGCGAATGGGCCGTTATCTTCGGATCATTGATGCCAATGGCTCGCAAACGTTGCTTTACCAGGTGCGAGATGGACTGCGTAGTAAGACGTGTTGAACTCCGACCTTTGCAGTGATTGACAATCAAAGCATCTCCCCATCGAAAATCCCGTTCGGCAAGGTACTCCTCATAGAGTGCTGCGGTGAATTCGGGGAGTGCTACCACATCATGTTTGTCAAGGTGACCCTTGCGCTGTATGCGAAGCAATGTGCGATCTCCGTCACGTGCAACGTCTTCAATATTGATCCGGCACACCTCGCACGACCGCAAGCCATTCAGGAGCATCAGTGCGACGATGAGTTTGTCGCGCTTGCCCACGATACTCTCCGTGGAGATGCTCTTCAGGAGTTGTTGCGCCTGAAATGCCGAGAGCGGGTACTTGTAGTGTTCGCGCGAACGGATGCTTGAACGAATGCCCTCTCCGATATCTTCGCAATAATGCCGCTTGGCACAGTAGCGATAGAAGAGCCGCACAACTGTGATGTAGCTGAAATACGTGTAACGGCTCTTGCCCTCATAAAGCAACTGTTGCCTGAAAGCGAGGATATCATCACGTCTCGGCTCCCGGGGATCCTTACCCTTCGCAACAAGCCACCGGAACCACAGCCGTATTTTACGGCGATAGTCGGTCTGCGTTGAAGGAAGACCATCGAGCGAGGCGATCCACTCTTCGATGATTTGATTTAACGATAGCGTTGTTCTCATCTTCTTTGCCTGATGTAAAAATGGGAGGAATGCAGATGCCACATGCCATTAAGGACTGATTGCAAACCACCACCCGCACTCCTCCGGAAAGATTTACTTCATAGGCAATACAATTTAATGGTTAATAACTATTTATCCCGTGCCGATTTACGGCTGTGACATCTGTTGCATAACGATTGCAGATTCTCAATATCCAGCGGAGCTCCGCCCTTATTGATCGGAATGATGTGGTCGACCATCTGTGCCGGGGTGTGACGTCCCTGACGCAGACACTCCTCGCAAAGCGGGTGTTTCTGCAACTGCACAAGACGTAGCTTCCGCCATACTACAGATTGATAGAAGGACGTGTTGTGATGGCGATATCCCTCATAAGGCTTTCGCAGGGGAAGCCACGGCCGTGGTGTGTTTCGTTTCAAACGTGGCATCAGCGTATTATATCGGGGTTAACAGGTAATGACGGATCTTCCGTGCGGAAGCCTTTCACCCGCAGAATTCCAGCTTCGGGGAAACGCTCTCGCAGTGCCTCTGCCGAAAAATCGAAATAGGCAAAGTCGTCCGTAAAAGCGAACTGCTCATAATCCAGAAGGTTACGGCGCAGGGCAAGTAGATCGTAGTCATCCCATAACAGGATCTCGCCATTGTGTGTGGCATATTTGCGCTTGCCATTGGTCAAGCAGAAGATTACTCGATACTCTTTCATACCAGGCGTTGTTTATAGTCCTTCAGTTCGATGAACAGTTGTAGCTCCAGGCGAACAATACTTGCCGCAGGATAGCGTCCGCTCTTTCGGCCGCGCACATACTTGCGGTGCAGACGTTGCAGGAAAATCTCGGCGTCGCGCCTGTCAATCTGCTCCGCGATAAGTTCATAGCCCAATGGAGTATCCGTGGATGGCGGAATGATGGTCTGGAATCGGCTCTGCGCATAATTGTAGCAGAGGGACACGATTTGGATGGGTATCTCATTCATAACATACTGATCATTTACGCAGGCTCTCGCCGCTGAAATGGACACTTCGACACAGATGCGCCAGGCGATCCATCGTGCGCTCGCCATAGCGGTTGTAAATCTGTTCTTCACAGAGGTTCGTAGTGATAAAGACCGGACGATGATAGCGCTCGGCCGCATTAAGCACCAGATTGAAACCCTCATATCGTTCGCCATAATCATTGAGCATCGGCTCGACACCCAACTCATCGATGGCCGGGAACGATGAATGCAACAACCGATCAATGTAAAGCCACGGCCGGTGGCTGCGAAACGTTTGCTGATCGGGAATCTCCCTGCCCATATCCTGCGCGTGGACGGGTTGCAATACGCGGTTCTTCATACGGAACAGTACCGGGAGAACCCCGTTCAGAATTACGCTCTTGCCCCGTCCGCAATCGCCCATCAGAAGCAGGCCTTTATCCTGCGTAGAGATCATCCACGCAATAATATCTTCATATTCGGGCAAATGGTGATATTGTTCGAAAGTGGAGTCCACGGAGCGGAAAATTGCCCGAAAAAGTTGATTGCAGGTCGCCCTGTCTCCCCAGGACCACGACCATATTTCGCGATGATCGAGCACGCCCTCGCGGGTCATCTGCGAAATCAGTTGAGAAATGTTGTTTGCCATAATATCTATCGATTGGTTTCAGTATCCATTTTGCCTGCATCTCGCAGTTTGTCGATGTAATGTTGTCGCCGTTGCTCATCCTTACTCTGCATAATCTGCCCGATACGTTGTCCGTATTGTCGGCCGCATTGTTGTGTCGTATGACGCAACGAGAACAATCCGGCCCAGTTATTCGCCATACTTTGATCGACAATGGCGGCTGCAAGAACGGCATCATCCTCCGAGAGCTGACGAAGCAGAGTGAGGCATTTTTTTGCGCCCATCTCACTCCGATAGCTCTCATGCCGCAGTCGCTTGTATTCAAACCAGGTCGCCAGCACCGCACGCCACGGCTCATCAAGAGAATCCAGGAACTGACCCTGATTGAATCGTTGGACTTCTCTCTTTTTGGCGCAACTTTTTCTCTCTTGCGACGTAGCCGTCAGCTTTTCTTTTTTCTTGATTTTTTCTTTTATAATATCTCTGTTTAGTTTATATATGTGTTCATTTTGAAACGCAGTCTGCAACACAAAATCCCCATTTGTACCCTGCTGTGTTTCACATTGTATTGCAAACTGTGTTGCAGATTGTGTTGCAGAGTCCGTTTCAATTTGAAATACATAAGGACTCTCCAATGCAATAAGCCGATAGGTACAGCAAGTATTGCCCCCGTGAGACCGAAAGGCTATACGCCCCATTTTGCGCAACCGCTCCCTCTCACGGTAGATTGTGGTGCGAGACAATCCGGTGCGAAGTTCCAATAGAGAATAGGGAACTTTTATGGCCGGACGCCAGCCACTTCGATTGGAGATGGACATCAGAGCATGCCACAACGAAATGGCCGAGGCTGGAAGCGGATTGGCCTCCAACCAATCGTAGAAGAGTTTTATTTCCGTCAGATAGTTCATCGCTTCAACCGGTTATACTGGCGCAGTATACGGTCGAATTCTGTGGCATTATCACCCGTCACGGATTCCACGGAAGATTCACCCGGCTCCAGGGCGTACCCCATATGTCGCATGATATCGCGCTTGCTGATACGAATGCCGTTATTACACCTCTTGCGCTCGATGTTGTACTTGATACAGTCCCTATCAAGTTGCCGAAGGCCCTTGCCCAACATATCGGCGGCCTCCTGCCGCGTGATGTAGACATCACAGGTAGAAGAACCATCCAGACAACGGAGTTCATTCAGGCTACTTTGCAACGACAGCAACTCCGTCTGAATCTTATTGAGGATATCAATATACTTCATAGCATCGCTGTTTTATTCCCGGAACAAAATTCCGAACAATAAAAACAGAAAGTGCAGGGAGTCCAGGCTGAACTCCCTGCAATAAAGTTCTCACATCGCTGTAAATCAGCAACTAAATTTTAAGACTCCCAGTCAGGCAGGTCACAAGGTGCGAGATAAAGGCCGCAGGATTACGTTTGATGTTGAGAATGGTATCCCGCTCGTTATAGGCACTCGATTCTGAGATGGAAAGATGCAGTCTCTCGGCTACAGATGATACTACGCGGGCATAGGCCGCCGGTTTGCCTCGATCGTCAACAATAGCCTCTGCACGGCACAATGCCGTGAGAAGTTCAAGCAGGTCGCGTTTGGTAAATTTATCAAGATTCCAGTGAAAAGGAGATTTTTCACCGGGCAGGATAGGGGTGAAGAGTTCCGGGAAGGTGAGCCGCTTCTCGTTCTGGTCTATCAGAGTGGTGATGTTGGTGCGGCAACGATGGATCAATGACCGCAATGTTTCATTTTTTTTTGCGCAGGGCCAAAGAGAGCTGTGTGTGCAGATCGTGCAACTGGAAATCAATCTCCAGGTAGCCGACCCCACTTGTGGTAAACTCCCGCAACAAAGTCTGAAATGTAACGAAAGCACCATGTAGTTCCGAATGATTCATTTTCTGCGAGTCTTCGCTCAAAACCGCTTGCATAAAGCGGCAATCATGTAATTCTTGCATTGGTTGTGGTTTATGTGAACAAAAATAAACCCTATTCTGACGAGGGTATGATAATCAACAACGGCTATTGGATATCTATATCGAGGTTGCTGCACTTGTGTATCTTTTATCACAAATAAGTATAAAGATAGTGCTTTATTTTAGCTCTTTTCATCGTTCAAATTTTCAATAATTCATTTGTAATTAACAAACTTCGCATTCAACAATCATCTTTAATCTAAATATTATGTATATTTGTTATATTTTAGCTTATTTTGACGCAAATGGGTGCTATCACTAAATATATAGAAGATACTGGATGCGGTAAGTACAAATGCTTTAACACAAAGAAATTGTGTTTAGATGCTACCGACGGAGATACTATTGCGTACAATTATGACGACAAAAGTGCCTCAAATGCAACAAAGAGCAAATTTGCTGAAACAAATCCATCTCGCGTCAAGGTTGTATCCTTATCGCATATGTTTCAGACCAAGCACACCCCTCCCTCAGTATTCAAGTACTTCCTGGACGGCTCAAGACACACGTTTAAAATTGACGATATTTCCATAGGGAAAAAGATATTCCCTATTATAGCAGGACAAATCATTGTTGGTTGTTGCGAACGGAAAGATCGCGACACATTCAAAGGTATCGATATCGAAAGTTTATTTGTTTTATCTATGCCTGATGATTTTGATGATGATGACGGAAAAGAAAACTTTTGCAGATCATTTTGTCAGAATGTCAATAGTCATGTTTTATCCAAGCTGGATGGACTATCAGAATCAAATATTCAACTGCATAAGTTATTATTGTACAACACCAACATATCACCTGAGGATGCTGGTCGGGATGTCTACAAGAATCGAGCTGTGGCAAGAATTCAAAATGAGATGACAGACCAAGAACAAATATTGGTTGAACGCTTGTGCAAACAAGGGAAATTACACAACTCGTCATGGCTGATTAAAGATGGGTCATTGGAATATAATCCAAGTTTTACCAACCTTAGCATTACGGAATGGGACAGTTTTCGCAGTAATTATCAACATGTTGTCGGAGTATCAAAGTTGTTTGATCCTGAGCTTTTATCAGACTATGAAGGCAACAAATTGTCCATAACAATCGCGAATCTCAAGCCATTTGAACGAACAAAAGTGTATAGATATGAGTCCGAATATAAAAATGGGAAATCTTACTACGCTGTTTGGTATGTGAGATTGAGAAACCACAATTTTAGAGAGACCTGCTTTTCAGACATTGTCAAATGTGAGATGGTTCTTATAAACGAAGACGCAAAACTGGATACTGATATGGTAGATATGATTAGTGCGAATTTAATTCGAGAGGCGCATCCAGTCTGTTATGGAGCAGATGTACGGTGGGCCAATCATTTATATCCGGTATATTTAACAGAAACATTCTGCAAATCCAGATACCTTGATAGTAACATCATTCTAAATCTTTTCTAATATGATACAGGTTATCGGAAAAGTTTCGGCAACGGAAAAGATGCCATCAACAATAGACAATTTTTTCTTTTGGACGGACAAAGGCCGTATTTTAAGCCCATTTGACATTGTAAAGGTCGAGCATGTCTCGCCATCGGCAGAGAAATCTATTACCTATGGAGTAATAGAAGAAATTACTCATGTGACCGACGCCACAAGCCATTTTACAAACTTTATTTCAAGCAACTTTGGGGACACACAAGATAATGTCGGCCAAATGAATCGACTTGGGATGAACTATGTAAAGGTCAAAGTGGTATGTAACACCAAAGATATCTACACGCCTGTTCTTGATGGAAAACAAGTGTCTCTTTGTGATGAAGATGACATCAGAACGGCATTAGGCTTATCCGAAGTGAGAAATCCATTAGTTTGTGGATATCTTGAGATGTATAAGGGAGATGCAACAAAGCGAGTTAAGGTCGAATTAAATTCACATTTCTTAATTGGTCCTGAAGGTGCACATCTTAATATTTCAGGTATTTCCGGATTGGCAGCAAAAACATCATACTCAATGTTCTTGCTAAATGCGATCCAGCACAAATTCAAAGATAACGATGGAGCTAGCGTTGCATTTGTATTTTTCAATGTTAAAGGGCGTGATTTAATGGCGATTGATGAACCAAATACAGACCTCCCAGAAATAGATAAAGAAATATACGAGAATCTTGAACTTTCGACCGAGCCATTTAGAAATGTGCGTTACTATTATCCGTATAGCAAAGATAATTTGACTCAAAAAGTACAATCATATGCTCATCCGGATGATGTTTTGCGCCAAAAGGCCAATAATAAAGCCTTTACATATAAGTTCACATATGAAGACTCACAAGATAAGCTAGACCTCTTACTCGCTAATGAAGACGATAGCACTGGCACGCTGGAAAGTTGTGTAAATTATGTTATCAATGGGGAAGGGTGTTTCGCTGGAGTCAATAACTGGACTCAATTTCAAACCAAGCTGGATGATTATACAAAGTCTGCTGCAAATGGGGGCACGAAGAATGAGATACAAGTAACCAGCTGGAGAAAGTTTAAGCGTTGCGTAAGCAAGGCTATTAAAAACGATATATTCAGCAAGGTGCTTCATGCCGGTGAAGTAGATTTATCCAAGGAAATTCAGAATAATTTGACAGCCAATCAGGTCCTGGTCATCGACATCGCACGTTTGGACGAAAACTCTCAGAGCTTTGTCTTTGGCAGTGTTGCAAGAGCAATATACGACATGAAGTTAGGCGCGGACAGAGATAATATCCCCGATAAGGTAATTTTGTTTGTCGATGAGTTGAATAAATATGCATCTAATGATGTACCTAAGAATTCACCTATTTTGAGACAACTTCTTGAAATTACAGAACGAGGCCGTTCTTTGGGTATAATCTTATTCTCTGTCGAGCAGTTTAGAAGTGCAATTCATGACCGAGTAAAAGGCAACTGCGCCACACATGCCTATGGCAGAACAAATGCAATCGAGGTATCAAAGGCCGATTATAAATATATTCCCAAGGTATATCAAAATATGATGACTCGTTTATCGCCTGGTGAATACATTATATCTAATCCAGCCCTTCGCTCGCTTGTGAATATAAAGTTCCCAAGACCTACATACAAACAATTCCCTAACGGATAGTAATAAACAAAGATATGACAGACGGAAAAACTCACAAGTCTCGCATTGGGAAAGGGCTAATTAATATGCTCATGTTCCAAATGTATGGAGACGAAAAGTTAATATACCGAGAATATATACAGAATGCCCGAGATGCCATAAATGATGCTGTCAATCATGGCATCTTAGGGTCTATTACCGATGGATATATTTCAGTATTGATTGACCCACATTCTCGACAAATCGAAATTCGAGATAATGGCATTGGCATATCCGTTGATAAAGTCGAGGCAGTTTTGTTAGACATAGCAGACTCTACAAAGGATGGGGAAACATCTGCAGGACAATTTGGTATAGGTCGTCTAGTCGGTGGTTATTTCTGTCGAGAATTATCATTCAAAACATCCTATGCTGGAGAAGAGTACGGCTCTGAAATTGTTTTCGACATTAATAAAATTAAACAAATTCTTAATGACGACTCAAATAAATGTGAGGCAACGGATGTTATTGACATCGCAACCGAAAGACTCATTTTTGAGGAAAAGAGAGAGGAACACTATTTTGTTGTAACCTTAAAAGGTGTCGATCCGGAATATCCCTCTCTTCTTGACGACGAGGTAATCAAACAATATTTGCGAGAAGTTGCACCTGTCGATTATAGCCCTGCCTTTACTAATCAACTGATCCAAACCAGTATTGACGGGCAATTTGTTGAACTGCACTCTAAACTAGGATACTTTAAGATCTCTGTTAACAAGGAGTTTATCGAGAAGCCTTACGGACTTCGTATTATTGGTACTGGTGATTTAATCAATGAATTAATATATTTCACATTAAAGGATGATAATAATTATGGGCTATTGGCGTGGGGATGGTATGCTCTTACCGATTTTACCAAGGCCATACCTATTTCTGACACGAATAGTAAGTTTAGACTTCGCAAGCATAATATTCAAGTCGGGTCATCTGATATGCTGACCTCTTTATTCCCAAAGAATGAGCAAAGAGGGAACAAGTATTTCTACGGAGAAATTCATATTGTTGATCCTAAAATAAAACTGAATAGTGCGCGAGATGGATTGGCCCCTACGCCGCAAGCAGAATGTCTTAAGAGACTTATTCGGGATTATTTTGATGGTCTTGTTAAACTATATCATTTGGCCAATGATACAAAGAAAGCCACTGAACGAGTCATTGATGCGATAGAATCTGTTTCGAATTCAGCCAACAGAGAGACTGCTATTGCTGAGCGGCAACTAGAAGAGGCCTCTAGAAAGATTGATAGCATAAAAAAATCCCGTAATGCAGGTTCTCATGCTGCACAAAAGATTATAGCATCATATCAACAACGTATTGAGCAAAAACAGAAGGAGATTAAGAAAACTAGAGGTGTCATATCAACAACTACCTCACAAAGCACAAATGTGATTAACCCACATACCGGAGGTGGAGTCTCTGTTGCCCCTGTGAAGGAAAATATATACACGACACTAAACGGCAAGTATACGGAAGAACAAATTAAGTTAATTAAGACCGTTTTTGACAGTTATCTACGTAATTGTCCTATAGCTCACAGAAAATTAATCGAAGAATTGCAGAAAAAAGCGATTAAAGAGTTAATACAATAAAATGCCAAGACCTAGGAAAAAGCTCAAAGTTTTATTAATAGAGCCAAACTATTCTAACAAATATCCGCCTATTGGGTTGATGAAAATCTCAACATACCACAAGATGTTGGGACACGAAGTTGTATTTTACAAAGGAGAGTTAAAGCAATTTGTAATAGAAAATATTGCCGATAAATGTATTGCCAGTTTTTTTGAGATCGAGGATAGTGTAAACTGGTATTTATATAAAGACTTATTCGTTGACTATATTCGCACTAAACGCAAGGAATTTTTGAATCAAATTCCTATTAGGCGCACGGATATGGAAATTCTCCTTACCAACAAGATCAACGAATACAAGGATTATTATTGGACTAAGCAATGGGAACGCGAGCCTGAATGGGATAGAGTTTTTGTAACAACTCTGTTTACATTTTATTGGGCCATCACAATTGAAACTATAAAATTTGCGAAAAAGCTAGTAAAGAATAAAAAAAATCTCATGGTGGGAGGTGTGCTTGCAACAATTCAGGCACAAGAAGTCTATGAGGCTACGGGCATTAAACCGTACGAAGGCGTTTTAAATAAGCCTGGACAATTAGATAAGGGCAATGATTTAATCATAGACAACCTGCCTCTTGATTACTCTATTCTTGATGAGATAGAGTACAAGTATCCAATGAATAATGCATACTACGGATATACTACACGTGGTTGTATTAGAAAATGTCCATTCTGCGCCGTCCCCAAACTGGAACCAATATATAATTCATATATACCTCTAACTGAACGAATATATGAAACCAAACGGTTGTATGGAGATCAAAAAGATCTCTTGCTTATGGACAATAATATATTGGCCTCAAAAGAATTCAATAAGATTATTGATGAGATTGTAGCATGTGGATTTGGTAAAAACGACAAATTTACACAGCCCAATCTTCTCGCGTTGGCCATTCAACACCTCAAAGCTAAGCCGATTATTAACGAGAGAGCCAATAT
>ERZ809276.1203-NODE-1203-length-10141-cov-8.261452_pt1 | contig 10141 bp, 9 predicted proteins | sample MGYA00520512_ERZ809276 | MGnify/ENA primary metagenome ERZ809276 (study PRJEB31576, sample SAMEA3212661) | Homo sapiens | biome: human-gut; feature: human gut; material: fecal | place: Sweden | collected 2012 ...
CGAAACCGATCATACGTCCTGCGGAAAGGTCACATCCTGCGGTGATTACACATCCTGCAATACCAAGGGCGATGACAAGTCGTGAACTCATGTTCATCAAAATGTTCATTAAGTTGTTTCGTGTAAGGAAGTTATCAGATGTCAATCCGGTGTAGATAACCAGAATAAACATTACAATGATAACGCCATTGTTGATAATAAAATCTTTTGCTTTCTGCTGTTTTGTCTTTTCCATTCTATTGTCCTCCTCTATCAGAATTTGGTTGCGAAGCCCATGACTCTTGCCTGAGTCATCTCTTCCGGCTGATCGATCTCGCCGGTAAGTTTACCGTTACACATAACGCAGATTCTGTCTGCCATACCAAGAAGTTCTGACATTTCTGATGAGATCATAATGATTGCTTTTCCCTGTTTTGCCAGATCACTCATGATCTCATAAATCTCATGTTTTGCACCGACGTCGATACCACGGGTCGGCTCATCCATGATCAGTACGTCAGGATCATTTGCAAGCCATCTTGCTACGATAACCTTCTGCTGGTTACCACCGGAAAGGTTTGCGATGTGTTCCTTCATACTTGGTGTCTTAATGCTTAACTTCTTAATGCTGTCATCCACAACCTGATTGATTTTCTTGTGGTCTAACACAAATCCTGCTTTAAGGAATTTATTGTATACAGAGACACCTACATTATCTTTGATGGAAAGACATCCGAAAATACCATTTCCACGACGATCCTCTGTAATAAGTCCGATACCTGCATTCATTGCATCAATAGGATGTTTGATCCTGGTTTTCTTGCCGTGCATATAAATCTCGCCGGATGCGATACCGCGGATACCGAAAATACCTTCCATCAACTCGGTTCTCTGTGCACCTACCAGTCCACCAAATCCAAGGATCTCACCTTTTCTCAATTCAAAGCTTACATGCTGGAATGATTTTTCATGGATAGAACATAAGTCTTTTACTTCCATGATGACTTCACCCGGTTTGTTCTCCTTCGGTGGATATACATTGGTAAGTTCACGGCCTACCATCTTTGCAATGATCTGGTCTGTTGAAAGTTCTGCTGCCGGCCAGGTTCCTACATAGGTACCATCCCTCATGATCGTGATATCATCTGCGATACGCTTGATCTCATCCATCTTGTGGGAAATGTAAACCATTGCAACGCCCTTGTCCCTCAGATCATTCATGATACGGAACAACGCTTCTACTTCGTTATCAGAAAGAGAAGATGTCGGCTCGTCGAAGATCACGACTTTTGCCTGCTGTGAAACTGCCTTTGCAATTTCTACGGACTGCATCTGTCCAATGGAAAGAGATCCGAGCTGTGCTTTTGGATCAAAATCCATTTTTACCTCTTTTAACCATCTCTCTGTCTCTGCATACATAGTTTTGTGGTCGATCATCTTAAATGGCCCGAATCCCTTGGTCGGGAAACGTCCTAAATAAAGGTTCTCTGCCACGCTTCTTGCAGGTACCGGCTGTAATTCCTGATGTACCATCGCAATACCATACTTCATTGCCTCATCCGGATTGTTGATCTCAATCTTCTTGCCATCCAGAATGACTTCCCCCGCATCCATTCTGTAAATACCGAAAAGGCATTTCATCAGAGTGGATTTTCCTGCACCGTTTTCGCCCATCAGTGCATGAACTGTTCCTGGTCTTAATGAAAGCTGTACATTATCCAACGCTTTTACACCAGGGAAAGATTTGCAAACACCCTTAAGCTCCAGTTTATATTCAGCCATTTTGCTCCTCCTTTATAAATTCAGGTCTATTACCTGTTTTATTTTATGTTGATACAGATCAAAAATCTGTGTAATGTCAATATTCAGAATTCCTTACCCATTATTACTTCCGCTGTTTCAAATACATGACATTTTCATAATTCTTTTCGTTATCAAATCAATTAAGATCGTCTTGTGTCAGTCTTTTTTCAAGACAAGTGCGGGTGCCATTCAAACACCCGCACCGCTTTTTTCATTTTACTTTTTCAATGTAGCAATGATTGATTATTTAACCATGTCAAGGATTTCCTGGGCATTGTCTTTTGTAACTTTCACGTAGTCACAACCAATGTAGTGCTCGTTTCCAGCACCTGATAAGTAGTTGATAGCTGCGTCTGCTGCACTGTGGGACTGTGAGAAGTGATCGTTAAATACAGTACCTGTCATTGTTCCTGCAAGAACATCTTCAAGAGCTTCTGATAAAGCATCAACACCTACTAAGTAGATATCTTCACCTACAGTACGTCCTGCGGATTCGATTGCCTGTAAAGCACCAAGTGCCATTGCATCGTTGTTACAGAATACAACTTCGATATCATTACCATTCTGGCTTAAGGAGTTAGCTACTAACTGCTGTGCTGTAGCCTGATCCCACATACCAACCTGATCGTCTAAGCAGTTTACTTCTAATCCGGCATCTTCAAGAGCTTTGATGGAGTACTCTGTACGATACTGGGCATCAACGTTCTCCGGGTCACCTTCGATCATGATGTAGTCGATTTTTCCGTTTCCGTTCATATCAACTGTGTCAAGACCAAGATCAGCGATCATTTCGCCCTGGTATGTACCGGACTGGCGAGCGTCACATCCAACGTATGTTACATCCCAGTTGTTATCTGCCCATCTCTGCTCCTCAGAAGCATCTGGCTCACGGTTGATGTATACAAGAGGGATACCAGCTTCAACAACCATATCTGTGATTGTCTCTGCGGATGAAGAGTTAACTGGGTTGATGATCAAAACGTCAACACCCTGTGTGATGAAGTTCTGGATCTGGTTTGTCTGTGTAGCCTGGTCGTTAGCACCATCTACGATTGTGATATTGTCTTTTGAGAATCCCTGTTCTACTAAGTAGTTCTCAAGTTCTCCACGGAATAATGTCATGAAGTTATCAGCGAACTGATAAATACATACACCAACTTTTTTATCAGCTAAGTCTCCGTTTGCTGCATCTGCTGTTGCGTCTGCTGCATCGGATGCCTCTGTGGATGCTACTGCATCATTTGTTGTTGTGGTTGTTGTTGAATTGTCTGATGTTGTTGTATCAGAGCTGCTTCCGCATCCCATTGCCATGGATGCTACCATTGTCATTGCAAGAATTACACTAACTACTTTCTTTTTCATATAAGAAAACCTCCCTTAATGTATTTGGTAACTTCTTGTTACATGATGCATTATAGCAATCGCCCCTATAAAAAAACATATAAAATACTTCTTTCTTTCTTGAAAATTCTTCTGTATTCATTGTGCAATATGTTTAATATAAAAAGTGTATTTTTGTTATATTTTAGTTATTTTTCTCCTTTTTCTGTTGTTTTTACGAAATTTCTTAGATTTTCTTTGGTCTTTTGCACAAAACGGGCGTCTGCCAGGATTCCCGGCAAACGCCCGTTTTACGCGGTTTTTCATGTTCTTTTTTGCTTTTTTCTGTAAAGTGACCGCTTTTTTCAAAGGTATTATAATGTGACACCGCAGCCTTTCAGCAACTCTCTCGCAGTGTCTAAGGAATCCACGCCGTGAAGGTTTTTGATCGGTGCAAATTCTCTTTCACGCACAACTTCATATGGAATGCAGTCATCCATCATATGTACCATATCCAGCACTAAAGTTTCAAACTTGTATCCGTTTGGCTGCTCCGGTTTCACCATATTTCCTTCCAAATCAATATGAGGAATTTTCTTCTCCACCACATGGATCGGCATACGTGCGTCTGCGATCTGCTCTAATTTTTTTTCAGAGAAAAGATAGTTTAAGATCACGCCAAAGCCGTAAAGCAGATCTCCATTCTCTTTTCTTGCAGTTGCCATCTCCTGCGTCATCTCATAATACTCTGCGATAGATGGTTTTCCATCCTCAGTACAAAGCACGCCAACTTTTTCATCCGGTGCTGCCTTGCGCACTACCTTCGCTCCACTCTCACAGCCAGAAACGATTGTTGCGCCGATAAATAGCGGATCTGCGATCCTCTGTAAGCAGTTGTCCACCGCAAACACATTGATCCATTCAAGTCCTCTTGCGTGGATGTCATCCAGCAGTCCTGCAGTTACCATGGAACTAAACCATCCGCCATTTCCGTTTGGAGACATTGCCACCTCTGTGTCAGATTCCATATAGACACGCCCCTCGTAGTCACATGCCGGAACCATCTCCTGAACGAAAAACTGTACATAGTCTTTTGGATAGCCAAAATAATGATGCTCCTCAAAAAAAGTAACGGTATCTTTATGATTAATATTGCTTGTCATAATGTACATTGGAACGTAAGCACCGGCTTCATCCGTCACATCCATCAGATTACGGAAAAGCTGCTCGAATAAATAAAGTTCCCGGTTCACACCGATATTTAATGTTCCCTTCGGTCTGTCCAACCCCAGTCTTGTTCCCTGTCCGCCAGCTAAAAGCACTGCTCCTACTTTGCCTGCCCGGATTGCATCCAGTCCTGCTGCTTTAAACTCGTCTCTGCGTGCCTCGATCTCCGGCACTTCCACTGCTTCTAACGGTGCGAACACACCGCGCTCATTCACAGTCTCTTTTCTCTGGATATGTTCTAAAATCGACCAGTCGATCTGTTCTAAACGCTCTTTGAGCGCTGCATTCTGTTCCGGCGTATTGCGCTCCATGCTCGCTCTGATGTACACCTGTTTCTCATCTTCCCAAATTTTCATGAAATCCTTCTCCTGTTTTCTCCTGTTTTATCTCTCCTTTTAGTGTTCGATAAAACCTATTATTTTTGAACAAATTTCCGTCAAATTCATTCATCTTATATGCCGTCTATTTTAGCATAATTTCCCTATGTCCGCAAACTTTCGGACTTTTTCGCAATTCTGGTTTTCTAATTCAACCCGCGGAAACCTTTTCCGATAATCTCACTGCTATTGGTGATCGCAATGAAAGCGGACGGCTGGTTTTCGTGGATGAAGTTACGGAGTTCCACAGCCTGGCTTCGCTTCATAACAGAGAGAATAACTGCTTTGTCGTTATGCTGATAAGCACCCTCGGCATGATATACCGTTGCACTGCGGTTTAACTTCTGGGTGATAAACTCACAGATCGGTTCCGGATCATTGCAGATAATGGTGAAGTATTTGCACATGTTAATACTCTCGATCACATTGTCGACCACCAGTGATTTTGCCAGAAGTCCGCAGAGGGAAAACAGACCTGTCTGCGCATCGAAGACAAGGCAGGATGCAAGTACAATAAACAGGTCTACCAGAAACAGCGCACCTCCGATATTCAGTTTCGTGTATTTCTTTAAGATCATGGCGATAATATCCGTACCACCACCGGAAGCTCCGACATTAAATAAGATGGCTGAACTCGCCGCCGGAAGCACGATCGCATAGATCAGTTCCAGCACCGGCTGTGAGGTGAGTGGCGCAGACATTGGGAACCATTTCTCCGCTGCACTTAACCCAACTGACATCAGCACACTGACATAGACAGTCTTGATTCCAAAACTTTTTCCAAGAAAAATAAATCCCAGCACAAGCAGTGCCATATTGATAATAAATGTGATATTTCCAGGGGTTGTCGGCATAATGGCGCTCAAAACGACCGCAATACCAGTCACTCCACCGAAAGAAAAGTTATTCGGGAACTTGAATACATACACGCCGACAACCAGAATAAGCGTTGCCACGGTAAGTACAAAATATTCTTCTATTGTGCGTTTTACACGTCCTGCATTTTTAAACATTGTTTTTTCCTCTGTTTGATTCATTTGTTATTTTCTGCAAATCTTTTTTTCCTATTATGTGAATTGCACACATATTCTACTATACAATCAAAGAAAAAGATATATTTCCATTTTATAATTCTTTTCGTATTTCTTTTTAATTGTATAACAATTAATATTATTTATCTATGTTCACCGACTTATTCACATTATCCACATAGTTATCCACATATTATCTGATACTTTCCCAGTTTCATCCACGTATTCTAATTATATGATCCAGTCTGCGAGAATCATATGTAAATTCAAAATACCATTTCACGATTCAAGTGTTTCCAATCACAGAGACGAGATATGAGCGGTCGTCGCCATAACAAAAAAAGAACCGACACACGAAAACATTCTTTCAAACGCTCTTCGCATACGGTTCTTTCTTATTATTATGTTCCGATCAATTGCAATTAAGCAAGTGCTGCTGTGATGATTGCCATAGAATATACTTCAGAAGCGTTACATCCACGGGACAGATCGTTGATTGGTGCATTTAAGCCAAGTAAGATTGGTCCGTAAGCTTCGAAGTTACCAAGACGCTGTGCGATCTTGTAACCAATGTTACCAGCATTGATGTCAGGGAATACAAATGTGTTTGCATGTCCTGCAACCTGAGAATCTTTGCATTTTGTACGTGCAACACGTGGAGAAACTGCTGCATCGAACTGGATTTCTCCTTCGATTGGAAGTTCTGGATATTTTTCTTTTGCTTTTGCTGCTGCGTTGCGCATCTTGTCAACATCCTCGCCCTTACCGGAACCAAGTGTTGAGTAGCTTAAGAATGCAACCTTTGGATCGATACCGAAAATCTTAGCACACTCTGCTGTCTCACCGGCGATCTCTACTAACTCATCCTCTGTTGGATGAATGTTGATTGCACAGTCAGCCATTGCAAGTACTTCGTTCTCGCCTGTAGCTGCCGGACGTACCATGATGAAGCAGGAAGATACAATTGTGTTACCCGGTTTTGTTTTGATCAACTGTAATGCCGGACGTACTGTATCTGCTGTAGAGTATGTTGCTCCACCAAGAAGGGAATCAGCAACTCCCATTTTTACTAACATGGTACCAAAGTAGTTTGCCTGGGAAAGAATTCCTCTTGCCTGCTCTGGTGTAACACCTTTGCTCTTACGAAGTTCACAGAACATCTCAACCATCTCGTCAAATCTGTCGTACTTCATTGGATCGATGATCTCTGCTCCACGGATATTGAAACCGCTCTCTTCTGCTACTTTTGCAATCTCATCCGGGTTACCAACTAAAATTGGATGTAAGAAGTTGCTTGCAAGAAGTCTGGAAGCTGCCTCTAAGATACGAGGATCATTTCCTTCTGTAAAAACAATTTTTTTCGGGTTCTTTTTCAAGATGTCAATTAACTGACCAAATCCAAACATTTTATTTTCCTCACTTTTCTTTTTCTCTAAAACCGTGTCTATGTACCGGATAAACACAATTTTCGGCACTTTTGCCGTGACATGCTTACATTATATAGCAGTTTTTTGGAAATTCAATGTTTGTATTCAAATAAATGCAGTTTTATTTTTCATCCTGAGAAATTGTCTCATGTTCTTCTGTTTCTTTTAATGCTTCCTGAAATTCCGGCGACTGTGCGATTTTGATCGCCTTAAAAATATTCGGCACATGATGTTCCCTGTCCGGTTTTGTCGCAAGCATAAAACGGCGGAAAAGGAAAAGCATACAGATACTGATCACGGAAACCAGATCTTCTCCGGCTGTCGTTGTCTGAACGATCATATGACGCGCGATCACGAAAATCAGGGCTTCAATAATATTGGCAGTATTTGGTTTACATAACATTTTTAGGAATTCCACACCAATGACAACGCCGAGCACCGCATCCAGAAATTCTAAAAGCGCAACCGTCTCCTCTCTGTGACGCCACAGTTCTCCAATCTGCGGAAAAATTCCGATCACCGCTATCACAATTCCAATGACCACAACTGCCGCCATGACCATATCCATCACATCGCATGCATCAACAATTCTTTTTCTCACTTTATCCCACATTCGCTTTTCTCCTTTTTTGTAGTTTCAGAACGTTTTTGCCAACAGAAAAACATTCTGTCTTATGCATTTTTCTTATAACAAAAGAGTCGTAGTATCACTGCTGCGGCTCTTTACGGTTTCTGTTCTTAAATTTAAAATCCGAGCATCGCCCTTCGAGTCCAGTCCACGGACGTTACCTCCACAGTTAACTCGGTCCAGGCACCCTCACGGCACACAAGAGCTTTTACTTAGGGCTGCTCCATTCCTGACCTGACCCGGTTCGTAAATTCCTGTTGCGTAAGACCCAAACGTCAACGCCACTTATGAAGGGCTGCTCCGCAAAGAGATAACCCTCAGTTTGATATCACCCCAGCTATAGCGGATTGCTGGTTCAGGGTACCGCTGCCACCCCGGCTGCTCGGAGATTTAAGTATAGCTTATAATAACCTTCATTGTCAAGAGTTCACAGGGAATCTGTCACCGTTTCCTGTTTTTTCCTCTTTTTCTTTTCTCTTAACTCCCGGAAAAAATCAGACAACATCATCGAGCACTCTTCCTCCAAAACGCCTTTTTCAATCTCCACCTGATGGTTAAATGCAGCCATCTGTAAAAGATTCAGCACCGAACCTGCGCATCCTGCCTTCGGATTCATCGTGGCAATGACCACTTTTTTCATGCGGCTCTGCACGATCGCTCCGGCGCACATCTGGCATGGCTCCAATGTCACATACATCGTACAATCCTCTAATCGCCAGTCACCGGTCTTTTTGCTCGCTTTTTTGATCGCGGTCAATTCCGCGTGTGCCAACGTATTTCCTTCGGTGTTTCTTCTATTATATCCTCTCGCAATAATCGTGCCATCCTGCACGATCACGCACCCGATCGGCACCTCATCCAGGGCATATGCTTTTTTCGCCTCGCGGATGGCTGCCTTCATATATTTTTCGTCCTGCGTCATTTTCATTTTTCTGTTTTCCTGTTCTGGTACTCTGTATACAATGATACACTATTTATCGCATCACTACCATAGAAATATTTTTGCTTTTTTTGTGGTGTCGTATATAATGTTATATAAGAATTTTTCCATTCGAGGTTTTTATGCAGAATCACACACAACTGCCCACCGGGCTTTCTTTTTCCTACGAAACAGAGCGATTAATTTTACGGCTTCCCTCCACGGATTATCTGCGGGAAATCCATGATTTTTTATATCGTAACCGCTCCTGCTTTGAAAAATATGAACCAACCGCCCCTGAGAATTATTACACACTCGATTTCCAGCAGACGCTCGCCAGATGCGAGTTAAAACTTGCGCTCAAGCTTTCCAGTGTGCGCTTTTATGTTTTTTTGAAAGAAGATCCATCTACCATCATCGGCACGGTCTGTCTGCACAATATTATAAAAATGCCTTATTTCACGAGTGAGGTCGGCTATAAATTCGATGCGTCTTATCAGCATCATGGATATGCCCGAGAAGCTCTGTCTATGGCACTGTCTGTCGGCTTTTATGGTCTCGGACTCCACAAAATCTTTGCCCGCTGCATGCCCGAAAATACGCCTTCCAAAAACCTGCTGCATGCCACAGGTTTTTTCGAGGAAGGAATTGAGCGCGACAGTATTCTCATTCAGGGAAAATGGGAAGATCACATCCGCTACGCTATCTTAAATCCCGATGAAATCCATTCATAAACGGACAGTTCCCTCTCAATTATTGTCCTGTATTATTCATCTAACGTGTGATACCAATAGCCAAACTGGTTGATGTGATCGGTCGTCATAAACTCCGGGAAACCAAAGATTGCTGCCATCACGCGCTCCTGCTGCTGATAAATCCCCGGGACACCGATAAACCATTTGTCCTCTTCGAGCTTTCCCAACACCAGATAGCGGTAATTGAAAAATCCGTGCAGCAAAAAGCTGTTATTTCCAAGATACCAGTATTTTCGCGGCAGTTCACGCAGGTCTTTCAGTTCAATGCGCACACACTCCACATTTTTATCCTCCGGCAATGTAAAATAGGGATACGTGTTTTTGAACCGCTCCCACGTGTCCACCCAGACAAACTTCGGAAAAATATTGCGCATTGGCATTTCCGTTGCATGAAGCTCCTCTGCCTCTTTTTCGTCTGCGTCAAATCTTGGAGGCTCCCACAACTTTATGTTTTCTGTTTTTACTGCAAATGGCTTTCCTTCCGTCCAGCGTGTCATGGCAATCGCGCCTTCCTCTCCTGCAAAAACCATTCCATCCATCTCGGCAAACGAGTATTCTGATCCTCCAATCTGATCTGCCTTTATAATTGTTCCATAATCTCCGCTTCCTTTTATCATTCTCATCTCTCCCATCGGGAACGCAAGCATCTGCCCTCCCTCTACTTTAAAAAGGTAT
>ERZ809276.1204-NODE-1204-length-10139-cov-6.479472_pt1 | contig 10139 bp, 8 predicted proteins | sample MGYA00520512_ERZ809276 | MGnify/ENA primary metagenome ERZ809276 (study PRJEB31576, sample SAMEA3212661) | Homo sapiens | biome: human-gut; feature: human gut; material: fecal | place: Sweden | collected 2012 ...
AGCAAAAAATAGATATGCAAAAGAATTTGGTAATAGTGGAGTCACCAGCCAAGGCAAAAACCATCGAGAAGTTCCTCGGAAAGGACTATAAGGTTATGTCTAGCTATGGTCATATCCGCGACTTGAAAACGAAAGATTTCAGTATAGACCTCGAACACAATTATGCCCCGGAATACGTGATTCCCTCAGATAAGAAGAAACTCGTGACCGAATTGAAGAACGAAGCCAAGAAAGCCGAGCAGGTTTGGTTGGCTTCCGATGAGGACCGGGAGGGAGAGGCCATCTCTTGGCATTTATATGAGGTATTAGGATTGAAACCTGAGAATACGAAACGTATCGTTTTTCATGAAATTACCAAGAACGCTATATTACATGCGATTGAGACGCCGAGAGATATCAATATCGATTTGGTGAACGCGCAGCAAGCCCGTCGTATCTTAGACCGTATCGTGGGTTTCGAGCTATCCCCCATTCTTTGGCGTAAGGTGAAGCCGGCTTTATCCGCGGGGCGCGTGCAATCGGTTGCCGTACGTCTGATCGTAGAGCGGGAGCGAGAGATCAACGAGTTTGTCTCGGAGGCCGCCTACCGTGTGATCGCTAGCTTTATCTTGCCGGATGGTACGACAATCCTCAAGGCGGAGCTGAACCGTCGTTTGAAAGATAAGGAAGAGGTGGAGGCATTCCTTGAATCTTGCAAGGACGCTTCTTTCACGATCGATGATATCTCGAAAAAGCCGGTGCGTAAAACACCAGCCCCTCCTTTTACGACATCTACCTTGCAGCAGGAGGCCGCCCGTAAGTTGGGTTATTCGGTCTCGCAGACCATGATGATCGCCCAACGCCTGTATGAGTCCGGATTGATCACGTATATGCGTACTGACTCCGTGAACTTAAGTGATTTGGCTTTGGGGACGGCAAAAGAGGCTATCTTGGATACCTACGGTGAGAAATATTATAAATTCCGTCAATATCATACCAAGAGCAAGGGAGCGCAAGAAGCGCACGAGGCGATTCGTCCGACCTATATCAGCAATGATGAGATAAGCGGGACCGCTCAGGAAAAGAGATTATACGAATTGATCCGCAAACGTACGATCGCTTGCCAGATGGCGGACGCCGAGTTGGAGCGTACGACGATCTCCGTAGGCATCGGCGGCAAGAAAGAGAAGTTCGTGGCTACCGGTGAGGTCATTACTTTTGACGGTTTCCTTCAGGTGTACCGCGAGAGTTTTGATGACGAGAATGAGAAGGAACAGGAAAACGGCCTTCTTCCTCCGGTTACCTTGAACGAGGTATTGAGTATGAAGGATATCGTCGCTACCGAACGTTTCACGCAACGTCCTCCCCGCTATACGGAAGCAAGTTTGGTTCGCCGTTTGGAGGAATTGGGAATCGGTCGTCCTTCTACCTATGCTCCTACGATCCAGACGATCCAGAATCGAGAGTATGTCGTGAAAGGGGATAAGGAAGGAACGGAGCGTACTTATAATATCATAACCTTGGCTCAGCATACGATCAAGGAAGTCCAAAAGACGGAGATCGTAGGAGCGGACCGGAATAAGTTGATGCCAACCGATATCGGTACGGTCGTGAATGATTTCTTGATGGAGTATTTCCCGGGCGTTATGGATTATAACTTCACGGCGAGCGTAGAGAAGGAATTCGATGCCGTAGCGGAAGGCGAGATGGTATGGACGGACGCGATCGATAAATTCTATAAACTATTCCATCCGATCGTGGAAGAGGCAGCCTCTGTCCGTACGGAGCATAAAGTGGGTGAGCGTGAATTGGGTATCGATCCGAAGAGCGGCAAACCTGTTTTCGTGAAGATCGGTCGTTATGGCCCAGTCGTACAGATCGGGCAGGCGCACCCAGAGGATAAAGAGGCTCCTAAACCTCAGTTCGCAACCTTGATGAAGGGGCAATCTATCGAGACGATTACTTTGGAAGAAGCCTTGAAATTGTTTGATCTACCCCGTACGATCGGTGAATATGAAGGTAAGGTCATGGTTGCCGCTGTCGGACGTTTTGGCCCGTTTATCCGTCATGACGGAAAGTTCGTATCCATACCGAAGGGCTTGAATCCTTTGTCGATAACAGCCGAGGAAGCTATCGAGTTGATCGAGGCAAAAAAACAAAAAGATGAGCAACGATTTATCAAGAAGTTCGATGAGGATCCGGAAATGGAGATCTTGAATGGTCGCTTCGGCCCTTATATCTCTTATAAGAAAAAGAATTACAGAATTCCTAAGACGATAGAGAAACCGGAGAACTTGACCTTGGAGGAATGCCAGAAGATAATCGCCGAGGCGGGAGAAAAACCTGCTGCGACGAAGAAACGTACGACACGGAAAAAGGCTTGATTATAGGCTCTAAAAATTCATAGTTATGATTTACTAAACTCATAACTATGAATTTTTCAAAACATAACTATGATTTTTTTAGACATCGATGCCCGTAAATTCTTTTAACGCATATCCGATCAAGAAGCTTAATGCGGCCACGCTAAAACTAAGTACTGCCATCTCAGTAAAACGCTTCCGGAAACTCTCGCTTCTCGCTATGGAATAATAATAGTTGAAAAGGGCGATGATACTCAACGCTATGATGAGCATAAGCCCTAAAGCCATTAATACGTTCGATATAAAGATAAATGGAGCGACCAAGGCGACTACCGTAAAGATATAAGCTATTCCCGTATAGATCGATGCCTTAACAGGATGTTTCCCGTTTTCATTTCCATTCTCGGACTTGGTAGATAGATATTCGGAGGAAGCCATGGATAATGCGGCGGCTATTCCAGTGATGCTTCCGGTCAACGCTATTAATTTAGAGTCGCTCAAGGCAAGGGTAAAGCCTGCTAAAGCACCTGTAAATTCTACCAAAGCGTCATTTAGCCCCAGTACGACAGAACCCATATATTCCAACCGTTCCTCATTGATCAAGGCGATCAACCTCTGCTCATGCTCATCCTCGTCACGTGCGATTTGTTGCAAATCCGGATACTCATCATAAGAGGCGTAATCATTCTTGGCGCTTTCCTCGCTACCTTCCATTAGCTTAATGGCGAAAGTAATCCCCAAGATACGTGCCAACCAGTAGTATTTGGTGACGCGTAATTTATTCGGGGAGATCTCTTGCCCCGTATACTTTTTCAGGATCGTATAATGTCCTTTCTCGTCATTCGCTATCTGTAGTAATACTTCCTTGTTGCTTGGATCTTTCTCGATAGCGGCGAGTTGCGTATAGAGAAGGCTCTCCGTGATTTCATTTTGTTGAAATCGAAGGAGAGCCTTTCTTGTTTTCTCGTTTATGTTCATCTTCTATCGTTACATTCTTTCCGGAACCTCGATGCCTAATAAATCCATACCGGATTTCACGATCTTAGCTACATTGGCGGATAAGACTAAACGGAAGTTCTTCAATTCCGGATTCTCTTCGCGAAGGATGGAGAAATCGTGATAGAATTGATTGTATTCCTTTACCAGATCATAAATATAGTTGGCGACACAGGCCGGGCTGTATAGCTTACCTGCCTCTTTCACGATCTCCGCATAATCGGCGATCATTTGGATCAGGTTCTCTTCTTTCTCGGAAATGGCGAAAGTAAGCGGTAACTGCTCCGGTAATACGATGCCCTGTTCCGCCGCTTTGCGCAATACGGAACGGATACGGGCGTAGGTATATTGGATGAATGGTCCCGTATTCCCATTGAAGTCGATAGACTCTTTCGGGTTGAACGTCATATTCTTGCGAGGGTCTACCTTTAATATGAAATATTTCAAGGAGCCAAGACCTACGATTCGGGCGATATTCTCAGCCTCTTCCGGAGTCATCTCGTCCAATTTCCCTAATTCTTGGGAAATCTCACGTGCGGTACTGATCATCTCGGCCATCAAATCATCGGCATCTACGACCGTTCCCTCACGGCTCTTCATCTTACCTTCCGGTAGCTCTACCATTCCGTAGGAGAAGTGGACCAATCCTTTGCCGAACTCGAAGCCTAACTTATCCAATAAGATCGATAATACTTGGAAGTGATAATTCTGCTCGTTCCCTACCACATAGATCATCTTATTGATCGGGTAATCATCGAAGCGCAGCTTGGCGGTACCGATATCCTGCGTCATATAGACGGAAGTTCCATCCGCACGAAGCAATAATTTTTCATCCAGCCCGTCTTTCGTCAAATCAGCCCATACGGAGCCGTCTTCACGGCGATAGAAAATCCCTTTCTCTAGGCCTTCCATCACCTTGCCTTTTCCTTCCAGATACGTTTGAGACTCGTAATAAATCTTATCGAAATCTACGCCCATCATCTTATAAGTCTCGTTGAACCCGGCGTATACCCAATTATTCATCATTTCCCAAAGCGCACGCACCTCTTTGTCTCCGGCTTCCCATTTACGAAGCATCTCACGGGCTTCCGCCATCAAGGTGGATTGAGCCTCGGCTTCTTCCTTGGTAAGGCCTTTCGCTTCTAACGCATGGGTCTCCTCTTTTAATTTGTTGCTAAATAATACGTAAAAGTCACCGATCAGATGGTCGCCCTTTTTTCCGGTAGACTCTGGGGTAGCTCCATTTCCCCATTTCTGCCAAGCCAACATGGATTTACAGATATGGATACCACGATCGTTTACGATATTCGTCTTTACGATCTGGTTACCGTTCGCTTTCATGATCTTCGATAAGCTGTATCCTAATAAGTTATTGCGGACATGGCCCAAGTGAAGCGGTTTATTTGTATTGGGAGAAGAATATTCGATCATAACCAAAGGCGACTGCTCGGTAACCGGAATGATACCGTAAGCGGGCTGCTTATTGATCGAGTTTAGTAAATCGATCCAGCAAGAGCAAGCGACCGTCAGGTTAAGGAATCCTTTGATTACATTGAATTCAGCTACCGCTGGCTCGTTTCTCAACAAGTACTCACCGATTTCCTGAGCGGTCTGCTCCGGAGATTTCTTCGACATGCGAAGGAATGGGAATACGACTAGGGTCAAGTGCCCCTTGAATTCTTTTTTCGTTTTTTGTAACTGCACTTGGCTAGCGGTGACATCCGCTCCGTACAGCTCTTTGATGCCGGCTATGATAGCTCCGGTAATCTGTTGTTCGATAACCATATTCGTCTAACTATAATTCGGATTTTATTTGCACGCGAAGGTACACAAAAAAAGGATACAATTTGCATCGTATCCTTCTTCTATAGAGAATAATGGTGTTTCTTATTTGATTAGCTCGTTCAATTCAGCACCAGCCTTGAACTTCACGGCCTTGCGAGCTGCGATTTCAATGGTTTCTTTAGTTTTCGGGTTAACACCTTTACGAGCGGCCTTCTCTGACACAGAGAATGAACCGAAGCCAAGTAGAGCGACTTTACCGCCTTCTTTTAATTCGTTAGAAACTGTGTCAACAAAAGCTTCTACTGCCTTTTTAGCATCCACTTTGCTGAGACCTGATTTTTCAGCGACTGCACTAATAAATTCTGATTTGTTCATGATGGTTTGACTGTTAATATATTAAACAAAACTATGATAACCGATAGACGGCTCCAAATGTAGTTTTATTTTGAAATATCACAAAAGAAAAACCTACTTTTTTTACCGATTTACATATGTTTTAGTATTATTATGGGCAAAAACGGCTAAAATATATTTACCTTTGCCGCTAAATTAACGTAGTATATGATGAATCAGACAAATTCGGGGTTCTTGAATAGTATCCCGCCGGTAACGAAAAATCTTATCATTATAAACTTGCTATTTTGGGTAGCCAGCCTTGCACTGCCGAAAGTCGGCATCGATTTGGTGGATTTATTAGGGCTTCACTTCCCGGGTGCTACCGACTTCAAGGCTTATCAGATCGTTTCTTATATGTTCATGCACGATACCCATTCGTTCGCGCATGTGTTTTTTAATATGTTCGCCGTTTATATGTTCGGCCGGGTATTGGAGAACGTATGGGGCCCCAAACGTTTCTTGATTTTTTACTTCGTGACGGGTATAGGCGCCGGTTTGGTACAAGAGGTGGTATGGTTCTTTAATTTGCGGGATGTGATCTTCGCTAGCCAAGACATGATAAACTTGAATGGAGCCCAGATTATCAGCAAAAGCGAGTTCTTGAATTATTTCGTGACCATTGGCGCTTCGGGTGCCGTATTCGGAATCTTGTTGGCATTCGCGATGATCTTCCCGAATGTTCCTTTGTACTTGATGTTCATACCGATCCCGATTAAAGCCAAATATTTCGTAATATTTTATGGTCTTGCCGAACTATTTATGGGTGTGGCTAGTTTTGGTGGCGATACGGTAGCGCATTTCGCTCATTTGGGGGGTATGTTATTCGGTTATTTCCTAATTCGTTATTGGAAAAAGAAAGATGCAGACAATGGACGGTATTTTTACTAATTTGAAGCGTATGTTTCAGTCGGGTAATATCCTGTCGAAACTGATATATATAAATGTAGGCTTGTTTATCTTGATACGTTTGGCCAGCGTATTGTTTATGCTCTTTAATGTGCAAGGGGTACCTTTTTTGCAGTATTTGCAGTTACCGGCTTCTCCGGAACTTTTGCTCTTCCGTCCGTGGACGTTGTTTACTTATATGTTCACTCATTTTGACTTCTTGCATATCTTGTTCAATATGCTTTGGTTGTATTGGTTCGGGGGATTGTTCTTGAATTTCTTCAATGAGCGGCAGTTGGGAGGCTTGTATATATTGGGAGGTCTTGCGGGTGCGATATTGTTTGTCCTTGCTTATAATATTTTCCCTTATTTCCAGAACGTGGCTTCTTTTAGCTATTTGATGGGGGCTTCGGCATCTGTTATGGCGATCGTTTTCGCCGTGTCGTTTTACCGGAAGGATTTGGAGATTAATTTATTCTTGATCGGAAGGATCAAATTAATTTATTTGGCTATCTTTACGCTGGTGATCGATTTGTTGGCGATGACTTCTGATAATGCGGGAGGACATATCGCCCATATCGGCGGGGCTTTGTTTGGTATGTGGTTCGCTTCCCGTATTCGTAATGGAAAGGACTTGACCGCTCCAATGAATCGGTTGATCGACTGGTTCGTGAATTTGGGCAAACGGAAACCGAAGATGCGTGTGACTTATAAACGTAACGAAACGGATTATGAGTATAACGCACGCAAACATCAGGAGTCGGTGGATCTAGATACTATACTGGATAAATTGAAACGTTCCGGTTATGAGAGCCTTTCCGCTGAAGAGAAAAAGCGACTTTTCGACGCCAGTAAGAAATAACAGATACTTATGAAAACTCTACGGATTTTTCTTCAATTCTTATTTGTCGTAGCGAATGTGGTGGCTGTCGTGTTGTTGATAGTCTCGGCTTACTCGGATCGGGTGTCTCCTGAGACGAGTATGACGTTATCTTATCTGGGATTAGCCTTTCCAGTCTTATGTGTAGTCAATCTTTGCTTTATTATCTATTGGCTGTTCTTATGGGAATGGAAGTTCTTATTGATCGGCATATTCTCCTTCTTGTTATGTTGGGGTCCCGTGAAACGCTATTTTCCGTTTCACTCGCATAAGGATGTCCCTCGGGAAGAGGTACTGAAGGTGCTGACTTATAATGTGATGGCTTTTGGGTACAAGAATCATACGAAGATAGCTCCGAACAAGATTATCCAATATATCGCTAACTCGGACGCGGATATTGTTTGTTTGCAGGAATATGCCACGGCTAAATCAGAGAAGAGCCTTACTGCCTCTAAGATCTATGATGCGTTGAGCATGTATCCTTATCGTTCTGTATTTTATCAAAGCTCCACGAAATTCCAGAGTTTCGGCATCGCTGTGTTCTCCAAATATCCGCTGTCGAATTCCCGGATGGTGAAATACGATTCGGATTATAACGGCTCTTCCGTACATGAAGTGAACATCAAGGGAAAGAAGTTGACCTTGATTAATAACCATTTGGAATCGTTTAAACTGACGATGGAGGATCGGACCCGTTATTCATCCCTTATAAAGAGCTTTAGCTCGGATGGGTTGGACGATTTGAAAGGAGCGTTCGAGCAAAAGCTAGGACCTGCTTTCCGGATTCGGGCTAAGCAAGCGGAAGCGGTATCAAAAGAGATTAAGAACGCGAAAGGAGATTATGTCTTGGTATGCGGTGACTTTAATGATACGCCTATTTCTTATGCGCACCGTACGATCCAAGGGGATTTGATGGATGCCTTTGCCGAGTCTGGCCGGGGAATGGGTATTACCTATAATCAAAATTTCTTCTGGTTCCGTATCGATAATATCCTGCATTCCCCGAACATGACCTCTATGAATTGTTCCGTGGATAAGGTCGCTTATTCAGACCACTACCCGTTATGGTGTTATTTGAAACTTGAATAAAAGGGTTTCATCACTCGGATTCTGCGTTCTGCGCAGCGTCAAATACGTCGGCGAACAAGTTCTCGACAAAGAAGAAGGTAGCGTTACAGAATAGCTTAGGATCTTTGATCAGCGCTATCGTATTGCTATCCCCATTATTGGCGATCACATCTTCCGCTTTATAGGTCTTGTACTTTTTATCGTTTAGCGGATCATATTGATATACGATATCGCTTGCCTCGATCGTGTATCGGTTGTCGAAGCAGGTGATACGCATTTTATATTTAATGATAGTCTTGTCTGTATCATTCAACAATAATTCAACCTTAGAGCTTACGAAGATGGTCCCTTTGTTCTTGTTCGAGTTTACGTTGGATAAGAAGACATCTTTTCCATAAGATTTCTTAGCCCATGCGTTAATATTTCTAGTTTAGAGGTATTCTCGATCTCTACATCATCACTATAGCATACCTTCCCGTTTTTCATGGGGGCGCATTCGTCTACCTCGCCTTTATGCCCCTGCGCCATGACTAGCACAGGGAACATCATATATATTAATAATAGAATCTTTTTCATAAATGCAACTCTCTTTTTCGTTATTTGATCCATACATTCGTAATCTCGCCGATTAACATCGTTTGCTGTCCTTCGGAGGTCTCGCCTTGTTTACGGCACTCGATAATAATCCATGGCGCATCGGCAGATGTGCCGGGCTTGGAGAAGGATAATCGATATACATCGTTATTGCCAATCGCTTTATAAGCAGGACTATCTTTGGATATGGAGATTGTACTGATCGTTTTACCGAACATATTGCCTATGCCTTTCCATTCAACGTTTGCGTCGGTCGTATTTCCTTTTACGGCTTTGATCTGTAAAGCGTTGTCCGGTAACATTTGGAGGATCGTGCTAGGTATTTTGTCCGCTTGGAACGCTACGAAACCTTCCATCGGTGCCACAGGTCGTGTTTCCCGTTGCGGAGCGGATACTGGTTCTACCGGTGCGGCTGTCAGCAACTGTGCGCCTAATACGTTGGCTGCGCTATCGAACGTCTTATCCGCGAAGTCAATCGTGGCCTTACGGAACTTACCGCTGATACGGTTCAATTTCGTCTTGCTCTTATTCAAGGCATACTCGTCCGTGATCCATTCCTCGGCTAGGTATTTCTCCGGCTCGTTCTGGTAAGACACGTTATATTCATATCGGATGCCCGCAAGTTGCAGGGTACAAGCATGTTCCTTACATTCAATGATAATACGGTATTTCATCATCGCCCGATCGAGGGATAAGGCTGTGCTGGAGAATACTATATATTCTTCTCCGATAATGGCGATCTCGCCTTTTGCCTCATTTTGATAAGCTACTCTACTTTCCTTTGTGTTAAAATTTTCTTGTCCCCATTTTAATAGTTGTTGGTAGATTTGTGCCTTGCTTAAAGAGGGGGCATTAATCTCTCGGGTAAAAACGACTTTACCGTCTGCAACCGGAACGGCCCCTGCCAGATAGTGTTGATCCTCTTGTGCGAATAGCAGGGCGGGGATAAATAACAGAGCGAATAATAACTGTTTCATGGTATATTTTCCTTATTATTTTAGCCCCAAAGATATACATTTGCGTTTGAAATAAACTATGAGCGTGACAAATAATTATACTAATTGCTCTTTATCAAAGAAAAAAAGTCTATATTTGCACCCTGTGAAAAAACGAATATAAATAATGTAATAACATAAACCTAAGATTCAGATGCAAAACAAAGGATTTGTAAAGGTCTTCGCGGTGTTACTTAC
>ERZ809276.1217-NODE-1217-length-10086-cov-13.199482_pt1 | contig 10086 bp, 7 predicted proteins | sample MGYA00520512_ERZ809276 | MGnify/ENA primary metagenome ERZ809276 (study PRJEB31576, sample SAMEA3212661) | Homo sapiens | biome: human-gut; feature: human gut; material: fecal | place: Sweden | collected 2012 ...
TACAATATGCAGTAGCAAACCACCGCCGCCGGACGTTCTTCCGGCAAATATGAGAAAGAGGGCTTTTCTATGAGCATGAATACAGTTCCCGAACGGCTGGCCGCTCTGCGTGCCGCCATGCAGGCAAACGGTGTGGACGTGTACCTGATCCCGGTGGGCGACCCCCACTCCAGCGAGTACCTGCCCGACCACTACACCTCCCTGACCTACTTCTCCGGCTTCCATGGTGAAAACTCCAACTTTGTGGTCACCATGACCGAGAGTGCTGTCTGGGCCGACGGTCGTTACTTTGTGCAGGCCGAGAAGGAGATCGCAGGCACCGAGATCCAGCTGATGAAGATGGGTGAGCCGGGCGTGCCCACCGTGGAGGAATACTGCGCCAAGGTGGTGCCTGAGGGCGGAAAGCTGGGCCTGTGCGGTCTGACCGCCAGCTGCGCGCTGGTGAACAGCGTGAAGAAGGCGCTGGAAACCAAGAACGCCGCCATCAAGACCCTGTTCCTGGAGGATGAGCTGTGGACCGAGGGCCGCCCGGCTCTGCCCGCTACCCCGGCCTGGATCCTGCCCAAGGAATATGCAGGCTTCTCCCCCGCCGAAAAGCTGGGCCAGCTGCGTGCAAAGCTGGCCGAGTTGGGCTGCACCGCCCAGCTGGTGGGCAAGCTGGACAACCTTGCCTGGCTGCTGAACCTGCGCGCCATGGACATCGAGTGCACCCCCTACGCCATGGCCTACTGCTATGTCACCCCGGACCGCGCCGTGCTGTTCATCCACACCGCCCGCGTGACCCCGGAGGCAAAGGCGGAACTGGAAGCCAACGGTGTGACCCTGGCCGAGTACGACAGTGTGCTGGACTTCATGGCCGCTGAGACCGAGCCCCAGACCGTGCTGGCAGAGAGCGCCACCGTGAACTATGCCGTGTACCAGGTGCTGGAGAACAACGCCGCCCTCACCGTGAAGGACCTGGCCGACCCGCTGCTGCCCATGAAGGGCGTGAAGAACGAGGTGGAGCTGACCCACGACAAGGAAGCCCACCTGCGCGACGCTGTGGCTATGGTGCGGTTCCAGATCGAGCTGGAAAAGCGTCTGGAAGCCGGCGAAGAGCTGACCGAGCTGACCGTGGACGAGATCCTGCACAAGTACCGCTCCGCCACCGACAAGTTTATTGTGGAGAGCTTTGGCACCATTGCGGCCTACGGCGGCAACGCAGCCATGATGCACTACCACGCCACCCCGGAGGACCACGCAAAGCTCCAGCGCAAGGGCTTTTTGCTGGTGGACAGCGGTGCCACTTACATGGACGGCACCACCGACATCACCCGCACCTACCCGCTGGGTGAGCTGACCGAGGACGAGCGCAAGTTCTACACCTGGACCCTGCAGTGCCACATCGACATCGCCAAGGCGGTCTGGCTGGACTACTGCGACTGCCATATGATCGACACCATCGCCCGTGAACCGCTGTGGCAGCACCTGATCAACTACCGCTGCGGCACCGGCCACAGCGTCAGCTTTGTGGGCAACGTCCACGAAGGCCCCCACGCCCTGAACGGCCGCAACACCACCCTGATGCGCCCGGGCATGATCGTGACCGACGAGCCCGGCGTGTACGAGACCGATCTGGTGGGCATCCGCATCGAGAACGAGCTGGTGTGCGTGCACAAGGCCGACAACCAGTACGGCACCTTCCTGGGCTTTGAGCCGATCATGTTCGTGCCCATCGCCACTTCTCCCATCGTGCCCGGTGTGCTGACCAAGGACGAGCTGGACTGGCTGAACAACTATCACCGTCAGGTGTTCGAGAAGCTGGCACCCCGCCTGAACGACGAGGAGCGCGAGTGGCTGGCCAAGAAGTGCGCCGCCATCGGCTGCTGAGCACCCGGCCGCTGAACATCGCATAAAAAAGCGGGAAGCCGTGCCGGAGCGTGCAAGCTCCTGCGGCTTCCCGTTTGTTGTTTTTGCTTATTCTTTGGGGTCGCTGTCGTGCCGGGCCTTCCACTCGGCACTGCGTTCCTGCGCCGTTTCCCGCAGCTCCTCCCGCATGCCGTTCCAGCGCTCGCGCGCTTCGGCGGTGCGGGTCTGCACGTCCTCGCGGGCATCCTTCCAGTAGGCCTTGGCCTCGTCGATGACCTCCTTGAAGGGGCCGGAAGGGTAAGTGCTCTCTGCAATATCCACCAGGAACTTGTACAGCTGGGGCCGCACCTCCTCGTAGATGCCAAGCCGGGTGTACAGCTCGGTGTAGTAGTGGAACACCTGGATCTTGTTCTGCACCAGAGAGGCGGCGTTGATCTGGGTGTGGCAGATACTCTGGGGGTTCTGGACATAGTAGTACCCTGCCTCCGGGATGGACACCAGCACGTTGGCGTACTCCAGGTACTGCATATTGAACACCAGGTCCTCGGCCCACCGCACCTCGCTGGTAAACTGGATCTGGTGGTCCACCAGCAGGTCCCGGCGGTACAGCTTGTTCCACAGCACCCCGTAAAAATAAGAGGCAGGCTTGTCCATCAGATGCCGGGCAAACTCGTCCTGGGTGTAGACCCCGGCAGGCAGAAAGCCGTACTCCCGTACCTCCGGGGGCCGGGCCACGGTCATGACCCCCAGCTCGTCCTGGAGCTTGTCCAGCACCTGTTCCGGCTTGCTGGCCCCGGCGGGGATCACCATCTTGTAAGGTGCGATGACCAGGTCGGCGTTGTTCTGTTCGGCAGCGGTGACCAGATGCTCGGTGAAGTCCGGGTCGATATAGTCGTCGCTGTCCACGAACTGCACATACTTGCCGCTGGCCAGCTTCAGGCCCAGGTTGCGGGTGTCGGACACGCCGGAGTTGGCCTTGTCCACCAGCACGATGCGCTCGTCCTTTGCGCGGAACGCTTCGCACACGGGCAGGCTCTGATCCTTGGAGCCATCGTTCAGCACGATGACCTCGATGTTCTGCCAGCTCTGGGCGCAGATGCTCTCCAGACAGCGGGCGATGTGGTTCTGGGCGTTGTACACGGGCAGAATGATGCTGACAAGGGGCTTTGACATGGCGGCGTCTCCTTTGTTGTTTTTTTGATTACTATACCCCCGCACCGCGCAAAATGCAAGGGCGGGTTTGAAGAGGAGGGATCCTGTGATCTTTCACATTGCGGTGTGCAGCCCGGACGCGGGCCTGCGCAGCGGGCTGGAACGCCAGTGCATGGAATTTTTTGCCCGGCGAGCGGACGCCTGCATCGTGGAACACCTGCCGGACACCGACGCCCTGCTGCGGAAGGACGGGGAGGGCGTGCGGTACGACCTGTACCTGCTGGAGCTTTCCGGCTCGGCTGCGCCGGTGGGGCTGGCGGCTGCCGGGGAGCTGCGCCGCCGGGGCCGCCGGGCCCCGCTGGCCTTTGTGGCCCGCACCACGGCCCACGCTTACAGCGCCTACAAGGTGGATGCGCTGCAATATTTGCTGCTGCCGGTGCGCCAGCGGGAGCTTTCGGCCCTGCTGGCCCGCGCCACCGAGCCGGAATACGGCCCGTCCGTCACGGTGAACACCGCCGAGGGCCTGCGGGCGCTGCCCTATGCGGGCATCGAATATCTGGAGTGCACCCACCACATCGTGCACTTCCACCTCACCAGCGGGGAGGACGTGCCCACCCTGTCGCTGCGGGTGCCGTTTTCTGCGGTGGCACAGCCTCTGCTGGCGGATGGGCGCTTTTTGCAGCCCCACCGCTCCTATGTGGTCAATCTGGCCGAGGCGGACCTGCTTTCTGCCGGGGAGCTGCGCATGCGCAGCGGGGCCCGCATCTCCATCCCCCGCGGGCGGGAGGGTGCCGTGCGGGACGCCTTCCAGCAATGGGTGCAGCAGCAGAAATACAGCCTGAAATAACAGCACGCCGGTGCTCCCACAGCGGGAACACCGGCGTGTTTTTGCGGAAAAATTTCTCAGATCTTTGTCCAGTCCAGTGCGGTCCAGTCCGGCAGGAACTGGTCGCACACCTGCGCCATGGCAGGGGCATCGGCGGCACTGGCGGCGTCCTGCACGCCCAGCACGGTGAACCCGGCCTTGTGGGCAGTGGAAGCGGCGTAAATGGCGTCCTCGCACACGGCGCAGGCGGCGGGGTCGGCCCCGCCCAGCCGGTGCATGCACTCGAAGAACACCTCCGGGCGGCTCTTGTGCAGCACGCCCTGCGCCTCCACGATGAAGGAAAAATAGTCCGCGATGCCCAGCCGGGTGAGCACGGTGCGGCACTGGTCGGACCAGGTGTTGGAGCACAGGCACAGCCGGGCCCCCTCGGCCTGCAGCTTTGCCAACAGGGTGCGCACACCGGGCTTCAGGTCCACCGTTTCGTACAGCTGGGCGATCACGTCCCGCATCACGTCGTAATATTCCGCCTCGGTCAGGGGCAGGTGGTATTCTCGGATGAGGTAGCGGGCACCGTCGGCCATGCCCATGGTCAGCAGCACGTCGTTCAGGTCTGCTTTGGGCGTGCGGCCATAGCGCTGCAGCAGCGCCAGCGGGGCACCCCGCCACACCACGGTCATGCTGTCGGTGAGGGTGCCGTCCATATCAAAGATCCATTGCTTGCAGCGCATGGGGCAAAGTTCCTCCTTCAAGATGATTCCTGCCCAGTATACCACGGATCTTAGCCGTATAAAAGCCGTGAGGAACCAAAAAACGGGGAGAAATTTTCCGGAAAATATGGTATAATTTCAGCAAAGACAGACAGGGAGGCAGGCAGTATGGAAAACCAAACCACTCCGTGCAAAGCGCTGGTGCTGGCCGGCGGCGGAGCACGCGGCAGCTATCAGGTGGGCGTGTGGAAGGCTCTGATGGAGCTGGACTGGCACCCGCAGATCATCACCGGCACCAGTGTGGGCAGCCTGAACGGTGCCATGTTCGTGCTGGACCTGTACGAGGTGGCGCGGGATATGTGGCTGACCATCCGCAGCAAGGATGTGATGGAGCTGCCCGAAGAAAACGCCGACCTGTCGGCCCTGCACAGCTTTCTGCGCAGTGTGGTGAAGGCCGGCGGTATGGACGTCTCGCCGCTGGAAGAGATCGTGGAACGGGTGCTGGACGAGGACGCGCTGCGCCGCGCCAACATCCGCTTTGGCCTTGTTACCGTGGAGCAGCGGGGCCTGAAAGCCCGGGAGCTGACGCTGGACGAGATCCCGCAGGGCCGCGTGAAGGATTATCTCATGGCCTCGGCGGCCTGCTTCCCTGCCCTGCGGGCCCGGGAGATCGACGGGGTCAAGTTCCTGGACGGCGGCTACAGCGACAACATGCCCACCGGCCTTGCCAAAAAGATGGGTGCCGACGAGCTGGTGTGCGTGGACCTGGAGGGGGTGGGCATCACCCGCCCCAACCTCACCGGTCTGCCCACCACCATGGTGCGCAGCTACTGGGAGCTGGGCGACATCCTGCACTTTGACCCCGATACCGCCCGCCGCAATGTGGAGCTGGGTTATTACGACACCCTGCGGGCCTTTGGCCGGGTGCGGGGCTGCGCCTATGCCGTGGACAACGGCCCGGACAGCAGCGCCGATGCTGCCGCGTTCCGGGCACGGTTCGACGCGGTGCAGAAGGCCGTGCGGGAGAAATACCCCGTGACCCTTACCGCAGACGCGGCCCTGCTGCTGGCCCGGATGAAGGACGCCGAGCTTGCCCCGCTGGAAACCGTGGCCGAGGACGTGGGGGTAGACCCCACGATGTACTACACCACCCGGACGCTGGGGCAGGCGTTTCTGGACAAATGCGACCCGGCGCGCATGGCCAGCTTTGCCCCGCTGTTTGCAGGCAGCGCGGACGCGGGCCGGGCGGCGCTGGCAGCCCTGCTGCCCAATACATTCTTGCAGGCGCTGGTCTGGCAGGCCCTGACCGCGCCGGAACTGCCGGAGGTGACCGAACATGAAGATCTGTAAAGGTGTTTCTGCGTCCCCGGGCCTTGTGCTGGGGCAGGTGAGCCGGTTGGAACGCCATGTGGAAACGTTCAGCACCGGGCCCTTTGACCCGGAACGGGAGCTGCGCCAGCTGGAAGATGCGGTGCGCACCGCCCAGAGCGAGCTGGACTGTATGGCAGAGCGGGCCGCTTCCACCGAGCAGGCCATCCTGCAGTTCCAGAGCATGATGCTGGACGACGAAGGCATGATGAACGAGGTGCGGTTCTGCATCAAGGCAGGCATCAGCGCCGCTGCCGCCATGGACAAGGTGGGCCAGCGTTACGCCGACCAGCTGGCCAACATGAAAGATAACCCCTACATGCAGCTGCGCAGCGTGGACATTCTGGACGCCACCAGCCGGGTGATCAACATTCTGGGCAACCGGCCCCGCATGTGGCTGGCACTGGACCACCCGGTGATCCTGGCCGCCGACCGCCTGATGCCCACCGACCTGTTCAGTGTGCCCTCCGGCATGATCCTGGGCGTCGTCACCACCGAGGGCAGCGGCCAGAGCCATGCCGCCATCATCGCCCGGGCCATGAACATCCCCGGCATCGTGCAGGTGGGGCCGGAGTTCCTGGACGACTGCGACGGCCGCACGGTCATTCTGGATGCCACCAAGGGCGAGTGCATCCTGGACCCGGACGCGATGGCCCGCCAGCAGGCAGAAGCCCGCATCTGTGAGCTGCAGCGTGAAAACGAAGAAATGCGGGTGCTGGGCCGCCAGCCCGGCTACACCCGGGACGGCGCAGCCTTTGAGCTGCTGGCCAACTGCTTTGGCCCGGAGGACATCGACACCGCCATGCAGTCCGGTGCCCGGGGCGTGGGCCTGCTGCGCAGCAGCTACATGATGCTGCCCGGCCGCATTCTGGACGAGCAGGAGCAGTTCTACTTCTATTCTTCCTGCCTTGCAGCGGCACAGGGCTGCCCTGTGACCGTGCGCACCTTCGATTTTGGCGCCGACCGCACCATGGCGGACGCCTATCAGGGCGTGCAGTCCTCCAAGCTGGGGCTGCGGGGCATCCGCAACAGCCTGCGCCAGCCCCGGCAGTTCGAGACCCAGATCTGTGCCCTGCTGCGGGCCGCCCACCGGGGCCCCCTGCGGGTGATGTTCCCCATGGTGACCGATGTGGAGGACTGGGACGCCGCCATGCACATCGTGGAGCACTGCCGCCAGAGCCTGCGGGAGCGAGGCGTGCCCTTCAACGAAAAGACCCCCTTCGGCGTCATGCTCAGCGTGCCGTCGGCCTGCCTGACCGCGGAGGAATTCGTGGCCCACGGGTGCGATTTTCTGGTCATCGGCACCAACGACCTGACCCAGTACACCCACGCCGCCGACCGGGAGCTGGCCAGCGCGGAGCGGTATTACCGCCCCGCCAGCCCGGCCATGAAAAAGCTCATCGCCATGGTCATGGAGGCGGCAAAGGCCGGCAACGTGCCGGTGACCATCTGCGGCCTGGCCGTGGGCAACCCGGTGAACACGGTGCAGTACCTGCAAATGGGCCTGCGCAGCTTCTCGGTGAGCCCGCAGAACCTGCTGCGGACCAAAAAAGCTCTGCTGGAAGCCGACGCCCACCCGGACGACACCGAGCTGGAATAAAGCGATAAAAGAAAGGGGCTGCTGCACGCTGTGCAGCAGCCCCTTTGTTTGGGGAACCTGCCGTGCATCTTGCGGTATGCACAGCAGGGGGAGATGGCTTTTATAAAAATGGTTCCTCAGTTCATGCGGCGGTTCTTGCGGTCCAGCACAAAGCCTGCGGCCAGCAGGAACAGGCCGCTGAGGGCAGTGCCCACCACTGCCAGCCAGTTTGCACCGGTCTGGGGCAGAACGGCGGCAGAAACGGCAGCTGTGGCAGCGGCTTCCGGCTTTGCGTCCTGCACGACGTTCTGGGCAGCCGCAGGGGTCACAGCGGCATCTGCCGGGACAGCGTCAGCCTGCACGGCATCCGGGGTCACGGCGGGGTCTGCCGGGGTCACCTCCGGGGTGGACGGGACGTCCGGGGTGCTGGGCGTGTCCGGGGTGTCGGGCGTATCCGGCTTGTTGGGGGTGTCCGGCTTGTTGGGCGTGTCCGGTTCACTGGGTTCCGGGGTCAGTTTGGGCAGCGGCACATGCTTGGTCTGGCCGCACTTGTCAATGCTGCAGATGTAGTCTGCATAGCCGTCCTTTTCCAGCGTGGGCTGTACGACCTCGCCCACCAGCTGCCAGTCGTGCAGGTCCTCGTCCTTCAGCTTGGTGATGTCAACAATTTCTTCGGGGTGCTCTTCCATGTACTTGCGGTTGTGGACGGTCTGGTAAAGGGTGCCGAGGTTGTAACCGGTCAAATCCCCCTCATATTTGCTGAAAGGACCATATCCCGTAGTAGTATACGAACCGTGGTTATACATCCGGACAATGACGCTGCCGTCTTCGCCGAAGGGAGATTTTCCGTCTTTGTCATAGCCGATGATATCGGCAGCACCCTCACCGGTACTGATGGCACTTTTCTGATCCAGCCAGCAGGACGCATTGACGGTGGTGTTGCCCGTGGTGCCGTTGATGGTAACGGTGACATCCTGCACTTTGTCGGGGTTGAAGGAGCTGGTGCCGCCGCCGATGGCAGATGCAAGCGTTTTGAAGCAGTAGCCATTCCCGTATTTAATGTCGGATTCTCCGCCAATAGCAGTTACCGTACCACCGGTAATGGTGACCGTTGTTTTCCCCTCTGGGCAAAAAAGTCCGGTTCCGATCGCTGCTGCTCCGTAGGAGCCGACAGCCGTCACCTCAGCGTTTTCGGAGATGGTGACGCTGGTATCCACTAATTCCGGATTGTTGCTACGGCATTTCTCGCCGGAGCCGATCCCGGCACCGCCGTTAGCGCCCATGGCGAAGACCTTCGCGTTGCCGGAAATTTCCACAGAGCCGCCGCGGGAAGTGCCACCGCCAATTCCGGCACCCCCATTTCCGCCGTAGGCGGTCACATCGGCATGGTCGGTAATGCGGATGTTTTTGCCTACGCCCTCGTCACCGCCGCCAATTCCAGCACCGCCGGAGTTTGAACCGGCTGCAGTGACCTTGGCGTTGCCGGAAATGGTGATGTTGGTGGCATTGCCGTATTCGCCGCCGCCGATCCCGGCTGCATAGTAGCCGCCCGCAGCAGATACATCAGCATTGCCGGTGATGGTGATATTGGTGGCATTGCCGTAATTGGAAGCGCCGCCGATGCCGGCACCGCCTTGTTCCGTCTGCGGATATTCCTTATTCGTCTCGTTGAGGGATCCCGCCTTGATCTGACCGCCTGTTATGGTGATATCGGAAGTGCTCATACAGGTCGTATTAGTTTCGCCAGCTTCATTCTTACGCCCGCCGATGCCAGCACCGTCATAGCCACTGGCAGCTATTAAGGTGCCGGTGTCGCCGCCGGTGGAATAGCCGGACTCGTCTTTTTCTTTTTCGGTGCGGTTGTCGTTGTTCAGATCATCCTTGATGGTCAGGGAACCATGACTTACATCATCGGCTTTTTCCAGACCCGCATGCCGGTTTCCGCTGATAAGAGTATTATCCCCGTTCAGTTCGATTTCGGTATCGCCCTCTCCTTTGATGGTCATTGCGGCAGATCTGCTGCTCCACTGGTCTTTTTGGATATTCACATCCTGCAGAGTCACATCGGTGGTCTGATCTTTCGCCGTATCCACTGTGATGGTATTTTCGGTCGGGTTGCCGTTGCTGGTGATGGTGACGCCGGTCGTGTCCTTATAGTCGTGCAGGATATCCTCATTGTCGTTCCGGGCGTAGCCGTCCTTCTGCGTATTGTCCAGCTGGGTCACATAAGTGAAGCCGTCCTCTTTGGTCTCTACCGTCACACTGCCCTTGTTCAGATCGTAAGTGTCCGCAAACGCCGCTGTGGCGATGGACGAGACCATGGCCATCAGAGCCGCTGTGGACAGCACCCGCAAGGCAAACTGTTGTTTCACATTTTTCCGCATTGCAAAACCCTCCAAACAAAAAAGTTACAGAGACGTGAACGTTACCGTGAACGTTGCCGGGAACGATACCGAAAACCGGTAAAAACCGGAACTTCGGGGCAGAAAAACACATAGCTGTGCATTTTCATGCCCGGCGTCTCTTTGTAGCGCAAGTATAGTACTGTGCCGTGGAGAATGTCAAGACAAAATGCTGAATTTTCGGGGGGGGGGGTAAGGCAATTT
>ERZ809276.1223-NODE-1223-length-10062-cov-5.880883_pt1 | contig 10062 bp, 6 predicted proteins | sample MGYA00520512_ERZ809276 | MGnify/ENA primary metagenome ERZ809276 (study PRJEB31576, sample SAMEA3212661) | Homo sapiens | biome: human-gut; feature: human gut; material: fecal | place: Sweden | collected 2012 ...
CAGAGACATAATCGGTTCGTGAAGCAGGAGGATATTGATAAGATTTTTGCGGGTATGCCCGACAAAGAGAGTCTTATCGGTAAACTTGCAGAGATGTACAACGAACCGATTATGTCTCTGATGGACGAACCGGATGAAAAGACGGGAAACGTGGAGTGGGTGACTTCGTGGTAACGGGGGAGTCCACCGACAATGACGGGGACGGGCGTGATAACAACCGTCCGTCCTCTTTTCGTTACACGGAAAGATTTGAGGAAGAGTGCGGGTATTACTTATCCATCGGTATGACCTATCACGATTACTGGGATGGGGATGCAGCAATGGTTAAGTTCTACCGGGATAAGCACAAAAGAGATTTAGACAGACAGAACTTCAACCACTGGATGCAGGGTATGTATATCTATGAAGCATTAGTTGATGCTTCCCCGGTATTCAATCCTCTGAGTGAGAAACATGAGCCGTTCCCATACATGAAAGAGCCTATCCCTATCACGATAGAAGCTATCAAGGAAACTGAGGAACGTCAGAATCAGCAGAAGATGAAGAACGGCAAGGATGCTATGAGAGCATGGATGGTTGAATTTAATAAACGATTTGAAGAAAAACAGAGGGAAGGAGGGGAAATAGACAATGAGTGTTGAGATTGAAGGTCTTGAATTTCAAGTAGAAGCAAAATCTGATAAGGGTGCTGACGGTATTGATAAACTGGCAAACAGCTTTAAGAATCTGAAATCTGCTATCAAGGGTGGTACGAATCTGAACGGTTCTATTAAGCAGCTTGAAAAACTGAATCAGGCGTTGAGTGGACTGCATACAGACAAACTGGAAAGCCTTGGTAAAGCAATGGAATCTCTTAACAAAGCAGGTAATATCAAGATTCCTGCATCTGTACCGAAGAGAATCTCTGAAATAGGAAATGCAATGAAGAGTATCAGTCAGTCCGACATTGATCGTATGGAAAGCATGAGCAGAGCCTTACAGGGTATGCAGGGTCTACAGAATGTCCGTGTTCCGCAGGTGAACACAGGCGGTACAGGATCGGGAACACCGAACCCGGCAGACATTAACACTGAGCCTGCTTCGTCTGGAAGATCAACGTCCCATAGCGGTACACAGACTGAGGACGTGAGCAATACTGGCGGTGCTGATAATGGCATGAGTCATGCTGACAGTCAGCTACAGGAAGTGACACGATCCGCAGGTATGGCACGAACGACACTGTCTGGTGTCAAGAAGGTCATCGGTGAGATCGGTGGTCTAACAGGTATCTCTTATGTAGGGCAGCAGATTGGAAGCCTACCTCATAAGATTGGACAGGCACTTGGAAGTCTCAGGACTATGTACTCAGAGTTCAAGAAGTCTGGCGGTATTCTGGGTGCTTTCGGAAGAACCATCAAAGCGGTTGCAACAAACCTTGGTTCTAAACTGGCGGCAGGAATGAAGCAAGTTACTTCTTCCCTTGGGAACGCCTTTACTTCTAAGGTACACAATGCGACAAGTGCTTTAGGAAGTTTCCTTTCTTCTATCAAGCGTATTGCATTATACAGAATGATCCGTTTCGCAATGTCTCAGCTTACGCAGTGCTTTAAGGACGGTATCAATAATCTGTACAACTACAGTGCTTTGATGGGCGGTACTTTTGCGAATAGCATGAACTCTCTTGCTACGAACGCACAGTATTTGAAGAACAGCATGGGTGCTATGGCAGCACCTTTGATTAACGCTCTTGCACCTGCGATTGATTTTGTGATCGGTAAAGTTGTAGCACTGTTCAACATTCTGAATCAGTTGTTTGCAAGACTCACAGGTTCTAAGACCTACACGGCAGCTAAGAAGGTTGCAGCTACCTACGGTGGTGCAGCGAAGGATGCCGCAGGCACAGCTTCTAAGGCAGCAAAGAAAGCCGCTGATGAAATCAAGAGATACACCCTTGGTTTCGATGAACTGAACATTCTTGGTGACAAGAATAAGGACAGTTCTGGTAGCGGTGGAGGTGGAGGCGGTGGCGGTGGTGCTTCTACACCGGACTATGGTTCGATGTTTGAGGAATTACCGATTGACAACTCTATCAGCGAATTTGCTGACAAGCTGAAAGAAGCATTTGAAGCAGGTGACTGGAAAGAACTTGGTACGATCCTTGGCAATAAATTCAATGAGATCGTGGATAGTATTGACTGGGCGGGCTTCGGTAAGAAGGTTGGATATGGAATCAACGGTGCTGTGCAGACAGCATACTGGTTCTTGAAAACGGCTGACTTTAAGAATCTAGGTAATCATGTAGCTGAGTTCCTTAATTCAGCATTGAGTGAGATAGATTTTACCTTTGTCGGACGATTGCTTGTCCGGGGATTTACAGCGGGTCTGGATTTCCTGAGAGGGGCACTTGGAGGTCTGAATTGGAAACTGGTTGGAAAGAGTTTCGGAGATTTCCTCCGGGGTGCTTTCAATGAGATGCAGGAATGGATTGCCGGGATTGATTGGAGTGGTGCAGCACACGCACTGTGGCAGAACACTAAGGATTGTATTGCAGGTATTGACTTTGCTTCTCTGGCACAGTCTTTCTTCAAACTACTTGGTACTGCTATGGGTGCAGCAGTAAGTTTTATTGCTACTATCGTATCTGATATCTGGAAGGATATCACCGGATATTTCCAGAAGTACCTCACGAATGATGACGGTACGAAGAAAACGGGTATCGACTGGGTAAAGGGTATCTGTAAAGGTATCGTTGAAGGTGTCAAGAGTATTGGCACTTGGATTTATGACAATGTATTCAAGCCGTTCATTGATGGCTTCAAGTCTGCGTTTGGTATTCACAGTCCTTCAACCGTTATGGCTGAACAGGGTGGATATATCGTAGAGGGCTTACTAAAGGGTATCAAGGATGGCATTGGAAATGTTCTTTCCTTTATCGGAGATTTCCTTATCGGAATCAAAGATAAGATTTCTGATGCTTGGGACAAGATCAAGTCTACGGCTTCTGAAAAATGGGGTCAGATCAAGTCCGTTCTCTCTGGTGCTTGGGAGAATATCAAAACCACTGCCGGGGATATCTGGGGTAAAATTTCCTCTACAATCTCTGGAATCTGGGGCGGTATTAAGACTAAAGCTTCTGAAACTTGGTCGGGATTGAAAACTACCATTTCTCAGAAATGGAGTGAGATCAAGACAAACACAAGTCAGACTTGGGAGAACATCAAGACCACTCTGGGGAATACTTGGCAGAATGTTAAGACCACGGCAAGTACCACTTGGACGAACATCAAAACGTCTATCAGCACTGCATGGTCTAACGTGAAGTCTAATACTTCTACAGTTTGGAGCAATATCAAGTCCAACCTGAGTACCACTTGGACGAACGTGAAAACTACCGCAGGAACTACTTGGACGAATTTGAAGTCTACCATTTCTACAGCTTGGGGCAACGTGAAAACGAACACCTCTACTGTATGGTCTGGAATCAAGTCAAGTCTGGGTACTACATGGTCTGGTGTGAAGAGTACGGCAAGTTCTACTTGGTCTACTCTGAAATCTACCATTTCTACGAAGTGGAATGAGATTAAGAGCAATACAAGTTCTACATGGAGTACGCTGAACAGCAGCCTGAGAAGTTCTTGGAGTACCTTGAAAAGCAATGCAAGCAGTAGCTTCCAGAATATTAAGACTACGATTTCCGATAAGATCAACAGTGCGAAAAATGCCGTCAAGGATGGCATTGACCGTATGAAGTCTTTCTTCAATTTCCATTGGAGTTTACCTTCTATCAAACTTCCGCACTTTAGTATCTACGGTAACTTTAGTTTGAACCCACCATCCATCCCTCACTTCTCTGTGTCTTGGTATAAGACCGGAGGTATCTTGGAAGGGGCACAGTTGTTCGGCATGATGGGTAACACCATGCTAGGCGGCGGTGAAGCAGGACGTGAAGCAGTTCTTCCTTTGGAGAATCATACGGAGTGGATGGACACTCTGGCTTACAAGGTGAGAGCAGGGCTTACAGGTGGAAGTCAGGATTCTATTGCTGATGGAGTTCGTGAGGGTATGTATGACGCTACTGCCCGTCAGAATGAACTTCTGAAAGAGCAAAACGAACTGTTACGGCAGATCGCAAGTAAGGATTTCACCGCTGAGATCACTACAGACTCTTTCACAAAAGCTATGAACCGTAAGAATCAGAGGGATGGTAAAACCATCATCCCGGTAACAACGTAAAGGAGGGGTATTATGGCTGACTACAATCCGATACGATCCGTGAACGGTAAGGCTGTCAAGTGCCCTTCCGGTTATAAATATTCACTGAATGATATTTCAGCCAGTGATGCAGGACGAACCGAAGATACGAACATGGATAAGAAACGAATCGGTCAGTGTGTGAAGTTGGAGATGGAATGGCAGAATGTGTCCATTGAGGATGCTGCCGCTATCATTCAGGCATTTGATCCTGAGTATGTGAAGATTTGTTATCTGGATGCCAAACTTGGCAAGTACCGGACAAGCGAATTTTACACAGGTGATAAGCCTGCACAGCTTTACAATTCCCGCAAGGGAATATGGAGCAGCGTTTCATTCAACGCAATAGAAAGGTCAGGTAAGCACTAATGTATAAGGTATCACAGGAGGTCAAGAACCTCTTCAATAAAAACTACATACAGGTTGCTGACATTACCGTAAACGGTGTGAATGAGTCCTTTTCGGTTGCTGAGAATGAGATCGTTCAGGGAAGTTTGAGTATAGACCGCTACAGTGTGTCGAACTCAAAAATTGAGGTGGGTTCTGCGGTAGCTGCGGAACTCACACTCAAATTGAAAAATGATGACGGTAAGTATGACAATACCGTTTTTGAAGGTGCAGAGGTATTTGTGAAAATCGGTATCAAGAAATGGGATGCACACCGATGGGAAAATGCAGTGATCCACTGGATTCCATGTGGCTACTTTACGATTGATGAACCGCCACGGGCATTGTCCACTATTACAATTTCAGCACTTGACAGGATGATCCTGTTCGATAAGACAGTGGACATAAGCAAGCTGTCATTCCCTATGACGGTAGCTGATCTGCTGAATAAGATTTGCACCATTTGTGGTGTGACGTTAGCAACAGACATTACCCGATTGCCGAACAAAGATTACCAGATTACAGCGTACCCGGAAGGACAGGATTTAACCTACCGAACATTGCTACAGTGGTGTGCGGCACTGACCGGAACGTGTGCTTTCATGAACTATGACGGCAATCTGGAATTGAAATGGTATGAGCAGACTGATCTTACAATCAGTCCTTCCGAAAGATACAACAGTGATATGCAGGAGAACGATGTAGCCATTACAGGTATTTACTTCAAGGATGCTGCAAACACAGAGTACATTGCCGGGACGGATGATTATTGCTTGGATTTATCCAGTAACGGTCTGCTACAGGATAATGTGCAGGTGGTACTTGATACCCTGTATGTTTCCTTGAAGGGATTTTCTTACAGACCATACACAGCCACTATTAAGTCTGCACCGTATATCTATCCTATGGACATGATTCATTATGAAGATGCAAAAGGTGAGGTGCATGACACCATCATTACGAATGTGACGTTCGGGATGAATCTCAGTACCAGTATTGCAGGTAAGGGTGAGACAACCCAGAAGCAAAAATACTCTCAGGGTGGCGGTCTTACCAAACAGCAAGCAACCATTCTGGAAAAGCTGAGAGAAAATCTGGATAAGGCTATGACTGCGAAAGAACAGGCACAGCTTGAATTGAACAGACTTTTGAGCAACAGCTTGGGTCTGAACATCGTAACGATTCCGCAGGATGACGGAACACAGGTTTATTACTTCTGTGACGGTGAGACTCTTGAAAGCAGTAACATCATTTACACCTTCAAGGCAAACGGTTTTGCTTGGACAAAGAGTTGGAATGATGGAAACCCTGTATGGAAATACGGATTCAGTAAAGATGGTAATGCTATCTACAATATGTTGGCAGCTTACAAGATTTCTACTGAATATCTGGATGCAGAGTGTGTTACCGCTGAGAAGTTATCAGCTGAGTATAAGCAAAGTGTCACAACGGAAATGGAAGAAACCGTTGACGAAAAGTTGACAGATTATAGTACAACCGAAGAGACAAAAACTCTGATCGCAAATACAGGTGGAACGATCCGTACTGAGGTTGCTGAGAGTGTCAAGACCGTTACTGATACTACCAATGCAAAGATTGATGATCGACTGGCTCAGGCAAAAGATTATACCGACAGCGTACATCAAGAGATTACGACTGAGTATAGCACCAAACTGGAAGAAACATCGAAGGGCTTTAATATGTCGGTAAACTCTCTGACTGATCGTATTACTGAACAAGGTAACGAGGTGAACAGTTACCGTGAGCAGCTTCAAACCTACTTTGGTTTCAGTGAGGATGGTTTGGAGATTGGTAAGAAGGTCAACGGAGAGAAGCAGCTGTATTCGATTAATATTGACAATGAGAGGATGGGATTCTTGCAGGACGGTTCTGAGGTTGCTTTCATCCAGTATAACAAGCTGCATATCAATGCCGTAGAAGCAATGGACAGATTGTCCGTGGGTGCTGCGGCTGACGGTGGTTACTTCGATTTTATCTCTACAGAGTATGGAATGGGTGTGAAATGGAGAGCCGTTGAGAAAACCGACAATGCAAGCATTGTAAGCGTTATGAAAATTCCACGAAGGGCAAGCAAGTATGTTCCGGTAGTAGATGAAGATAACATTTTTCAAATGGAAGGGGTGAATGAGGAATGAGTGCAACAAGTAAAGATTTTGTAAATGGCATAGGTTGCTATGTGGTTGCAAAAGGTTCTGTAAGCGGTGATACCACGAAGATTTATTTTATCTGGGAAGCAAGTAAAGGTTCGGAAACCGGATCGTATGTATATTCAGGGTGGAACAACAGTAAGTCTTGTCCGATCAAGGTGAAGATAGACGGTTCTCAGTTAAATTTGTCATGGACTAAAAACAAAACTGACAAAACGAGTACAGGAGTCATGATGGTGACAAAAGCAACTTCTTCCACATTTACTGTGAGCAAGCCATTTTTCACGTTATCTTTTTATGACGGTAAACAAACCTACGAAGATACTTTTTCCATGTATGACATTGAAAATGCACCAACTACGGTTAGTGCTGATGAAATTACGATTGATGGTAGTGCATCTTCAATCGCAGAGTTTAGTAACTACCTTGGTACAAAGTCCGTAGACGGATCACTGAAAGTTACATGGAGTCTTGGAAATCACAGCTATTCAAAGACCGTGAAGAATGTCTATAGCACAAGTTATGTCATACCCGTATCTTGGCTTGATGCAATCAGTGATTCCTCACAGGCATACGGTGGAGGTAAAGTTACTGTCCAGATCAGTTATGGTACGAAAGTCTATACGACAATCTCTGCAACCTTTAATTGCATTGTGTCTGACACCTTCCTACCGACAATCAGCAGTGTCACTCTGGCAGACAAAACAAACACACCAGTCCCCGCTAGTTGGAATAAAGTGTTTGTTCAGAATCAGAGTGGTATCAGAGTATCGGCTATCACCTGTGCTGCCAGTCAGGGTGCTACAGTCAAGCGTATTAAGCTGAGACTGGACACACAGTATACAGAGCAGACCTACAGTGCATCAAGCCTGCCACAGATCAACAGAATCATAAATAGTGGTTCTCTGGAATGTGAGGTAACGATCACGGACAGCCGTGGAAGAACTTGTTCTAAGACAGCAACCGTGAATGTGCTTCCGTATGATATTCCAAAATTCACTCTGATTGAGAGTGACCGATGCAACAAAACGGGTGAGATGGACAATGACGGAACTTATTTTCTCAGTCAGAGTGCCGTGGAGTATTCCTCCTGTACCGGACTTAACAGTATTACAATCACAGCAGAGTACAAGAAAACCGATACCTCAGAATGGTTGAACAAAAAGACTATTAAGCCGGGAAGCAATGTTCTTGGCGGGGAATTGGACACTGAGTTTTCTTATGATGTGAGGTACGTTCTGAAAGATGCTTTCAGTACGGTTACTTACATAGATTATGTTTCTACAGCAATTTATCTGATGCACTTCCTACATGGAGGACGTGGCGTAGCGTTCGGGCAGAAAGCAACGATGGATAATACTCTGGACTGTGCTTTCAAAGCACTGTTCCGTGAGGATGTAACGATTGTGAAGCAAGACGGTACGCAGGTTTCTATGAGAGAGGTATTGGAGAAGTTGGGATTTTAAGGGAGGTGAAGGATAATGGCAACGATTATTAAAGAGATTGAGGTAGATGTGTCTCAGCTTAACCGTTTTGCTGCGATTGTAGCAAAGCAGTACGATAAGCAGTCCCGTTTCTTGAAGGTGACTCTTCTGGATAGTGGTGAGCGTATTAAAGTGGAATCTGCATCTATCGCAGTCATCAATGCAAGACGTGAGGATGAAGTAGCAAAAACCTTTGAGGGTACAGTCAATGCAGACGGTACGGTAACTGTTCCGCTGACATACTGGATGTTGCAGCTTGACGGTACTGTAAAGTGTGATATTTCCATCATCACGGCAAACAAGACGGTACTGAGTACCACGCTCTTTGAACTGGAAGTTCAGGAAGCAGCAGCACCGGATGACTCTGAGATTGAGAAGGATGACGATTATGGTATCTTGATTCAGCTTATCGCAGATGTGCAGGCTATCAAGGATGCAGAAGCAAAACGTGTCACTGCTGAGAACGGTAGAGTTTCGGCAGAGAAGAGTCGTGTTTCTGCCGAAAATTCCAGAGTCAATGCAGAGACAATCCGTGTCAATGCGGAAGCCGCAAGGGTGAAAGCTGAACAGGCAAGGGTATCTGCTGAAAATTCCAGAGTGGATGTTGAAAGCAAACGAGTTACCGCAGAGAAGGGTAGAGTCGATGCAGAGTCTAAGAGGGTGGCTGCTGAGACTGCAAGAGTTCAGGCAGAAACAAAGCGTCAGCAGGACACTTCAAAGGCAATCACAGATTGCAACACTGCTACCGATTCTGCATTGAAAGCGGCAGCTACTATGATGATCGTCAACGATGATACTGGGAAAACCTATCAGGGTGCAATCAAGGTGATTGGTGGTAAGCCCGTATTTGAGTATGACGAAGTTGTTACAGGATAAAGGAGGATAAGACAATGAGCAATCAGTTTGGTTTTCTCTCTGACGATACGTTCGCAGAGAAGATGGACACTATGAACCAGTTCCTTGCTGCGATTGCAACCGGACAGGGTGGCAGCCTGAAACCTACATCTTGGAGTGATGTGCAGGCACTTGTTCGTAAGGGACTGGCAAGCAAGGTATTTGCGGTGGGAGATCAGTTGACCTGTCAGAGAGGTAGCACAACTCTGGTGTGGGATATCATCGGTTTTGACATTGATACCCCGGCAGACAAGCAGTTCACTCACAGCATGACTTTACAGCTTCATGAAGTATTTGACTTCGTACAGTTCAATGCTCCGGCTGCTATGTATTATGCAGAAGAGGAACTTGCCGCAGGTATATATCATGTAACTCCTAAGAACGGTTGGAGTGGAGGTATGGGCAATGGCAAGACTTACCAGTTTACTCTCACGAAAGCAGTTCCGAAGGGTGGTCAGATTGTATGGAACGGTGCTTGGGATCAAGACCCGCTGAAATACGATATTAAGACTTATGCAAGTCCGACAAGCACTACAGTTATTGAGACTGTAAAGCCAACGGAAGGTACAGGCGGTACGGAACTGACAACTCTGAACAGTGGTCAGAGAATGTGCTACGGTTCTAACAATTATAAGGAGTCTGCGGTTCGTGAATGGTTGAATAGTGATAAGGTTGCGGGTTCTGTCTGGACACCTGCTACAAACTATGACAGACCTCCTTCTTGGGTTTCTAATAAGGCAGGTTTCATGAATGGAATGGATGCAGATTTCCTTGCAGTTATCGGTAAGACTACAAAGGTTACTTGCCGTAATAACGTCACTGATGGTGGCGGTTCTGATACCACAAAGGATAAGTTCTTCCTGCTTTCCAGACGTGAGTTATTCATGGGTGATGAAGTA
>ERZ809276.1236-NODE-1236-length-10020-cov-7.823583_pt1 | contig 10020 bp, 10 predicted proteins | sample MGYA00520512_ERZ809276 | MGnify/ENA primary metagenome ERZ809276 (study PRJEB31576, sample SAMEA3212661) | Homo sapiens | biome: human-gut; feature: human gut; material: fecal | place: Sweden | collected 2012 ...
AGACGTGTGCTCTTCCGATCTTCGTTACTGTCCGGTTCAATACCTCCGGTATCGATCATGGTAAAATTGTGATCTAACCACGACACCTCCGCATAAATACGGTCTCTTGTAACGCCCGGTGTATCTTGTACAATTGAAATACGCTCACCTGCAAGTGCATTAAATAACGTAGACTTTCCTACATTCGGGCGTCCAACAATCGCTACGACTGGTTTACTCATTGATAAAACTCCTTTTCTCATGTATCACGGAAAGAACTGGGATCTCCACTACTTTCCTGTTATAACCTTAAATGGCTTTCTACCGTTACGCTAAAAATAACAATAACAGTTTACAATAAAAAAGATGGAATAACAATATTTATTCCATCTTTTTTCTGAACTATGCGTTTTGTCTAGGAAATGTGCGGTATTCCTTTTTCCCTTACTGCCGTAACCGGATTCATCAGTGCGTCATACTCATCATAAGTCATAAGTTTTCGCTCACTGTTCAAAATCCCAAGTTTTTTCAATGTCTCAATAATGTTTGTGCATTTGCTTCCGAACTCAACATAGGCGCTGTCACTGTTTGGGAAATAAGCTTCTGCCTCTTCTGCAGTCTTCTCCCCTGTCAGCACCGCTTCTGTCACATCAACCCCATCCACACTGTAAGAACTGTAATTCCAGATGATACCGTCCGGATTATAAAAACTGATATCCAGATTGTTAAAATAACGATCCCTGTACGTGTTATCCTCATCACCGGCACGGAGCGAATAAAGTTGATAGTACGTCATGTTTCCCGCTTCCACATCTTTCTGCACCGCCTCCATGACAGCGTCAAGCTCTTCCTGTGTAAAACGGTAATCCTCTGTTCTGCCGTTCTCATCTACAAATGAAATACTGCCGGCATAATACTCATTCGTCTTATAGTAATTGCCAAACATGTTCTGCATCATCTTATCCGGATCACTCTCTAACGCAGTCACTTTTGCGACGACAGAATCTTTGTCCGCAGCCGCAGCCTGCCCAACCGGAACTGTATAACTTCTCCGCAGCTTCTTACCATCCTTCAGGGTATATGTGATTGAGAGATAATATTGGTTCTCTGCGCTCAGGCACTCTTCTTTCTGTGCCAGGATCTCTTTCTGGAAATCTATAATCTTCTGAATATCATCCGGTTCGGTATAGCGGAGCGTATAGTCCAGATTGAGCGATACCACCTTAACCTCTGAAACATCCGGTATTTTTCCTTCGATCCGGAATAGATCCAGTTTCAGTGCACCCAGAAATGCTGCCAGAACAACCGTTAAGACTGCCCATTCCCCAACTCTCTTTTTGTGGAACACACGGAAATTCTTCTCAATAAGCATCTCCGCCACAAAAAAGCCGATCGCACCAAAGATCAGGGTGCCTGCTGCAAGTATCCAAAAATGTACCTTTGCCGAAGAAAAACTGTTTCCGATCGTGTCAGCAACGGCAGTTCCTCCAAGCAGACCGGCGCAGACAGCCACGCCCCAGCGGAACACCGGCTTGATTCCCCGCATGCTGATAAGGTCACCTGCAGTCTCCAATTTTCTCCATTTATACAACTGATAGGCTGCGATCAGGAATACCACACCTGCCACTGCATAAATCCCGAGCAGATATGCACCCTTAAACTCGATTCCAACCGTCACATACTCACTGTTTTCTACTGACTGTATCCGCAGATTGTTTGTCAGATAATAAATTGGAGACAAAATACAGGATTTCCCCGGATTCCAATTGTTTGACACCCCAAAGCAGACACTCTCTATCACCATGTTGATCAGATACCAGCATCCTACATACAGATAATTGACTACGACATAATACACCGGAAATGCCATGAGCTATCCGGTAAACATCGCCACAAATGCGCCGAGCGCCAGTGCAAAAAACGTCATTGCGGCTTCTGCACCAAACCAGTATAAAATGTACTGGATATTGGTGATATGTGCACCAATGCAGACGAACACCGTGATAATAAAGGTCAGGATCTGCGGAACAATCATAAATGCAGACGCAGATATGATATTCGTCACAAACAACTCCCGTCTGTCCACCGGAAGTGAATGGATCATATTTGTATTCTTTGCAGAATACAGATAGGAAAACACTGCCATGATCATCACTGCTGCAAATGCAAATGTGATCACCGGATTCATGGCTGCCCGCATAGCGCCACTGATCGCATAGACCTGTCTCTGGAGCTGGCTGTAACTGTCATCCTGCAGATAATACCGCATATTAAACCACAGTCCGACCGGAAGCGAAACGATCAGATAACAGCTGTACAATGCCCACAAAGGCCAGAAATGTGTCATATTTTTTTTGAAAATTGTTTTGTTAAAGCAGGATGTCTTTGACTTCATAATCCACACCTCCCAATTCATAAATAAAGATTTCCTCCAGTGTCAACGGAAGTACATCAACAATGGTAGGATTTTCTGTCAGAAGAACTTTCTCTGCCTCCTTCGGATCACCTTTTACGATCAGGGTATAGACACGCCCTGTGTTTGCCATATGCAGCACCTCAAAATCATCCGGCAATTTTGGCACACCATTCTGACATGCCACCTGTATCTTGGAAATATTTCCCTGAAGATCGCTCAAAGACCGCTCGATCATAATTTTTCCATGGTGCATGATACCTACATGGTCACAGGTATCCTCCAGTTCCCTCAGGTTATGGGAGGACACTAAAACAGTCATTTTCCGCTCTGCCACTTCCGCCATTAAGATACTCCAGATCTGTCTGCGCATCACAGGATCAAGTCCGTCCACCGGTTCGTCTAAGATCAGCAAATCCGGTTTACAGCAGATTGCAAGCCAGAACGCTACCTGTTTCTGCATGCCTTTCGACAGCCGTCTGATAGTGCGTTTCACATCGATCGTCGGGAAAAATTCCTGCATTTTATAAAAAAGCTTACTGTCAAACTGTGGATAGATGCCTTCATAAAAGCGTTTCATCTCCATCGTATCTGCCTGCATAAAATAAAACAGTTCATCCGGGATATAAGCCATCCTCTGCTTGATGTTCCGGTTTTCAAATACCGGTTCACCGTCGATCAGGATCTCTCCCTCATCTGCCTTATAAACTCCGGTAAGATGGCGGATCAACGTAGACTTTCCTGCTCCGTTTGGCCCGACCAGTCCATAAATATCACCTTTTCCCACATGCATTTCCACGCCGTTCAACGCCTGAAAATCATCAAACTTTTTCTTTAAATTATGAACCTGGATCATTGTGCCTCTCCCCCTTTAGCCAATTGTTCAATACGTGTTTTCAAACTGTCCTCATCCATCGCCAAAAACAACAGTTCCGTCACCACTTCATCAAATTCCTTCATCAGTTCTTCATTTCTGACACCCAGCACTTCTTTCCGCTCGGCGACGAATGTTCCTTTTCCGGCAACGGTATAGACATATCCCTCTGCCTCAAGTTCCCGGTATGCCTTCTGGATGGTATTTGGATTGATGGCAAGCTTCGAAGCCATTTCCCGCACGGAGGGCAGCTTTTCATTTGCAATAAGGGAATTCGTGATAACCAGCTTTCTCAGACCATCTTTGATCTGTTCATAAATTGGTTTTGCATCCCTGTAATTTAACTGAATCAAATAACAAACCTCCCATCTGTATTAGCTGTATGATGTGTACTATCATTCTTCATACAGTTAATATAACACGGGAGGTCTTTTATTACAATGAAGATAATCCTAGGATATTATTAAGAAATCTTTAATATGCCATTCTTTTCAAAGGCAGCATCGTTTCTGCTATCCGAGATAAGCCTTCAGAAGTTCAAACGTATTCTTTACTCCATCCACATGGCTTCTCTCATAACCGTGTGATGCATATACACCCGAACCGATCAGTCCGTGGCGCACATCATATCCGGCGGTCAGCGCAACATCTGCATCTGAACCATAGTATGGATAGACATCCACTGCAAAATCAATATTGTTCTCTTTTGCCGCTTTCACAAGACCATTTACCACATCATAGTGATATGGTCCGTGGCTGTCCTTTGCACAGATAGATACCTGTGTCTCATCACAGGCAAGTCCGTCACCGACACATCCCATGTCCACAGAGATCACTTCTGTCACGCCTTCCGGGACAGAGGCAGCGCCACCGTGTCCTACTTCCTCAAATACAGTGATGTGCTGATAGATCATACGATCCGGTGTCACATTTTCCTCTTTCAAATATTTTGCATAGCCTAATAAAATTCCAACACTTAATTTGTCATCTAAGAACCGGCTCTTAATGTAACCGGATTCTGTCACAGTTGTTCTCGGATCAAAGCAGACAAAATCGCCTGTCATAATGCCGAGTTTCTCCACATCCTCTTTTGATTTTACTTTTTCATCCAGAACAACTTCCACGGAATCATAGCTTCTCTTCGTATCGTTATATTCTCCGTTTACATGAATGGAAGCGTTGATCAGCTGTAATGTTCCGTCGTATTTTCCGTTAAATCTGGTGACAACTTTACAGTTTTCTCCCTCTGCATTGTTTGCATTCATGCCACCTACTGCTGTAACACGGAGTCTTCCGTTGGCTTTGATCTCTGCCACCATGGCACCTAACGTATCAATATGTGCCTCTAAAAGAACGGCGTTCTCTTTGTCCCTGCCGCCGATTGGTACGAGTACACCGCCTTTTACCGTAAGTTTTGGCTCATATCCGAGTTTTTTGTATTCTCCCATGACATAGTCTGCCACCTCTTTTGTGAAGCCGGATGGACTGTCGATCGCAAGAATATTTTTTGTCTCTTCTACCATATAATCTACATAATTTTTACTCATATCTTTTGCTCCTTTATCTATTTCAAATACAGATAATTGCGAAACTCCTCATAAGCATCTTTCATGAGTTTCGCAGTTATCTTATTTTAAACATAAAAATGCCCCGAGGTTTCCGCGCTTACCATGGCTTGCGCGGTGGGAAAAAAGTAAGTCAGGATTGCAGCACGTGCAAATGTCCGTGATCTCTATATGTTCTGGCAGGACACCTGCATCAAGCAGTACAATTTCGTTTGCTTTCCAGAGGTCGAGCTGATATTTCCCATTTTCTTTTGCGACAAGGATCTCATGCCCATGTCCTGCAAATGCCCGCTCAAACTCCACCGCAACATCCCCGCTCACCTCGTAGCAGTCCTGACAGATGGACGGTCCGATCGCACAGCGCAGTTCCTCCGGTCTGCTTCCGTATTCCCTCCGCATCGCCTCGATAGTCGCTTTTCCCATGCGGTTTACCGTCCCACGCCAGCCGGAATGGCTTAACCCGATGGCACGATGCACCGGATCGACAAAATACAGCGGAACACAGTCCGCATAGAACGTTGATAACACTAAGCCCGGCACATTCGTGATCAGTCCATCTGTATCATGAAATTCCCGTTCTCTCGTAAGTCCATTTCCTGCATCCTCCGCCGTCACTTTTCTTACATTTGTCGTATGTGTCTGATCCGTAAAAACAAATTTATCATAATCCACATCAAGCGCTGATGCAAGTCTTCTGTAATTTTCCCGGACTGCCTCCTCTTCATCTCCTCTTGTAAAACTCAGATTCATGGTGGAAAAAATACCCTCACTCACGCCGCCAAGTCTTGTGGTAAAACCTTCTTTTACAATTCCTGTTTTCTCCAATAAAGGAAAATGTAAAAGCGGCACTTCCACGCCAGCCACAAGATGATGTATCACCTCTTCCGGCACTCCTGTATTGTTTTTCCGCTTCCAGCTTTTATGTTCCATATCACTTACAACTCTCCTGATTTTGTCCTGCAAAAAAGCAGCCATAAAAATGCATTCTTTCACCCTCTCAGAACCCCTGATAGTCAAATGCATTCTGAATGACTTTTATCTGCTCTCCCAAAACTGCCGCCACATCAAACCTGCAAGGTGTAAATGTTCCATAACCATGTGTCAGGCAGTAGTACGAAGCCACTTTTGAAATCGTTCTCTGCTTTGCAGAAGTCACCGCCTCAAATGGATTTCCCACTGTGCTGTCCGCACGGTATTTCACTTCCACAAACACAAGATATCCGCCCTGTCTTGCCACGATATCGATCTCTCCCATGCGGCATCTGTAATTATATTCTAATATCTCATACCCCTGCTGTTCCAAATACGCACCTGCCAGTTTTTCATAGGCAGTTCCCACACTTCTCTTATTGATAAAACCCTCTTTTCTACAGCAGTATCCTTCTTTTGTGCCTACTGTTCCTCATTCTATTCACTTCCTGCAGCACACTATTTGATTATGCCATTCATCTGCTGCAATTCCACTTCATTTATGATAACATATCTGCCTGCTGCAATTTTGCCTTCATCTTATCCATATCATCCACAAACACAAGAATCTCAGCGACTACTTCATAAAGTTCCGGTGGAATCGCATCCCCGATCTCTAATTTCGACAGCGTCTCCGCCAGCTTATTATCTTTATAGAAAGGGACATCATTTTCTTTTGCCTTTTCAATGATCTTTTCTGCCACTTCGCCCCTGCCGCTGGCAAGGATCTTCGGTGCTTTATCTCCCGGCTCATATGCTACTGCTACCGCTGTTTTTACTTTTTTCTTTTCATTATCCCATGCCATATCCGCTCACCACCTCTGTTTTGTATCTGATATACTAGGCTCTCACATCAAACGAATACCGATGCAGTGTTCCCGTCTGTGGCATATCTTTCCGCAGGAAATCATCCCCAAAGCTGACCTTCTTTTCTTCCTTTGTCATCGTTATGGTACACTGATAACCTTTGTCTTTCAGCTTTTGTTCCAGCACAGGCAGATACTTTTCCACAAGATCATAGGACGCATCGTCAGCCATATAAAAATTTGTTTTGACCTTCCGATGCTGCATTTTCACTGAGACATCGGTAGAGCCAAGGTGTTCCAGATCCAGATGTAAAAAAGCGCTCAACTCTGCATCCGGGTCTCTCAGATTCTTTTTATTCGTGTATACATAAAGTTCTCCGTTTGCATTCTGACCGGACATCTTCAATGGCACCTGTACATATGTATATGCCTGATTGAGCTGATTCATAAATTCAATATTACCGCGCACCTCTGCCGCAGTTTCCGGAAATCTGGTTTTCGTAACGCCTGCCTCTTTCAGCGCATCTTCCACCTGTCTCATCTGCTGCTCTAATTTTTCGTAAAGCTGGCTGATCTTTTTCTCCTGTTTCAACGCTTCCGGCTGTATCAGCCACTGCTGTTCCATCACATTCCGAAGTAGACTTTTATATGCATCACTTCCGAATAATTTTTGGATACTCTGCGATGCCGCTCCATTGTTTTCAGATAAAATCTGTGATACTGTGCGCAGAAAATCAGAGGCGGTCAGATTTTTGTCCAATGCCGTTTTGCCGTCCACAGCTTTCCAGGCAGCGTCCTCTGTCATCAGATTCTGTGCTACGCTTTCATCCTCCAACGTGTCGATAAAAATATCCTGCTCCATCGCTTCCGGGAAAAGTTTTGTACTTTCTACCAGAGAAGGAATATTCTGCAATAACCTTCCGAGACTTGAAAACTGCTGATCTGATAAAACCTCACCAATTGCCTGACCACCTGTTCCTTCCTGTATGGCTTGTCCTGCTGTTGTGGTCTGCTCTCCGTTTACAGTCTGTTCCTCTGCGCCTAGCCGTCCGTCAGTCAAAATCTGTCCTTCCGACGTTGTCTGTCCTTCTGCCGTTGTCTGTCCACCGGTCAAAATCTGTCCTTCTGCCGTTATCTGTCCGCCAGTCACAATCTGCCCTTCTGCCGTTGTCTGTCCACCGGTTTCTATCTGCCCCTCTGTATTGACCGGTGCTCCGGTTGCAGTCTGCTCTGGAAGAAGGATTGAGAGAATCTTATGATTCATCTGTACCGCCTGATTCGGTGTCAAATCGCTTGAGCCCGCAAGATCAGCCAGTTCGTTCATCGCCTGATCCATCTCCTGTAAAATGGCATGCTCATCCGTCATGTAATTTTCAAACTGCGCTGCCATCTCCGGCGAAACCGGGATTCCAAGCTTTGTCATGTTTACAACTGTAGTAATATCTACACCGGGATTCATATTCGCGATCCTTGCCATATTTAAAAGGCTTTGCTTATCAATTGGCATCTGCTCTTTCATCATGGCATCGACCATTGCAAGATTCCGCTCCGTCACAGGTACGGTTCCTTCCGTCAGTGCATTGGTAAGAATTGGATTTCCTCCACTGCCAGCGCCTGTGTACGGTTTGATTTCAATGGTCGCACCGTCATTGCTTTTTACCTGAAAAAACATCGGCGTTCCCTGCGAAAGCGGCACTTTTCCAGACAATCTTGCTGTGATCGTCTGTCCATCGCTAAGTGCCAGAGTCACTTTTCCGTTCTTCACAGAACTGACGGTTCCCTCAAAAACACTTCCAGAAGACAATTCTTCCAGTGTAGATACTACTTTCTGCATACCGGAAGCTGCCTTCAACTCTTCTGTTCCGCTTGAAATATTTCTGTTGTATTGTCCTAACATATCGGATATGTGCATGGTTTCGCCTCACTTGATACAAACTTCCTCTATAGTAAAATTTTTCCTGCGATCAGAAGCAATTTCTAATACGGTAGTCCATATCCCTTAAACAAAATTTTTGATAAAGCTGGCACGATGTATCGGAGATGGTCCAACTTCCTGCAATGCCTTGATATGTTCCGCCGAACCATAGCCTTTATTGGATGCGAATCCATACTGTGGCAGAATCTTGTCATACTCTACCATCAGGCGGTCCCTTGTAACCTTCGCAACAATGCTCGCTGCCCCAATGGAAATACTTTTTGCATCTCCTTTGATAATTGGCACCTGTCTGATGGAAACTCCGGGAATCGTGACCGCATCATTTAATAATATATCGGGTTTTACGCTTAATTTGCTTATAGCCTCACGCATTGCCTCATAAGTTGCCTGCAAAATATTGATTTCATCAATCCTCTGTGAGCTTGCCATTCCAATACCTACCGCAACTGCCTTTTCCATGATCACATCATACAATTCTTCCCGCTTTGCAGCAGAAAGCTTCTTAGAATCGTTGATATACAAAATATCGCAGTCTTTTGGCAAAATAACTGCGCCAGCTACCACCGGACCGGCAAGCGGTCCTCTTCCGACTTCGTCAATACCGCAGATATAGCCATAATCTGCATATTCCCGCTCATATTTTTTCAGATTTTCAATGCGGAGCTTCTCTGCCTCTAATTTTTCAATCCGTTTCTTTGCCTGCTCCACGATTTTCACAACACCGGAACGCTCATCTTTTTCATATGCTTCTATAAAAGAAGGCAGCTTCTCATCGTCCACTGCCTTAAGTTCTTCTCTGATCTCACCGATTTTTTTCTCTGCCATTCTGTTCACATTTCCTTTTTCTACAATATACAAATCCCCGATCCTATCCGCCTTAGCAGGCACAGCGCCTAACCCTGCTCCTGTGTTTCCTGACCGGAAGGTTTTTCCAGCGTAATCTTTCCAAGCCTGCCACCCCGGAATTCATCGATCAGAAGTGCTGCCGCTTTGCTGTAATCCAATTCGTTTCCTTTGGAAATGCATTTGCGGTTCTCTGCAATCTGCTCTAAAATCTTCACCGGAGTTTGTGTCTCATCTACACCATAGCGGTCTGTTAAAATTCCGGCATAATCTCTTGTCAGAACTTTGATCAGCTCCAGTGACAATTCATCAATATTCAAAATTTCATCTTTGATTGCCCCGATCAGTGCAAGACGCAGTCCAACCATCTGATCTTCAAATTTCGGCCACAAAATTCCCGGTGTATCCAGTAATTCCAGATTTTTGTTCAGTCTGATCCACTGTTTTCCTTTTGTCACACCCGGTTTATTTCCAGTTTTGGCACATGCCTTTCCCGCATAGGAATTGATAAACGTCGATTTTCCAACATTTGGAATTCCGACTACCATCGCACGGACAGGACGATTTAAGATTCCTCTTCTTCTGTCACGCTCAATCTTTTCCTTACAGGCTTCCATTACTACATTTGTAACTGT